>Ga0255774_10002068_pt1 | contig 15621 bp, 16 predicted proteins | sample 101ome_17_FD_179972 | JGI IMG/M metagenome (GOLD analysis project Ga0255774, IMG submission 179972) | Coastal salt marsh microbial communities from the Groves Creek Marsh, Skidaway Island, Georgia - 101407AT metaG (version 2) | ecosystem: Environmental > Aquatic > Marine > Intertidal zone >...
GCGTTGTGGCAAGTTCGATTGAAAACATCGCAACCGAAGTGCGCCACATGCAGCGCACCGAGGTGTTAGAGGCCGAAGAGTTCTTCTCTAAGGGTCAAAAGGGGTCTTCCGCGATGCCGCACAAACGGAACCCCGTTTTAACAGAAAACCTAACAGGTTTGGCACGTCTAGTGCGTATGGCGGTGGTGCCTGCGATGGAAAACGTGGCGCTGTGGCATGAGCGCGATATTTCGCACAGCTCTGTGGAACGCAACATTGGCCCAGATGCAACCGTGACATTGGATTTTGCCCTATCCCGGTTGACCAGCGTCGTTGATAAATTGGTGATCTATCCTGACAACATGTTGGCCAACATGAACAAATTCCGTGGCCTTGTCATGTCACAGCGCGTTCTTTTGGCCCTGACCCAAGCGGGCGTTAGCCGCGAAGATGCCTATCGGTTGGTGCAACGTAACGCGATGAAAGTCTGGGAAGAAGGCAAAGACTTCAAAACCGAACTTTTGGGCGACGCGGACGTGACAGCGGCGCTTTCTGTCGAGGAAATCGAAGAGAAATTTGACCTAGGCTATCACACAAAACACGTGGACACGATTTTCGCGCGTGTTTTCAGCGAATAATCCAGTTGGGGAAAGCATTCCTTAACTGCTACGATCTAAGCCTTGGGGCATAACAGTGCCCCGAGGTTCCATGCCCCAAGACATCGACATTCTTGAACCCGTTCCCGCCCGGTTGACCCAAGACATGAGCGCCCGCACCAAAGCCGCCATTGTGGTTCGTTTTCTGATGCAAGAAGGGGCCAAAATTGATCTGGCATCGATGCCAACATCCCTTCAGGCGGATTTGACCCGAGAAATTGCCGATTTGCGTCTGATCGATCGTGCAACCCTTGCCGAAGTGATCGAAGAATTTGCCCATGAATTGGACAGCATTGGATTGACAGCCAAAGGGGGACTGGGATAGGCGCTGCGCCTGCTTGTGGGGAAAATGACAAACGACACTGCGCGGCGTCTGCGTCAGAATGCAGGGGTGCGATTGTTTGAAGATCCCTGGAACCGCATCAAACAGTTAGATGAAAAAGAGTTGTTAAAGCTGCTGGACGCAGAGACCACAGAAATTGCCGCCGTGGTCCTGTCAAAACTGGACGTGACCAAGGCCGCCACATTACTGGGTGAAATGCTGGGGCCACGTGCGCGCAAAATCAGCTTTGCCATCTCACAAACGGCAGGGGTGACGCCACAGGCGGTTGATCACATTGGCCAAAGCCCGATGGCGCAGCTGGACAACAAACCCAAACGCGCCTTTGCCACCCTGCCCGAAGATCGCATTGTCGCAATTCTAACGGCCGCATCAGATGATCTGCGGGATGAGGTCATGAATGGCCTTCGCGAAACCGATCCTGAACTGGCCGAACGTGTGTTGGCGGGTGTCTTTACCTTTGTGGATATTCCAACGCGCATTGCGGCGGTTGATGTGGCAACGGCCGTGAAACCGTGGCGCAAACCGATATGGTCATTGCCCTGTGTTACGCAAACGGACATGGAATGGAAGAGGTCAGTGAATTTATCCTAGGCGGATTATCCCGACGCATGGCCGACACCATCCGCGAGGAAATCGAAGAGCGTGGTGCCGTGAAAACTAAAGAAGGAGAAGCGGCCGTGACCGCGCTTGTATCCGGTATTCAGGGACAAATTTCAGCAGGTGAAATCAGTTTTGTTGATCTGGACGACAATTAATCCTGGAGCGCCGCACCAACAATTGGCCCCTGACCCTGCGCCTGAACAAAAACCGCCAATTTGGCCCCATCAACCGCAGGTACCGTTAGGCGGGCCTGTCCATTTGACAACTGTCCGATCGGTTCAAAATCACGCACTACATTCACATAGCGGATGGTTTTGCCACGGTTTTCGCCGCGTTTGATTTGCACCTCGGCCTTGGGCGTGATCGCCACCGCGATCAGGTCATATGTCTCATTTTGCAGTCCATTTGACACCGCAGATACCAACAACCCCTGCGCAACTGGTGTAATTCTAACAGAGACGGGCATAGCACGTTTTTTCGCATTCATCACGGCCTTGGCCACGTCCATCGGGCGCGACCCAACAACATCCGCCTTGCCGTTGATAATCATTTGAGGGGTATAGACGTTCTTTTTCTTCATACGGTGTGCATAAACGCGCTGACGTTGCGAGTTTTCTGGCCGGCCAAAGATGTCTTTCCACCCCATATAGTCCCAATAATCCACATGATAGGACAGCGCGATGATATCCCGCTCTTGGGCCAGTTCACCCAAAACGTGATCCGCGGGGGGGCAGGATGAACACCCTTGGGACGTGAATAGTTCGACCACGGCCAAGGCACGCTCTGCCTGTGCCTGCGCGACGGACAGCATCAACAGTGTGACAAGACCCAAAAGTGTCGATCGGATATTCATGATGGTGCGCCTAAACTCGTTGCTCAGAAACTACATAGCTGGTTCGCCCCACAATTTCCAATCAACCATTTGAGAGCAATTGTGACAAGCCCTGCAAAAGTGCTGATTGTGACCTTTGCCAAGTCTGGTGATGCCTATGGTCGCATCTGTTGTGATTTACGGCTGTTTGGTTTGCTTGGTATCCCGAAATTCAGTAAGAGATCCCTGCGTTCGCAGCCTTTTGGGCAAAGCTCTTGCACCTTAAATCGGCTTTGCATACATAGGTATACAGAACGCGATATGATTCGATCCAACCCCGTTGGACCCTGGGTCATATTTGGACTGAAACAGATACGAAAAGTTGAGTTACCCATGAGCTTGTACGCTGCATATTTGGAAGAAATTGAAAAACGTAAAGAGCAGGGTTTGAATCCAAAACCCATTGATGACGCCGCATTGACGGAAGAGATCATTGCCCAAATCAAAGACACGGGCCATGCGCATCGTGAACAATCTTTGAAGTTTTTCATCTATAACACCCTTCCAGGTACGACCAGCGCAGCAGGCGTCAAGGCAGAGTTCCTAAAAGAAATCGTGTTAGGCCAGACGCAGGTTGATGAAATCTCAGTCGAGTTTGCGTTTGAATTGTTGTCCCACATGAAGGGCGGCCCATCTGTGCGCGTTTTGTTGGACGTGGCATTGGGCGATAATGCGGATTTGGCAGCGCAAGCCGCAGAAGTTCTAAAGACCCAAGTGTTCCTATACGATGCGGACACCGACCGTTTGAAAGAGGCGTTTAACGCAGGAAACGCTATCGCCAAAGGCATCCTAGAAAGCTATTCAGACGCGGAATTCTTTACCAAACTTCCAGACGTTGAAGAAGAAATCAAAGTTGTCACATATATCGCCGCCGAAGGTGATATTTCCACCGACCTTCTTTCGCCTGGTAATCAGGCGCACTCGCGCTCTGACCGTGAATTGCACGGCAAATGCATGATCTCTGAGCAAGCGCAAAAAGAGATTGAGGCGCTGAAACTACAACACCCTGATAAACGCGTGATGTTAATCGCGGAAAAAGGCACCATGGGTGTCGGATCATCCCGTATGTCAGGTGTGAACAACGTGGCCTTGTGGACCGGCAAACAAGCAAGCCCCTATGTCCCATTTGTGAACATTGCCCCCGTTGTTGCAGGCACAAACGGTATTTCCCCGATCTTCCTAACCACTGTTGGCGTGACAGGTGGTATTGGTGTCGATCTGAAAAACTGGGTCAAAAAGATGGGCGAAGATGGCAAGCCAATCCTAAACAACGACGGCAACCCCATTTTGGAACAGAAATATTCGGTCGAAACAGGCACGGTTCTGACGATCAATTCCAAAAAGAAAAAGCTGTACAGTGCTGATGGTGAAGAGCTGGTTGATATGTCAGCATCCTTCACCCCGCAGAAAACCGAATTTATGAAGGCAGGTGGATCCTATGCGATTGTCTTTGGTAAAAAGCTTCAAAGCCTTGCCTGTGACATCCTTGGTATTCCGCTAAAATCTGCCTTTGCTGCATCTAAGGAAATCGAAAGCGATGGTCAGGGCCTTACAGCGGTTGAAAAAATCTTTAACGCCAACTCGGTCGGTGTTGCGACAGACAAACCCTTGCTGGCAGGATCAGACGTGCGTGTAAAAGTGAACATCGTTGGTTCACAGGACACAACAGGTTTGATGACCTCTCAAGAGCTTGAGGCGATGGCCGCAACAGTGCTGTCCCCATTGGTGGATGGCGCCTATCAGTCAGGCTGTCACACAGCCTCAGTTTGGGACATCAAAGCGCAGGTAAACACACCACGTTTGATGAAATTCATGCATGATTTCGGTTTGATTACAGGCCGCGATCCAAAAGACGTCTACCATCCAATGACAGACGTTATTCACAAGGTTCTAAACGACATCACAGTCGATGATTGGGCGATCATCATCGGCGGCGACAGCCACACACGTATGTCCAAGGGGGTCGCATTTGGTGCGGACTCAGGCACCGTTGCCTTGGCACTGGCCACGGGTGAAGCAACAATGCCAATCCCGGAATCTGTGAAAGTGACGTTCAAGGGCCAAATGGCCGATCACATGGATTTCCGTGACGTTGTACATGCCACACAGGCGCAGATGTTGGATCAATTCGGCGACAACGTATTCCAAGGCCGCATCATTGAAGTGCACATTGGCACATTGTTGGCCGACCAAGCGTTTACATTCACCGACTGGACAGCCGAAATGAAGGCCAAGGCCTCCATCTGTATTTCAGAGGATGCAACCTTGATCGAATCCTTGGAAATTGCGAAATCACGCATCCAAATCATGATCAACAAGGGCATGGATAACGATGCTCAAATGTTGCAAGGGTTGGTGGATCGTGCAGATGCGCGTATCGCGCAAATCAAATCAGGCGAAAAACCTGCATTGGCCCCCGATGCGGATGCAAAATATGCCGCAGAAGTTGTGGTTGATTTGGATTTGATCAACGAACCCATGATCGCTGACCCAGATGTAACAAACGCAGATGTGTCAAAACGCTATACCCACGACACAATCCGCCCTGTATCCTTCTATAACTCAGAAAAGAAGGTTGATCTGGGCTTTGTCGGGTCCTGCATGGTGCATAAGGGTGACATCAAAATTGTCGCACAAATGCTGCGCAACATCGAAAAAGAGCAAGGGTCTGTTGAATTCAATGCCCCGCTTGTCGTAACCGCCCCTACCTACAACATCATTGATGAGTTGAAGGCAGAAGGCGATTGGGAAGTGTTGCAAAAGTATTCAGGGTTTGAATTCGACGATGCCGCGCCAAAAACAACCGCGCGTACAGAATACGAAAACACACTCTACCTTGAACGCCCAGGCTGTAACCTGTGTATGGGTAACCAGGAAAAGGCAGCCAAGGGTGACACAGTTCTGGCCACATCAACGCGTTTGTTCAAAGGCCGCGTGGTTGAGGATACACCTGAAAAGGCGGGTGAATCCCTATTGGCCTCTACACCCGTTGTTGTTTTGTCGGCGATCCTTGGGCGCACACCGTCCGTCGAGGAATATAAAGCCGCCGTTGAGGGCATCGACCTAACCAAGTTCGCACCGCCAAAAACAACGCCGCTAGATAGCCTTTCTGTTCACTACTAAGTGAACCTCTCCCAAGACTTAGGCCCGCATTTTGCGGGCCTTTTTTTATTGCAACATGCACTGCGGATTTTCGGCGCCGAACCGATAGACAACGCACCTCAGACAGCCTGCGTCAGGCCTTAGTTAGACTGGGCCTGTTCCAAGGCGGGCAAAAACCGCTGCAAATAATCTGATCCAACCAATGGCCCTGCGTAGCGAAATAGGATTGTGCCATCCCCATCCACGATAAAGGTTTCAGGCGGGGCCGTAACGCCCCAATCAATCGCCGTGCGCCCCTGTGGATCAAACGCGATGCCAGCGAATGGATTGCCATCATCATTGATGTATTTGATCGCTTGGGCAGCATCATCTTTGATGTTCACGCCGTAAATGGTCATGCCCTGCTCTTGCAATTCCAACAACACGGGATGTTCTGCGCGGCACGGTGGACACCAACTGGCCCAAAAATTGACCAAACTCACTTCACCTGCGTTCAGATCCCCTGCCCCAACGGCTTCAAACGATCCTAAGGTTTCCGTCGAGATCGCGGGCGCGGATTGGCCGATAAAGATGGATGGCAAATCATTGGGATTATCGCGCTGCATCCCAACGTAAAACACCCCTGCAAGCCCCGCAAAAATCAGCGGGGGCAGCAACATCAGCGGCTTAATTTTGGCCATCACGCGCGCCCTCAATCTGTTCCAAACGTTTGCGTGCGGCTGTGTTGCGCATCACCATCCAGATCACAAGGATCGCAAGCAGGACCAAACCCGCCGCATATGATCCCAAAACCGCAAAGGCGTATTTTCCTAAATCAGGCATCATGGCTTATCCTCTCTCTCGGGCAAGAAGCGCGCTGGCGCGACGGATGCGAATTTCTGTGCGTGTGCCTATTAAAACAAGGGCCACAAACAGTAACACAAAACCCGTTATGGACATTAACAAGGGTTGGTAAAACACATCTGCCACATTCTTTTCCTTGTCGAGTGACAATGACGCGCCCTGATGCAATCCTTGGTTCCAGAACAAAACCGCATATCGGCTAAGCACTGCAAAGACGGACCCAACCATACACAGAACCGATGTCAAATCCGCCGCCGTATCAGGATTATCAATTGCAGCCCAAAGCGCCACATACCCAAGGTAGAACAAAAACAAGATCAGGAATGAGGTCAGGCGCGGATCCCAGGCCCACCATGTGCCCCACATCGGCTGTCCCCATAGCGCTCCTGTGATCAGGGTGATCAGCGTCATCACAATGCCAATGGGTGCTGCCGCCTTGGCCGCAAGTGCGCTGACATGATGGCGGCGGATCAACCAAATAAGCGAGGCAACCAACATCATAAACCACGCATTAATCGCAATCAGGGCCGCAGGCACATGCAGGTATATGATCTTAACCGTTGATCCCTGTTTGTAATCATCAGGGGTTAGGAAATATCCCCAATAAAGCCCTACAGCGATGAAAAATGCAGCGCCGGCTGCGAACCATGGAACGATCTTGCCCGAAAAGGACAGGAACTTAACTGGATTTGCATATTCCCAAAGTGACATTCCGTCTCCTTAGCGTAAGTTAATCTTTAGAACCGCAGCCGATGCAAATGGCAACAGCGCGATTGAGGCAAATGTGATGCCCAACAGAAGCGACATGGGCGTGCCCACATCCATCCCCGCGATCCCCCGTCGCGCGAGTTCTGCGCCAAATATCAGCGTGGGAACGTATAGCGGCAAGACCAAAAGCGACAAAAGCAATCCGCCCCGCTTTAACCCCACCGTCAGCGCCGCACCAAATGTCCCAATGACGCTGAGCGCAGGTGTGCCCAGAAAGAGCGACAGAACAATCCAATAAAACGCATCTGATTGCAGGCCCAGCAAGACCCCCAACACGGGTGCTGCCAGAACCAAGGGCAGGCCTGTGGTGATCCAATGGGCCAAGGATTTCACACTGACCATAGCCTCAAGCGGAAGGGGCGCTGTCGCCAAGAGGTCCAGCGTGCCATCCTCAAAATCCAGCGCGAAAATCCGATCAAGCGACAAGAGGCAGGCCAACAATGCCCCAACCCACAAAATCCCTGGCGCAATTTTCGACAATAGGCCCATTTCGGGGCCAACACCAAAAGGCACCAAAACCACAACAATCAGGAAAAACGCAAGGCTCAGCCCAAATCCACCCCCTGCCCGCATGGCAAGCCGCATATCCCGAAGCAAAAGCGCGCTCATAAAAATGCCCCGTTCGGGTTGAATTGCTGTTCTGGTGCGGCCCTAAAGTGAGACAAATCCAATGTTTCGGCCTGCGCGCCCAATCCCAAATCGATGTGCGTGGCAATCACCGCCATGCCGCCCCGATCCAAATGCCCCGCGATCATATCGCCGAATTGGCCAACCGCCACGGTGTCCAGTGAAACTGTGGGTTCATCTAGCAACCAAATGGGCCGCCCTGTCACCATCAAACGTGCCAATCCCAAACGCCGTTTTTGTCCCGCCGATAACATGCCCCCAGCTCTGTCGATAAGGTGGTCCATGTCAAAGGCTGCAATCGCCGCATCAATCGACCCTGTTCCAAACACGCTGACCCAAAATTCCAAATTTTCGCGCACCGTTAGGGTGGATTTAATGCCGTCCAAATGCCCTGCATAAACGGCCGTATCCTCGGGCATATCCACCTGTCCTTCATGCACGGGTTGTAATCCCGCGATGGTCCGCAGCAGCGTGGTTTTTCCCAAACCATTTGGCCCCCGCAGGATAAGCGCCTGACCTGCGGATACTTCAAATCCAACACCTGACAACAGATGACGCGATGCGCGTAGAACACTTAGATTTGAAACAGTTAATGTCATATCACTGGCTTACACCATGATGATGCATTGCAAAAGATGAATTTGATCACGCCCCAGTGATAGGATCGGTGACGGGCAGTAACGCAACCGCGATACGACGCCCTTCAGACAACAGAACATTATAGGTCCGCGCGGCAGAGGGGCTATTCATCGCCTCAACGCCCAGTCCCGCGGTTTCCAGCGTGGTGCGAAAATCCGCAGGGATGTGCAGCGTATCTTTGCCCGTTCCAATGAACAAAACATCAACCTGCCCTGCCAGTGTTAGCAGCGTTTCAGTGTCACTGTACCCGCCCCATGCGCTGACCCCCGCGCCCGAACACAGTACTGCACCGTTATAGACCTGACCCCCGACACGGAAAAACCCAGGACCATAGCCATCGATGGGCAGCGCATCGGTGTAGTTGATTTCATTCAAACGCATATGATTTACACCTGCGGAACCTGTGTGCCCGCCTCATTGTTCGGTTTGCTCCAATCCCGTTTAACGCCCAAAGCCATGAGGATCGCAGAGGCGACAAAAATCGAACTATAGGTGCCCACAATCACGCCCCATGTCATCGCAAAGACAAAGCCGCGGATCACATCGCCACCCAAAACCAATAGGGCGATCAACGCGATCAATGTGGTGACAGATGTCATCATTGTCCGGCTCAGTGTTTCGTTGATGGACAGGTTCAACACATCCTTCAACGGTTTGGATTTATATTTGCGCAGGTTTTCACGCACACGGTCAAACACAACAACGGTATCGTTTAGGGAATAACCAACAATGGTCAAAAGTGCCGCGATGATTGCCAAATCAAACTTGATCTGCAATTCCGAAAAAATACCGATGGTCAGCAGCACGTCATGGACCAAGGCCAAAACAGCACCCACCGCAAATTGCCATTCAAAGCGTAGCCAGATGTAAAACAACACCGCCGCAATCGCCAGAATGACCGCAATGATCGCAGTTTGGATCAATTCGCCTGATACCTTTGGGCCAACACTTTCCACCGATACAAATTTGATCGCGGGATCAACAGATGCCAATGCGGCAAAGGCATCTTTGGTCATTTGCGCGGTCACCGCCTCTTCGCCATCTTGGGCCTGAATACGGATCATGGCGACATGTTGATCGGCGTCAAAACTTGGGTCAAATACTTCGGAAATGATGATGTCGCCCAATTCCAATGGGGCCAAAGCATCGCGATAGGTGCCAACGTTAATTTCAGTTGTGCTTTCTGTTCGGATGGTTGTACCGCCGCGGAAATCAATACCGAAATTTAATCCCTGCAACAGGAATGAAACCAGCGCGATCACCATGAACACTACCGAAATGCCCAGCCACACTTTGGAACGGCTAAAGAAATCGAAATTCGTGACGGTTGGAACAAGTTTAAGACGCATCTTACACCTCAATCTTCTTTGGACGGGCGCGATCAAACCAGATCACCACCAGCAGGCGCGTTACAAAAATGGCCGTAAAGACCGAGGTGAGAATGCCCAGACCCAGCGTAATCGCAAATCCACGCACAGGGCCAGAGCCCATGGCAAATAGGATCACCGCCGTAATGAATGTGGTCACATTGGCATCGGTGATCGCCGAAATCGCCTTTTCATAGCCCAGTTCAATGGATCGTGCTGGTCCCTTTCCTGCGCGAATTTCTTCGCGGATGCGTTCAAACACCAACACATTGGCATCAACCGCCATACCGATTGTCAAAACAATCCCTGCAATTCCCGGCAATGTCAGGGTTGCGCCCACCAGCGACAGCAAACCAAAGATCAAGCCCACGTTGATGATCAAGGCGAAATTGGCAAAAATGCCAAACATTCCGTAAGACAGCACCATAAAGATCAGCACGGCAATCCCCGCAACGATACAGGCGATTTGCCCGGCCTTAATGCTATCTGCACCAAGTTCAGGACCGATTGTACGTTCCTCAAGAAATTCTAAACCTGCGGGCAGTGCCCCTGCACGTAACAGGACCGCCAAATTGGTGCTTTCCTCAACTGTAAAGCTGCCCGTGATAATGCCAGAACCGCCCGGGATATGGGATTGGATCACAGGGGCGCTAATCACCTCACCATCTAGAACGATGGCAAAGGGGCTGCCGATATTATCGCGCGTGTAATCGCCAAATGCGCGTGCACCCGTTGGGTTGAAGCGGAAGTTTACCGCAGGACGGTTGTTTTGATCAAAGCTGGGCTGTGCATCCACCAATTCCTCGCCCGTGACAACGGGGGCAGAGACAAGCGTGTAATAGACACCTTCGTCATTCAGCGATGGCAGAACCTCATTCCCTGCACCTGCGGGGACATCGGGGTTGCCACCGCGTCCAACGACGGGCTGGAACGTCAGCTGCGCTGTGGTGCCGATGATCTCTTTCAACTCAGCCGCTGATCCGATCCCTGGTACTTGGATCAGAATACGATCCGCGCCCTGACGTTGGATGGTGGGTTCGCGTGTACCCACCTCATCAATGCGGCGGCGGATGATTTCCAGCGCTTGGCGCAACGTGCGTTCGGTGGTTGCGGCCTGTTCTGCGGCACTCAGCGTCACCACGATTTCATCACCCTCGGCGCGCACATCCAAATCCGTACTCATCGCGCCACCAAGCGAGGTCACGGGTTGTGACAGCCCGCGCACCAGTTGCAAGGCACGGTCCATGCCCGCGGGTTCCGAAATTTTGACGCGCAATTCATCAGGTGCGCCTTTTTGCAAACGGATGGTGCCCACAGTGGCCCGTTCGGGGCGCAGCACGTCGCGCACGTCAGGCCAAAGTGCGGTCATCCGCTGCGCATAAACATCGGCCACCTGAACCTCGGCCAACAGATGCGCACCACCGCGCAAATCCAGACCTAAGTTCACCAAACCAGAGGGCAAAAATGACGGCCAAATCCCTGTTTTTTCACGATTTTCGGGGGTATCAAACCCAACCTCAATCGCCTTTTCAGCGTCATTAAACTGCTCCACACGATCGTAAAAGGCGTTGGGGAGTGCCAACACCAGACCCAAGGCCACAACGACCCAGATCACGACCTTTTTCCACAGATCGATAAAGAGCATATTTGCCGTCCTCAGTTCGTCAATTAATCGCTGGCAGGTTCAGTTTTTGAAACCACATCCGCAATCGTTGATTGCACAACGCGCACCTTGACACCTTCGGCCAATTCAAGGTCCAATTCGTTGTTTTCTTTGACCTTTGCAACCTTACCGATCAATCCACCTTGGGTCACAACAACATCACCACGGCGCAGATTTTGCACCATCTTCTGATGCTCTTTGATCTTTTTCTGCTGGGGACGGATCATAAGGAAATACATGATCGCGAAAATCAGTATCAGCGGAATAAATTGTTCAATACCACCCATGACGGTGCCATCCTTCTTTTTTATTTTGCGTTAGCGGAAACCTATGCGCTGGCCCCGGGGTTTGCAAGGTGGATTAACCGTTTAACGGGGCGGTTTTTCACGATCTGTATCACGTCGGTATAACGTCGGTGTTACGTCGGTGCGCGGCGCGCCCGTATTCGGGGGTCCGCATGGCGTGGTGCGCCCCCTTTTGGAACAGAATGCCCCAATCCAATCGTGGCCACAGTTTGACATTGACGATCAGGAGTTTCACATTCAACCTATGAGTGTAATTAACGAATGCGATTTTGTATCACCCTATTTTCAAATTATACAAACTTTGGCACCGTAATGCTGGTGATCATCGGGTTAATGCTTTTCGCCCTGCTATGCCCTTGGCGCAATCTGCCCACAAACCTTGATACATTGTTGAAATCGCTATGGCGTTTGTCAGGTACCGTCGCTGTGACTTGGGCCATCTTTGTCCTCGTGCTGATTGGGACCACCACCTATGTGATCCTATGGTTGATACATCATCTTGGAACCGTGGGTACAAATACAGATCACCTGCGGCAAATTATTTTGGCAATCCCTGTATTAATCGCCGCACTCGCGGGTTTGATCGCCCTGCCCGTGACACTGATCCGCCTGCCTTACACCCGCCGCCAAACATTGGCCGAGGAAGAGGGATTAATCACCGACCGCATCAACGCCGCCGTATTGTGGTTGGGCTCCGAGAAAATTGTTAAAGTCACCGCAGGTGACGGCACTGCAGAACACACTGAACCCAACATCGAAGTCCGCATCGGCGCGATTTTGGCGTTGGAGCGGATTGCGAAGAATAATTTGGATGTGCATCTACAAATCATGGAATTATTGTTAACTTACGTTCAAAATCATCCTCATCCAAATGAGGAACGGCAAGTTCAATACAAGCAGACCGGCAGCTTCGTTATCCAACTTCTTGTCAGCCCAGACATTCAAATTATTGCCGATGTTTTTGCACGTCGCACACCCGATCAGATAGCTTTCGAAATCAAAAATGAGTTCAGATTTGATATGTCACGCGCCAACATTCGAGGCGTACGATTTGAAAACTCTTTAGGTAACAAAATTTGTGATTTGCGAAATTTTAAGTTTAAAGAAAACAGATTGCACCAAACAAAATTTCTTAGATGTGATTTACGAGGGACAAATGTAAACACGCGTGAGCCTAACGTCTTGGAAGGGTCATGGCCAGATTTCCAAGATTGCTTATTTGATAGGCTTCAATTCAATGATGACCTTGAGAAGTTTTTATTTAAAGAAAATTTTTCAAATTTTGAGGCCCAAAGCACAGATGTAACAATTCCAGATCATTGGGTTAAATCTAATGTAACGGGCGATGCTCTGCAGCATGAGTGGCGTCTTTGGGTAGAGGATAAGTTGAACTACTTGCCGCCGCACAAACGTGTTGGTCGACAATCATACTAGATGCATTAGTAAATCGACAGATTGACACGCACCACCGCCGCCCATCAGACCGTAGGTGTGCCTAGGGCAAAGTGGAAGGCGCGTTCTGCGCCGCCTGAGGTGGGCTTGGGACCTTGAATATCTCATCAACGACCAACTGCATAAGCCAACCCAAATATCCCAAAACACGCCGATCACATTCCCCCTCTACCACTGCGAAAAAAAATCATGCATAAGGCCCGCAGAAAGAGTCGTTAAACCTGAGGAGACGTCCCAATGCATGATATTCGTGCCATTCGTGAAAACCCTGCTGCTTTTGATGCCGCTTTGGCGCGTCGTGGGGTGTCGGATGCGTCCTCGGGCCTGTTACAAATTGATGGCGAACGTCGTGCCGCAATCCTTGCGGCCGAAACCGCGCAGGCCGAACAGAATAAGGCCAGCAAAGAGGTGGGCGCCGCCAAGGGCCGTGGAGATGAGGCGGAATTTGAACGCCTGCGCGCGCTTGTGGCCGAGAAAAAGGCCGAAGTCGCCGAAATGAATGCCCGTGCCAAGGAATTGGATGAGGCGTTGACGGATGCGCTGGCCCGTCTGCCCAACCTGCCCTATGACGATATTCCCGATGGCGCGGATGAGGCAGACAATGTGGAAATTCACCGTTGGGGCACCCCGCCCGAAATCGCGGGCGCCAAGGAACATTATGACCTGCCCGCCGCGCGCGGATTGGATTTTGAAACCGCGGCGAGACTCTCTGGTTCGCGCTTTGTCGTATTGCGCGGGGCAATGGCGCGGCTTCACCGTGCCTTGGCGCAATTCATGTTGGACACACATGTGAATGAACATGGGCTGACCGAAACAATGACGCCCGTTTTGGTGCGGGATGAGGCGATGTTTGGCACTGGACAATTGCCGAAATTCACCGAAGACAGCTATCAAACCACAAACGGGTGGTGGTTGATCCCCACATCCGAGGTGACCCTAACCAACACGGTTGCGGGCGATGTGTTGGAAGAGGCCGATTTACCGATCCGCATGACCGCGCATACCCAATGTTTCCGGTCCGAGGCGGGATCAGCGGGCCGCGATACCGCGGGCATGTTGCGTCAGCACCAGTTTGAAAAGGTGGAAATGGTCAGCATCACGCATCCCGACCATTCACGCGCCGAATTGGACCGTATGACAGGCTGTGCACAGGCGATTTTGGAAAAACTGGGCCTGCCCTATCGCACGGTTGTTTTGTGCACAGGTGACATGGGCGCAGGCGCACGGCGCACCCATGATATCGAGGTGTGGTTGCCCGGGCAAAACACCTATCGCGAAATTTCGTCTGTGTCTGTCTGTGGCGATTTTCAGGCGCGCCGCATGAACGCCCGTTTCAAACCAGAGGCTGGCGGTAAACCCGAATTTGTCCACACGCTAAACGGATCAGGCTTGGCCGTGGGTCGCTGTCTGATCGCGGTGCTGGAAAACGGTCAGCAACCTGATGGGTCCGTCGCACTACCCGCCGTCTTGCACGGCTATCTGGGCGGCAAAACACAGATCACTGCCGAGGGTGAGTTGGCATAGATTACACCAATCTTGGTGAAAAATCTGGCGTTTGAAGGGTGACGACGATCACATTTTGATTTTGCACGCCAAGATCATACCTGGTCCCAGCGCAAGCAAAGACTTATTCATTCGCGACTGGATTTTGATCGGTCAGTTCTAGGCACCCAGCCAATCGTTAGATTGGCAAGGCGCTGCCCGCCCCACAGGCGGCGCCTTCGTCGCCACCTCAGGCAGCTTGGAAATATGTTCCTGCGTGTCTGTTATGCAATCAAAATCCGCGCGTTTGGTATATCGCGTACGATCCAACCCACGCCCGTGCGCTCAAACCGCAGGTTTGCCTTGGGCAAAACGCGGGGGCTTTGTTGCCTTAGCCCCGTTAACCGCCGACGGGTGTGTAGGACCGTTGAGACACAATCAAAATTGGGATTTGCCCACAAAACGCCGAAACCACTTAGGTCGAGCGCTTGCCTTCCAAATGCTTGCGCAGGCGTGACGGGGCTGCCTTTTTCTTATCCTTATAGGGGTTTTTATCCCCCTGCCCGCGCATGGTCAGGCGGATGGGTGTCCCCGGCAAATCAAAGCTTTCGCGCAACCCGTTCACCAAATAACGGTTATAGCTTTCCGGCAATTTATCGGGGCGTGAACACATCACCACAAACCCAGGGGGGCGTGATTTGGCCTGTGTCATATACCGCAATTTGATGCGGCGCCCTGCAGGTGCGGGGGGTGGGTGCATTTCGACCATCCCCGCCAACCAACGGTTCAACTGCGCCGTTGGGATGCGACGGTTCCAAATTTCATGCGCGCGCATGATCGCCGCCTGAAGCCGATCCAAACCGCGGCCCGTCCGCGCCGATACGGTGATCAGGGGGGCACCGCGCAGCTGGGGCAATAGGCGTT
>Ga0255774_10002069_pt1 | contig 15603 bp, 12 predicted proteins | sample 101ome_17_FD_179972 | JGI IMG/M metagenome (GOLD analysis project Ga0255774, IMG submission 179972) | Coastal salt marsh microbial communities from the Groves Creek Marsh, Skidaway Island, Georgia - 101407AT metaG (version 2) | ecosystem: Environmental > Aquatic > Marine > Intertidal zone >...
ATGATTTACGATTATCCAAACTTTACATATTTGTTTGATTCAGGAACTTGGCGTCAACCTTATCCAATGGTGACACCTTCTTGGACTCAAGCAGACATTGAAGAAATTATTGCTAATACAATTTCAGACATTGAATCTAGAATTGATAGTTCAGATGTTAGCGATAGTTATACAGCAGCACTAACAGCAACTAAAACAGAACTAGAAGGACTTGTTGCAAAATACGGTCCAGATGGTGCAAATGTTCCTTACTATATGTGGCCAATGCCTGATGTTCCTACTGTTGACGAGTTTGAAAATGGCACTGACATGGAAAAAGCAGTATCACCTGTTGGTGATGACGGTATTGTTTGGGAACCTGCTGAAGACGGATCAGAAGGTCCTGGATCAGCAAGTGGCTATCAGCCAACTGATGACACTCCAACTGTAACAGTTGATGAAACAGCAGCAGAAACAACCCCTGCAGCACCAGAAGAAGAATTAGACAGCGTTGATGTAGCAGTAAACGGCGCTGAATAAGATTTAAAAAAATCAAAAATAAAAGGCTACGTTTTGTAGCCTTTTTTTGTGGCTATAATAAAATACGTACATAAATATTTTCATGGAAGACCCAAGAGATGAATACACAATAATTGACAATATTGTACCTGAATCATATCAAAATATACTACTAGAAGAAATTGAAAAACTGCCGTGGTATTGGTATCCTAGTGCATCAGGCGAAGTTGAGAGAGACCCCAACGATAAAAATGTAGTCGATACTCCACAAATGCAACATGTATTTTGTGATGAAAGTGGAGTAGTATCACAGTATATGAATCTAATACATCCAATGATTTGGTTTTTAGAAAAAGAATTAAATTTAAAAGTCGCAGCACTAGGAAGAATAAAAGCCAATTTATTAATGCCAGGACAATCACATTTGGATAACTATAATTTACCGCACATAGATAGTCCAAATGAAAATAGTATATCTATGGTTTATTATGTTGACGATTCAGACGGAGATACTAGACTTTTTCACAAAACTGTAAATGAAGGAATAGAAGGGTTATTACCAATAGCGAGTGTTGCTCCAAAAAAAGGAAGAGCATTAATATTCAAATCAAATAGATTTCATGCAAGTACGCCACCTGTAAAATACAAAAGACGACTTGTACTAAACTATGTAATGGAAGTATAGGAACACATTATGACAGAAAGAGCAAAGGCTTTCTTTATTAACGGAGGCGCTGGCAGAGTACTTGCTAGTATTCCGGCATTAGAAAAATACTACGAAGAAACTAGCAAAGAATTTATTATTGTTTGCGAAGGTGGCATGGACCTATACAAAGGACATCCGTTCCTTCACGAACGTGCATATGATGTATGGCACAAAGGATTATTCCAAGACAAAATTGTTAATATGGACGTTGTTACTCCTGAACCATATAGAGTTTGGGAATATTACAATCAAAAATGTAATCTACAACAAGGGTTTGATATTGAAATAAATGGAAAAGGTATTAGAGAACTAGGAAAACCTTTTATTCATTTAACTCAAGAAGAAATTGTAAATGGCAAATCTGTAATGAGAGAAGTTATTGAAAATGTTGGCCTAAACAAAACAATAGTTTTTCAACCCTATGGTAGAGGCGTACACGAACACAATGGATTCATAACAGACCCAACAGGTAGAAGTTTTGAACATGCAAATATGATAAATTTTGTTAAAAAACTCCAAGAAAAGGGTTTTGCTATAATTATAATGAGTGAAATGCAATTTGACTTCCAAAAAGAAGGCGTTCCAAAACCTGTTGCACAACCCAGCGGCATTACACTAAAACAATGGGCAGCAATTATAAAAGAAGCAGATTATTTCTTAGGGTGTGACAGCGTTGGTCAACATATTGCACATAGTTTAGATAAACCTGCAACAGTAGTTACTGGTAGTACGTTTGCAGAAAATATTAGTTTTCCAGACAATCCTAAATTTGACATTCAAGATATGGGAGAAGGAAAGCGCAAGTACGATCCTATTAGAATTGTTCCGGATGAAGTTGTTTCAAAAAACAATGACGGAATTATGGCAATGAATGATTTAATTGAAGACGAAATAATTAAAAATTTAATTAAAAATTTCAATAAACATGTAAAAAAAGAAACTGTTTCTTTTGATAAAAAGATAACAGCACTAAAACCAAAAAACGAAGAAAAACAGGAAACTAAACTAGTTCCTGGTTTGGCACCTATTAAGGGATAACTTATGAGTGATAAAAAAGATTTATGGATAGCAGCCATTACTAGAGGACACAATGCTGGTGTTGCTCTATTAAAAAATGGTGAACTAGTTTTTGCAACTGAAGAAGAACGTTATACTCGTAGAAAGTATGATGGTGGACCTTTTGCTGCTATGATTAAAATATTAGAGTTTACTGATAGGTTAGATTACCTTGTTGTAGCTCATACTCAAACACTGCACGATACAGCAGGAATGATTGATTTTACTGGTGATGATGTGTACACAGGTCTTGCACGTAAGTTAGGACTAATTGATAGGTACAGACCTTCTTATAATAAACCAGGTATGGAACATCCACAAGTAATAGATCTAAGTCATATGCACCATAAACTTCATGCAGCATGTGCGTTTTATAGATCAGGATTTAACGAAGCAGCCGCAGTTATTGTAGACGGCGCTGGTACATTTATTCCTATGCAAGTTAAAAATGAAAATACTTGGGGTTGGGAAGTTGAAAGTATTTTTAACTGTTCTTATCCTGCTATTTTTGATACTGTATTTAAAAACATTGGAATGAGATCTGTTGTTCCGACACAAATTGAAACTGTTGACGTAAAAGGAGAAACGTACGACTCTATTATAAGTGATAGAGCAGGAATAGTCAAAGTCTACGAGGCTGCTACAGAGTACTGTGGATTTACTGCAATTGAAGCAGGAAAAACAATGGGATTATTTCCTTACGGTGAGCCAAATGATAACATTCCTCCGTTATTTGACGATTTAGGCATTGTATCTTTAAGTAATCGAAACGTTATTATCCCTACGTATCCAAATTCAGGAATAGTTAATGCAGGGTTATATCCAGAATTAAAAGATGGTTTAGCAAGTGATGTTACTAAACTACAAAATCGCAGAGACATGGCTTATGCATGTCAAACACAAACACAGGCCGAAGTTGTAAAATATATTCGGAAAGCAGTAGAAAAAACAGGTCACAAAAATGTTGTTATTAGTGGAGGTTATGGATTAAACTGTGTAGCAAATTATCATTATCTCGAAGCATTAAAAGACGAAGGTATTAACATTTATGTTGAGCCAATATCAAACGATGCAGGCACAGCATTAGGTGCCGCATTAATGACTCACAGGCATTTAACCGAAGATACTACAAATTATGGCGTGGATCATAATTTATATCTTGGTATTAAGTACTGCTACTCAGACGAAGAAATGTTAGAAACCGTAAACAAATACAATGGTAGTATTGAAGATGCAACACACGATGATATTGTTGAACTTATTACAAACAAAAATATTGTAAGTCTATTTCAAGGAGGTTCCGAAGCAGGTCCTCGAGCATTAGGTAATAGAAGTATTCTTTATGACCCAACAGATCCGGATGGCAAAGATTTTGTTAACCAAGTTAAACGTAGAGAGTATTTCCGTCCATTTGCAGGGACTATCTTAGAAGAAGATGTACACGAATGGTTTGACTTGCGTGGCATGGATAGTTCTCCTAGCATGATGTATGCTGTAAATTGCCAGCCTGGTGTAGAAGATAAAATTCCTGCGATTATACACGTTGATGGCACTTGCCGCATACAAACTGTTAATAGAGATCAAAATCCTCACTATTATGACATTATTAAAACTTTTAAAAATAAAACAGATTGTCCTATTATTTTTAATACAAGTTTTAATTTAGGAGGAGAACCGTTAGTTGAAACACTTGACGATGCGTGTAGAACTCTTTCTGAAAGTGAGATAGAATACTTGTACTTGCCAGAATACGGAAAACTAGTGTCAATTAAAAACGCATAAATACTCTGTAAGTTCGGAGTAGACATGAATATTGACAATTATCTATCAACTGGATTAAATGACACCCTGTTAGTAAGAAACAACGGCGGGTTTAGTCACAATGGTCCGTGGAAAAGTTTAAATGGAGATGATACTCTAGTTGATAGATATTATCTAGGAGATATTAGTTCAGCAGAATATACAATAAATGTTGAGCTAGATACGGAAAACAAAGAAATTTTAAAATGTCTTGTAACAAGTACACTCAATGAAGCAAAAATAGTAGTGTATGCAAGAAACTACACATCAAACAGTCTTGTAGAATTATATGCATTAGTAAACAATCAGTACGTAGAAGTTTACATGAATCCAAAAAACGCTGCATTTAAGCCTGCCAGATTTATTCATACAGCAACATATTTCCATAATCTTCATCAACTCTAACTTCTGATAAATACTATAGTTGGAGTATGACATGAAGAAAGCAACAGGTACCCCTTTTGAGTCCGATTACGGCTTTAAAAGTCCTAGTTTTAGTGTAGATGCCTTAGGTAATATTATAGCAAATAGTATCTCAACAACTGAGCCTATAGGCACAGATTCTAGTGGCGGATCAAATCTAACCAACTATATTATAACAGAAAATGATTCAAATACAGCGTTTCAATTTAGTAGTGTTAGTGGAGGCAACCCTAGTATAACACTACAAAGAGGAACAACATATACGTTTGAACTCCAATTAGTTGATTTATCATTTAATTTATTTTTAGATGACGGAAATACTTCGTTTCCAAATATGGTTGACGAAGCTGGAAACGTTGGCGCTGCTGCTAATGGTAAAACAACCGGATTGTTGCAAGTTACAATATCTGCTACAACACCTGATATCTTAATTTATAAAAACTCAGATGGAACAGTCCAAGGTAATTTTAATATTATAAATCCTATTGCTTCATTTGGTTCTGTAACTATATCTAATACAACCAATGCAACAGAATTAGGTACTGGAGTATTATCAGTAGCAGGCGGAGCAAGTATTTCAAAAGATTTATACCTAGGTGGTAACCTTGTAATGGAAGGCACTGGTGATGTTAAGTTTGATTCAAGTACGAACTTAACACTCGGAGCACAAAATCAAGTTGTAATTGTAATAGACGGAACTAAACTAGGATCAATTAGCTCAGAAGGTAGTAGCGTACCAATAATAGATACACGAATCGACAATACAGTTATTGGCGGAGTAACTCCGGCAAGTGCATCATTTACCAGTGCTGAAGTAAGCGAAGCACCTACAACGGTAAATAATGTAACAAACAAAAACTATGTAGATCAACAAGACATTGCATTGTCGATAGCACTTGGAACTTAAATAATGGCAAAAAGAAGAGTAGAAAATTATGTGTTTAGCCCGGGCATATCTTACAAAGCCTATGTCCACGAAGATGCATATAATTTGTTAAGCAGTAACAAAAATTATATTATTGCAGAAGCAATTGAGTATATTAATAACGAAATATCCGAAGGAAATGCTCCATTTGCTGGCTATACATATAACGAATCCAAATGCGAACGAGATATAGGATTTATTCTAAACGCTTACTTGAATGACCTTAGATACGGTGGTAACCAATTAACAAGAAAATATATTTCAAGATATTTTGAAAATGGTGTTGCACAGATCGATGGCGACAGACAGCCCGAAGTTTACGTACATACATATATAAGAGATTTAATAACAGATTATATTTTTACAAACACAGCATTTGATAGTTTGCAAGCAGTAGAAGGTCAGATAATTGACGCTACAAAAATTATTTCAAATTCTTCGTTTACGCCAACGGCAGCCACCTATAAACCAGCAACAGGTGTATTAACATTAACAATAGGCACACATTCATTGCAAATAGGTGATGAAATTTATATTGCCGAAGACGGCTTAAGATTTACTTGTGCCCTAGACGGACATACAACATACCATAATTATCCGAGAGGATCAGGTGTACCTAATGATACCGGCCATGATGGATTTTTTGAAGCACCTTGTAGAATTACAGCAAGAACAGACACAACAGTAACAGTTAATGTAGGAATATCTTCAGATACTTCTACACACTTGTTCGTTAGTGCTGTTGCTAATTGTGTTAAAACAGGACCATCAAATGTAATCGATGTTCTTGTAGGACGAGTAGTTGATGTAATTGCAAACGGTTTAAACAGACGTCCTGATTTAGTAGATAGCAGATATGGTTATTTAAAAGTTCAAGGAAAGTACGGTCTTTCAGACCTACTGCTTATTTCAAACAGTACTACAAATGATATATTATTTAATTTTACAAATAATGATTTTGGTGCAGTACTTGAAGTAAACAGTGCCGAAACATTTGATGTTGTTGAAGACGACGATTTCCCAGCATTCCTACAAACTACAGATGGAATAACAAAAATAAAATTAAATGCTGATACTAGTAACGCTAGTTCAACAGATGATATACAAATATTTGTAGAAGAAAAAGAATTACGCACTAGACCTTACGATTTTGGCACAGACGCTATTGAACGTATGCGTGTCGCACCTGCACTATCAATGCTTGATGCTGACTTTGAATATGGACTACAGCCGACCAAATGGAGTGCTATAGGTATGATGCGTGGATACCCAAGTATCTACGAAGTTCCAGGTTCTGAGATTCAAGTGCAGTCAGTTACAACTGATGCGTCAACTGGCACAGGAGGGATTGGTGCAAGTTTAATTACAGTAACTACTACAGCAGCCCATGGATTTATCGCAGGTGATCCTATCACTATCAAAGCACTAGAAAACTCAGTAGCAGGTGCTTCACGTGCTGAAGGTTCGTTTGTAATTATTACAGTTCCAACCAGTACTACATTTACATACTATGCAAAAGCAAAAGTTGGTACTACCGGTGGAGAAGTTTTAAGTACAACATATACCCAACTCAGAGCAGCGGGATTCTATACTGGTGCAAATATTAGTTCTTTACCTGTGTTTACTGTTGCAAGTAACGGATTTAGTGGAGCAATGGTTGCTGAACTAGAAGTTGCATCAGGATCAACTATTATTCCGTACGATGGAAACGCACCTGAATTAGGTGCTCCTCTAGTACATTCCGGTGGGAATATTCCAACAGGCGCTCAGGTTACACAAACTATAACACAATCATCAGGAGGCGGTACATATCTTACTGCTGACTTAGTAGGTGATGCAGGCACCGGAACAAACACTTTAGAAGTTGCAGATGCTACAGGTATTATTACAGGATTAGCATTTGACCGCGGCGACGGACAAGCAATCTTTGTAAACAATATTATCGGAGAACAAATTGAATTCGACGGTAATTTTTCAAGAACGATATTAGGTAACACAACAACTTACGCAGAAATAAGCGGTTCAAATATTTCTGGAGTAGGATTTGATGCTACTTTTGATGTTTCTCTATCAGGCGGAGCCTATACTGTTGTTGTTAATAACGGAGGCGAAGCATACGAAGTAGGTGATAGAATTTATATTGCTGCATCACAAATTGGCGGCATTGAACCTGCAAACGATTTAGTAATAATTGTAGATAGTGTAATTAGTCTTGGAACTATTGTAAACATTAGTATAGAAGGTACAGCATTTAATGGAACTGCTACTATCGCAGGATTACAACCTGAAGTCAACGGTGGCCTTGGATTTAATGCTACATTCGATATAACATACGAAGGTGGAGCATACACCAGTGTTACTATGTCAAATGAAAATTCAGAAGGGTTTACACCATATGACATAATACAGGTTAGCGGAAGCAGTTTTTCCGGTGGCGGCCTTGGAACAAATGACGCATTTGTAACTGTACAAACTGTTGACAGTCTTGGAAGAATTGAGACAGCAACAGTTAGCGGAACTGCACCAACGGCTAACGTAGAATATTCTGGTATCGATGCAGCAAGTTACACATATAGTGGAACAACAGGCGCCGGAGCAGAATTTACAATTAATAGAAATGGAACAGTATATAGTGCAGCAATTAACTCTCCTGGTACAAACTATCTTCCAACAGAAACATTTACTATTGATGGTTCGTTGTTAGGCGGTGCCACTACTACTAATGATTGTACTATTACTATAGATAACGTCGACGGCGGCGGCGGCATCACAGCAGTAAGTGTTAGTGGTGTAGCACTTGATACTGATACAGGTTTCAACGTTACTGGAACAAATTTGATCGGTAACGGCGCAGAATTTACAGTTGATATAAGTGGCGGATCGTATACTATAACCGTTGATCTCGGCGGTGAAGATTATGGTGTAAATCAAACATTTACTATTCTTGGTTCTGAGCTTGCTGGACAAGACGGAATTAATGATTTAGAAATTACAATTACAGCACTAGGAGATTTAGTAACAAGAGATATTTCAACTGTATCTGGAACAGGAAGTGCAGCAACAGGAACAGCAAGTTATACAGCCATCGCTGGTGTAAACCAAGAACCTATTGGTACAGGAGCAACGTTTGACGTTCTCCGTACTGGAGGTGCATATACAATAACTCTTGTCAGTGGAGGACTTGATTACGAAGTAGGTAATAGAATTACTCTACTAGGAACACAACTAGGTGGACAAAGTCCTGTTAATGATATAACAATCACGGTATCAACAGTGGCAGCAGGTGTAATAACAACCTTTGCGTCTGCTTATGAAGAAGCAGTGTTTGGAGATATTGGAGATTTTATTGCAACAGTAACAATATCAGAAGCAACCACTGGGATTATTTCAAAACTAGATGCAATAACTTTCAGTGCATTGGCTTCGTTGCAAATTCAATTTCCAAATGCACACGGACTAGTTCCGGGCGATACATTTATTACAACTATCGAAACTGACGACGGTGTAAATAACCATAATTTAGCAGCAGGGGCCTTTATTGTAACAGATATACCACAAGAAGACCAGTTGACCTTTGTCGCAAGGGCAGCCGGAAACATCGATACTAGTACTTCTATTATTGAAGGCTCAGTATATCCAAGACCAGATTCGTTCTTTATTCACAGACCATATGACGGTGGTGTACAATTAGGCACAGGCGGTCCGCAGCACGGTGCGCAAGCAATACGTCAAAGTAAAAACTATATTCGTTATCAGTCAGGTAAGGGTATCATGTACACCACTGGTGCTCTATTTGCACCAAGTTATGATTTACGTAGCGTAACAGCAGACGGAACAGAAGTAGGTTCAACTATTACTATTGTAACAGACGATAACGATCATGGAGTACAAGTTGGTGGTGTAATACGTTTAATAGGAGTAGAAACTGAAGGCTATAACAGCGGCCCAGAAACTTACTTCCCTCCAGTATTTGACTATACAGTTACTAGAGTTGTTGACGAAAGAACTTTTGAAGTTGAAGCACAGCGTAGACTAGGAGCAACAAGTGCGGTACTAGGATTTGCAGCACAAATGAGTGTTGTAAGTTGGCATGGTGCTACAGTACGTTCTGGTATTTTTGATGATCAAAACGGAATTTTCTGGGAATATGATGGTACACAAATATCAGTAGTACAGCGTACAGGTACAAAACAAGTTGCTGGTACTATTGCTATGACCGTAGATGATAACTTAGTTGCAGGAACGAATACAAGATTCCGTGATCAATTAAAAGCAGGCGATAGAATTATTATCAAAGGTATGACACATGTTATATCAAAGGTTGAAGATCAAACCACTATGTATGTAACTCCTGATTTTAGGGGAGTTAATAATATTGCTGGTACAAAAGCAATGTTGATCACAGACAAAAAAGTTAAGCAATCAGAATTTAACTTGGACCGCTTAGATGGTACAGGTCCAAGCGGATATGACTTAGATCCTGCAAAGATGCAGATGATTGGTATACAATATTCATGGTATGGTGCTGGTTTCATTGACTTTATGCTACGTGGTTCAGATGGTAACTTTGTATTTGCACACAGAATGCGTAACTCAAACGTAAACACAGAAGCATTTATGCGTTCAGGTAACTTGCCTGTACGATATGAGGTTACCAATGAAGGACCTCCAGGCAAACTAGCAGAAGACATGGATATCAGTCAAACTACTCTTGAATTAGAAGATAGTAGTTTCTTCCCAACTACAGGTACTGTTTACATTGATAACGAAATTATAAGATTTACAGGAAATAATAAAACAACTAACACACTAACCGGTCTCACCAGAGGAACAACTCATACAAACTTCCAAGCAGGTGCAACTCGTGCTTATGCAGCAGGAGATGCTGCTGTACACTCAGCAAAAACTGGTGTTATATTAATTAGTAGCACAATTACACCTCTAATTAGTCACTGGGGTTCAGCGTTCTTAACAGATGGCGGCTTTGATGAAGACCGCGGTTATATCTTCTCGTACACTGAATCATCGATTCCGGTTGATACTACAAAACAAACAGCATTTTTAATTCGACTAGCACCTAGTGTTTCAAACGCTATTACTGGTGACCTAGGAGAAAGAGAGTTGTTAAACAGAGCTCAATTACTACTACAAGGTATTGAAGTTACATCAGAAACAGGCACAGGTGGTATTGTTGTTGAAGGTGTGTTGAATCCTAAAAACTATCCACTTAGTCCTGCAGACATCACTTGGTCTACGCTGACAACAGAAGCACAAGGTGGACAACCAAGTTTTGCACAGATTGCTTCGGGCGGTTCTGTAAATTGGTCTACAGGTGCTGCTGCAACTACAGCAACTATTACTGCACAAGGCACTATAACTACTTCGCCGATGACAACAGCGTCTAATAACAGTGATGATGAGTTTGAAATTACAGAAGCAAGTTATGAGTCATTTGGTCCTGTATTGCCTGGTTCAACAATTAACGGATTAAACTTTCCTGCAGGAACCACAGTATCAAAGGTACAACAACGTAATAATGGGCAGTATAGAATCACAGCAAGTGATAAACCAACCGGCTTTTCTGCTTCTGGCAGCAGTGTAACATTTACATATGGCGGCGACTTAACTAACAGAAACTATGCATTCCTACAAAAAGCCAGTTTTGAAAGTTCAAATGCAACATTTGGCACACAAATGACAAGCGGCGGCAGTGTAACATTCCCCGCTAATACTGCTATCTCGTTTATACAATTACTCAACCATGGCGGTACAGAGTTTTATGGCGTTGTGTTTAACAACTCATTCTCAGGAACATTAACAGCCGGCTCAGGTACTGTTGAAACTACTTTTGTTGAGCCGCCATATGCACAACCAGGTGAAACAGTATTCTCGTTCATTGCTAACCCAGGCGAACGTTCAGTATTGTCACTAGACAAATTGAAAGAACTTACAAATACTACACTAGGTGGTAGAGGTACATTCCCGAACGGACCTGACGTACTTGCTATTAACGTGTACAAGGTCACCGGCGCATCAGTCGATGCAAATATTATTCTAAGATGGGGCGAAGCACAAGCCTAAATTGCTTGTGCAAACTCTAGCAAATTATCAAAAACATATGTTTGCTTTTTGAGTTTTTGGTAGGTAAATTTGTTTAGTGTCTTTTCGGTTTCTAAACCATAACCTGTTCTAACAAGCACAGGTCTTGCTCCTGCTTTTACTGCTGCCTTTAAATCAGTTAACTTATCGCCTACATAAAATCCTTGTTTAAATTTAACTCCAGGATTCTCTTTCTCGCAGCGTTGAAACATTCCTATATTTGGTTTAGCGTAGATGTCGTCTTTTAGATTAGTAGTGCTGTAGTAGAGTGCATCAATACTAGGACAACCTGCTTCCCCTAGTAATTTAAACATATAATCATGCACACGGTCAACATCTTGCGGAGTCATTAATCCCTTACCAATTCCTCCTTGATTTGTTATTACAACAACTCGATGTCCCTTTTGTCTCAACAATGCAACCGCTTCTAGACTTCCAGGTATTGGTTCAAAATTTCCTGGAGAAGTAACGTATGTTCCAAGATCTCGATTAATGGTACCGTCTCTATCTAGACCAATAACACATTTTGTATATTGGCTAGGATCATCTGGTCTTTGTGGACCCCACATATTATCCATTATTTTCTTCTACTGTTGATTGGCTATCTCCAGGAATAATTCTATAATTATCTTCTACGCTGTCTGGAGTACTTACTTCTGTAATACTCGAACCGTCTTCAATCGCTTCGAGTTGGTGCGGCAAGCAAGGAGGATTATGCCATACATCTCCTTCTTTTAATTCTTGCTCTATAAGTTGTGCATTATTAGGATTAATATACCGCAACTTGAATTTACCACTATTTACAAACCAGGTTTCATCTTTTTCTTTGTGAAAGTGCATGCTAAACTTTGAGCCTGCTTTTTCGAAAAAAAGTATCTTCCCACAGTATTTTTCGTTAGAAGCCCATATTAGTTCATAGCCCCATCCTTTTTGTACAGCACCTTGAAGTCTTGTTGGATTCTTTTCAGTTGTCATTTATATAATCCTCAATTTTTGTCCATTTGACATCTATAATATTAGTTAACTTATCTATGTTTGCGCAGGTGTATTCCTGATATTGTCCTTTTAAACTATCTGGCATAGGAACATACTTAATATCTACACCATATTTTTCTGCAATAGAAATACCTACAGTTTCAAAACTTACAGGTCTCCCAGTACCAACATTCCAAATACCAGATTCTTCTACATCAAACATTTTTTCGTGTACACGACAAATATCTTCTACACAAACAAAGTCTCTTTTATACTTTTCGCTATTTTGAAACAAGGTAATTGACCCTAACTCTTTTGCTTGTTTAGTAAATTTTGTAACAGGACTTGCTTGATCACCTTTGTGTTCTTCGTTAGGTCCGTACACATTAAAATATCTAAAACCTTGTACTTTGATTTGAAATTCATCTTTTAATTGATTTACAAATCTATCGAACAGATACTTGCTCCAAGCATACGGACTTTTGGGTTGCAACGGACCATTTTCGACAAAATGCGTAGTAGGACCGTAAACACTTGCACTAGAAGCGTATTGAAAATTAACTCCCATCATATCACATGCTTGTAATAAACGTACACTATGTTCAAAGTTTTGATCCATTATTAAATCAACGTCAGTTTCAGTTGTGCTACTATTAGCACCTAAATGTACGACCCAATCATAACCACTAGGATCTGGAATAGTATTAGGAATATATTCCCACCCTTCAACATCGTGGCCTTGTGCTTGTAAATATAGTGCAAGATTAGATCCGATAAATCCTTTGTGTCCTGTAACTAGTATTTTCATTCTTGCTCCTTAAAATTCATAAAAAACACTTGAGTAAGTCTTGAATTTTCTAATGTATTTCCAAAACCAAAATTATTACTACGATGCCACATCCAGCCATTATAAATTATAAGACGATTGTAAATGTTGTTTACACGTATAATTTCTTCCCATTCATCTTCGTTTCGATTGTTTTCTGTAGTTTTTTCTTTTCCGTATAATATCTTACTTTCTTTGTGTCTAAAAATACTTGTACCGTAATCCAACGGTGCATCTGGAGTAAGATATAACACACCTGCAATATCGTGATCGTCGTGATGTATCCAGTTACGGTCTTCTAGTTCAGTACAAACTTGAAATTGTGTACTAGCACCAGAATGAACTAATTTAGTTCCGTATAGCTCTTCAAATTTTTCATCTAAGAAATTTTTATAATCTGTATCATGGCACAAGGATCTAACCCCAGGATATGGACCTCTCCAATCAAATACAGATTTCAATGCTAAATTCCTTACAGCATCAGGATCGGGTAAAAAGTTGTCAATTACCATTAAATTAAGATCCATGCATTTCTCCTATTATTCTAGTAGTAGAATAATTTCCTACTGTAGGAAAAATATGTACAGGTGCTATATCGTGTCCTACAACTTCTTCTACTGTATAATCTCCGCCTTTTACAATTAAGTCTGGCTGTATTTCTTTAATTAATTCGTATGGCGTATCTTCAGCAAATGTACGCACTTCGTCTATCCAAGGTAAAACTTCTAATTGTGCAACCCGTGTTGCAACATCATTAATAGGACGTTCACTTCCTTTTAATCTTTGCACACTGGCATCTGTGTTTACAGCAACTATAAGTTTGTTTCCTAAACTACGAGCTTCTTTGAGTAATTCTAAATGTCCTTTGTGAAGTATATCAAATACTCCGTTTGTAAAAACTACACCTTTGTTAATGTCATTGTGTGTTACAACATGCACACCTCTATGTTCAACAGATCTAGCAGCAGCATAGCAGGCTTGTTTTGCTGCATAAAACACATCTTTTCCCTGCTCAATATAATAAGCAATAACTGCTAAAACAGTGTCACCTGCACCAGTAACATCTGCTACTTCTTTTGCTGGCTCTACAAAATGTTTATATATTCCGCTAGTATGTATTACATGAATGCCGTTTGCACCGTCAGTTACAACTAGCCAATCCCAGTTATAATCTTTCATTTTAAGAAGTGCTATTTCTTTTCTAAAAGTCCCAAACCATCCTTCGTATTCAGCCATATTTGGTTTTACCAAATATGCTCCTCTATAATAGCCTGGATCTTGTTTTGGATCAACTAATACACGACACCCTTTTGATATGATTTTTGCTACAGTATTATTACGAACTGTACCTTTTGCATAATCACTAATACATATCAAGTCTGATTTTTCTAAACTATTTTCTAATCTTTCAAACGCTGCTGAACCTGTGTATGTTGTTTCTCTATCCCAACGTGCAATATGTTGCCCACCTTGTCCAACTAATCTATTTTTGGCTGTAGTTACTGTACTATCAAAAGTAATATTTGATTCTAATTTTTCTTGTTCGCCTAGTATTTCGATAAGCTCAAAACCTTCTTTGTCATCGCCAACGCTACCATATACTCCGACAGTACCGTTTAGACTGGCTATATTTACTGCAAGATTTGCAGCACCCCCAGGACGTTTTTCTTGAGATTTTTCTAATAAAATAGGTACTGGTGCTTCTGGACTAATGCGCCCTGCATTGCCCAATATCCACCGATCTAACATTAAGTCGCCATAAACTTTAATCATTCTATATTATACTACAGATCAACAACTTAGTCAAGAAGATTTATAGTTTGGAATACAGTTTCTAGTTTTGATAAATTTATTTTACTTTGTAGAGTATTTCGCAAACCGTGGTGCAATGGTTTGGGCCATTTTGTAAATGAACACCAAGCATAACCGTCGTGTTCTCTATTAAGTTTAGGTATAAATTCTTCTTCTATAATACAAAGATATGTATGGAACATAAACTTTGTATCGTTTGATACAAAACTTTCAAGAGGGAGTGTTTTTTTGATTTCAGGTAAAAACCCAATTTCTTCTTTTATTTCTCGCTGAAGTCCTTCCCAAGGAGTTTCTCCTTCTTCGTTACCTCCACCAACAAGTCCCCACATATTGTGTTTCTTGCCACCAATGCGATGAAGAAATAAAAATCTATTAGTTTTTAGAGTGTAGAATAATGCACCACTACAAATGATCTTGTCCATACTAATAATTAGCCGGCAAGTTCAACCCTCCATGTGCCAACTGGATAATCACCATCTATGG
>Ga0255774_10002087_pt1 | contig 15551 bp, 16 predicted proteins | sample 101ome_17_FD_179972 | JGI IMG/M metagenome (GOLD analysis project Ga0255774, IMG submission 179972) | Coastal salt marsh microbial communities from the Groves Creek Marsh, Skidaway Island, Georgia - 101407AT metaG (version 2) | ecosystem: Environmental > Aquatic > Marine > Intertidal zone >...
CGCCACGGCAGGCGGCGGCGCCGCGCAGGCCGCAACGGACGCGCCCGATATCCCGCTGTCGACCAACGCCGTGATTATCTGGATGAGCATCGCGGTCGTCCTTTGCTGCACCACCATGTCGGTGCCGCTGATCCATCTGGTACCCTATGCGCAGAGCTGCGGCATTCCGCTGTCGGATGCCGGCGGCATCATTCTGGTGATGCTGATCGCCGGGATCTGCGGCCGCGTCGCGTTCGGCAAACTGGCCGACATGATCGGCGCGGTCCGCGCCTACTGGGTGGCCTCGGCCTGGCAGACGGCGCTGGTGGCGGTATTCCTGCAGTTCCAGTCGCTCGACAGCCTGTTGATCTTCGCCGTGATCTACGGGTTCGGATATGGCGGCGTGATGACCACCATTCTGGTCACCATGCAGGTGCTGACCCCCGCCGCCCGGCGCGCGTCGGCCACCGGCATCGTCACCGCGTTCGCTTTCTTCGGCCATGCCATCGGCGGGTATCAGGGCGGGTTGTTCTTCGACCTGATGGGAAATTACGGCTGGGCCTTCGCCAACGCCGCGATCGCCGGCGCCGTCAATCTGATCGTCGTCGCCGCGCTCTACATCGCCACCACACGCCGCCCCGGAACGCCGACGGGGGCCGCGGCGGCGTAACCGGGCGGAGCATTTTGGAAAGGGGACCCGTTCCGGCTAACATCGGTCGGCTCTGAAAACCGCCCCGAAGGACGCCGGAACGCCATGGACCTGACGCTCGCCCTCAACCGCTACGACCGACACATTCCCTTTTTCATGGGCACGTTGCCGCCGATCGACGGCGTGAATCTCGTTCCGCTGGAAGTCGGCGAAAGCTCGGCGTTCCGCGACGGTACGGAGCGGCACCAGCGCATGCTGGACGATCTCGAATTCGATATCGCGGAGATGTCGCTGTCGAGCTTCATCATCGCGGTCGACCGCAATCCGGACCTGCCGCTGGTGGGCCTGCCGATCTTTCCGCGGCGCTTTTTCACCGCCGGCCAGGTATACGTTTCCGCGAAATCCGATATCGAGGCGCCGGGCGACCTCAACGGCCGCAGGGTCGGCGTGCATGCGTTCCAGGTGACGATGAGCGTGCTGGGGAAAGGCGACCTCGGCCTCGATTACGGGGTCGACTGGAAAACCATCGACTGGCACTGCATGAAGCCCGAGCTGGTGCCGGTCGATCTGGGATCGGACGTCAGCGTCGGCGTCATCCCGGACGGCAAGGATATCGGCAACATGCTGTGCGACCGCGAAATCGACGCGCTGATCTCGCCGCAGCCGCGCAAATCCATGCTGTCGCGCCCCGGCGATTACCGCCGCCTGTTCCCCGACGTGCGGGCCGAGGAGGTGCGCTATTTCACCACGCACGGCTACTGGCCGATCATGCATTTGATGGTGATGAAGCGCGACCTCGCCGACAAACTGCCCGACCTGCCGGGCCAGTTGATGGAGACGTTCGACGAGGCCAAGCGCCAAGCCTACGGCTTCTACGACGATTCGAACTATTCGCTGATGGCCGACGCCCGCCTCGCGCTGGAAGGCGAACGCCGCGACTTCGGCGACGACCCGTGGACGAACGGCCTGGCCGCCAACCGCAAGAACCTCGAACGCTTCATCGGCTACAGCCACGACCAGCGCCTGATCGCCGCGCCCTATCCCGCCGAGCGGCTGTTCCACGAAAGCACGCATGCGAGCTGAACCGCTTTGAGGACTGAGCCGAATGGATGAAGCGTGGGCGCCGCTTCCGACTAAACGCAATCGTTATGGCGGCTTGCCGGTTTTGTCCGCTTCTGACCCATTAGCGGACCAACGCTCCAGCATTGGACAAGACCGGCATTCCTGATTTTTTCCGGCTGTTTTATCGTCTCTCCCTTGCGGTTATCTGACGGGAGCTAGTCTGACTGCGGCGCTCTGCTCCCGCGCGCCTTAAACGGCCATCTTAATTACCGCACCAGGACTTTGGACCAAACCATGACACTGATTGAACAAGTCGAACATCACGAAATTTTGGATCTCGCCGAATTTTCCGAAGAAAAATTCGTGCGCAAAGCAGTCATGCAATCAAAAGGTATCGTGTGCGATTTTGTCTGTTTCGAGCCCGGACAATCCGCCGACTTTCACAAACACCCCGTCCAGGACGAGATATTTTATGTCGTTGAAGGAAAAGGGGTCATAACCTTCGAAGATCGGGACGATATCCCGGTCAAGCCCGGTAGCGTGGTTTTCACGCCTTCCGGTGTCGTGCATGGTGTCGAAACCACGGATAGCGACCGCCTTGTTCTCATGCTGATAAAGGGACCCGGGTTTCCCGATAAGGCATCCAGATTCTTCATGCACGGTGACTGACGGTCTCTGCCAGAAGCGAAATTGAGGTATGGTCAGACGTCCAAACAGGATTCGGAGCAGACTATCCCGGAATACGAAATGGCAGCCTTGCGATAACGGCCGACATAAACTGCCGGATTGCCCGATGGGACGTCAGGGAACGTTTAAATCCCGAGGGAAGGAGGGCGAAATCTATGCCGAAGGTAAGAGACGAAATCGAAATATCGCATTCCCCGCCGTCGGCCGAAGAATACCGTTCTCTTATGCAATCTGTCGGTTTCACGGTTTTCCCAGCGGCTGTCGCCGCTGAGAGCCTTAAACGATCCTGCCACGCGGTGACGCTACGCAAGGACGGCGTGCTCATCGGCATGGGCCGAATTGTCGGCGATGGCGTGTGTTTTGTGGAAATCGTCGACGTCGTCGTCGACCCAGTGCATCAAGGCAAGGGATTGGCCAAAATTGTCATGGACGCGCTGATGTCTTATGCGACAACGCAACTGGCAGAGGGGGCGTTCGTTTACCTGTCCGCCCATGTGCCGGCAGACAGGCTGTACGCCCAGTACGGCTTCGAAGCGACCGCCCCGGATGCGGTCGGCATGTGTTACCGGGTAGGTTCGGCCCCGACGTGATTCCTTGTTGCGTCCGATGCCTGCCCGGAAGGCTTCAGACGGCCCGCTAGCCAAACGGCATTAATCGGTGAAAAATACGCCCCGGCCCGTCCCCGCGCGGGGAACGGGCCGGCGCCGTCCGGGTTAACGTCGCGCTACGCCGCGTCGAGCATGTTGCGGATCACATATTGCAGGATGCCGCCGTTCTTGTAGTAGTCGAGCTCGTCCAGCGTATCGATGCGGCACAGCAGCTTGACGTCGACGCTGGAACCGTCGGCGCGGTGGATCGTACAGTCGAGCTCCGACCGGGGGCTGAGGCCGTCGGCCACGCCCTTGATGTCGAACGTCTCGGTGCCGTCGAGGCCCAGCGTTTCGCGGGTGTCGCCGCCGGTGAACTGCAACGGCAGCACGCCCATGCCGATCAGGTTCGACCGGTGGATGCGTTCGAAGCTTTCGACGATGACCGCCTTGGCGCCCAGCAGCGTGGTGCCCTTGGCCGCCCAGTCGCGCGACGAGCCGGTGCCGTATTCCTTGCCGCCGACGATGACCAGCGGCACGCCTTCCGCCGCGTATTTCATCGCCGCGTCATAGACCGGCATCTGTTCGCCCGACGGCTGGTGCGTGGTGACGCCGCCCTCGACGCCGGGCACCATTTCGTTGCGGATGCGGATATTGGCGAAGGTGCCGCGCATCATCACTTCGTGGTTGCCCCGGCGCGAGCCGTAGGAATTGAACTGCGCGGGACGGATCTGGCGTTCCAGCAGGTATTCGCCCGCCGGGCTTTCCCGCTGGATCGAGCCGGCCGGCGAAATGTGGTCGGTGGTCACCGAATCCGCGAGGATTAGCAGCGGCCGCGCACCGGTGATGTCGGCGATTTCGCCCGGTTCGCGTTCCATGCCCTCGAAGAAGGTCGGGTATTTCACATAGGTGCTGGCCTCCTGCCAGCTGTATGTTTCCGACCCGACGCTGTCGATCGACTGCCATTCCTTCGGCCCTTCGAACACGTTGTCGTAGCGCGCCCGGTACATATCGGCGGTCAGGCATTCGCGCATGGTGTCGTGAATTTCCTGATTTGTCGGCCAGATGTCCTTCAGATAGACCGGGTTGCCGTCGGCGTCGTTGCCGAGCGGGTCGGCCGCCAGATTGATCTTCAGCGAGCCGGCCAGCGCGTAGGCGACGACCAGCGGCGGCGAGGCAAGGAAGTTCGCCCGCACCTGCTGATGCACGCGGCCCTCGAAGTTGCGGTTGCCCGACAGCACGGCGCCGGCCATCAGGTCCTTTTCGTCGATCTGGGTGGCGACCTTCTCCGGCAGCGGGCCGGAATTGCCGATGCAGGTCGTGCAGCCGAAGCCGACGATGTTGAAGCCGAGCGCGTCGAGATCGTCCTGCAGCTCCGCCTTCTCGAGATAATCCTTCACCACCTGGCTGCCGGGGGCGAGAGACGTCTTCACCCACGGCTTTGCCTTCAGGCCCTTGGCCACGGCGTTGCGCGCCAGCAGCCCGGCGCCGACCAGCACGGACGGGTTCGACGTATTGGTGCAGCTGGTGATCGCGGCGATGACCACGTCGCCGTCCTCGACCTCGAAATCGTCGCCGAGGTTGCGGGAAAGCTGATCGGTTTCCGCCGGGGCGGCGCCGCGGTAATCCGTGATCGCGTCGACCGCCGTCTTCGGCACGGCGGACAGAACCACCCGGTCCTGCGGCCGCTTCGGTCCGGCAAGCGACGGTTCCACGTCGCCGAGATCGAGTTCCAGCGTCGCGGTGAAGACGGGATCGGGCGTGTTTTCGTCGCGCCACATGCCCTGCGCCTTGGCGTAGGCTTCGACCAGCGCGACCCGGTCGGCATCGCGGCCGGTGAATGTCAGGTAATCGCAGGTCTCCCGGTCGATGGGGAAGAAGCCGCAGGTGGCGCCGTATTCGGGCGCCATGTTGCCGATGGTCGCGCGGTCGGGCAGCGACAGCGCATTCAGGCCGGGCCCGTAGAATTCGACGAACTTGCCGACCACGCCCTGGGCACGCAGCATCTGCGTGACCGTCAGCACCAGGTCGGTGGCGGTGGTGCCTTCCTTCATTTCGCCGGTCAGCTTGAAGCCGACGACTTCCGGCAGCAGCATGGAGATCGGCTGGCCGAGCATCGCGGCCTCGGCCTCGATGCCGCCGACGCCCCAGGACAGGACGGCGAGGCCGTTGACCATGGTGGTGTGGCTGTCGGTGCCGACCACCGTGTCGGGATAGGCGACCGGCTTGCCGGACGCATCTTCGGTCACCCACACGGTCTGCGACAGATATTCCAGGTTGACCTGGTGGCAGATCCCGGTGCCGGGCGGCACGACGCGGAAATTGTTGAACGCTTTCGATCCCCAGCTGAGGAATTCGTAACGTTCCTTGTTGCGTTCGAATTCCAGCTCGACGTTTCTGTCGAACGCGCCGTCGGTGCCGAATTCGTCGATCATCACGGAATGGTCGATCACCAGATCGACCGAGTTCAGCGGGTTGATCTTCTGCGGATCGCCGCCGAGCTGCACCATTGCGTCGCGCATGGCGGCAAGGTCGACCACCGCCGGCACGCCGGTGAAATCCTGCAGCAGGATGCGCGCCGGTCGATAGGCGATTTCCAGATCGGATTTCTGGGTCTCGACCCATTTGGCCGCCTGTTCGATATCGCTGACAGAGACCGAGCGGCCGTCTTCGTAGCGCAGCAGATTTTCGAGCAGAACCTTGAGCGAAAACGGCAGGCGCGAAATATCGCCGTATCCGGCGTCGGACACGGCATCCAGGCTGTAATAGTCGTAAGATTTTCCGCCGGCTTCCAGCGTGCGGCGGGCCTTCAGCGTATCCTGTCCGGTTGCGCTCACGTTCGTTCTCCTCAAGCAATGATCGGGCGGGAAACTAGCGGCAAACGGTCCTGAATCCAATAGCCATACGCGCATCGGGCGCGGCCGCCCGAACAGAACGAAACCGGGGGCTTTTTTCCCATACGCCTGTATCGTTTCGATATATGCGGGCGCGATACAAATCACAATTCCGCCCCATTTGCGCCCTTGTCCGGCCCCAATGCCCGTCCCACATAGAACTGTAGCCCCCTGGACGTTCTCCCCCAGAGCGTCCAACCAGCGGAAACGCTGGATCCCTCCTCGGCCGCCGATCGCAAGATCGGCGGCCCTTTTTTCTGCCGCAGCCCGGACACAGGCCACAGCCCGGATGACGAATCGGCGTTTATAGGCTATCCCGTCCGCATGGATGGTTTCACCGGCACGGGCCTTGCCTGTATCAGAAGCGAACGGATCGTTTTCGCGGGGCTCGACTTTTCGGTGGCGCCGGGCGAGGCGCTGGTGCTGACAGGTCCGAACGGATCGGGCAAATCGAGCCTGCTGCGGCTGATGGCGGGAATTGCACGACCGGCGGCCGGTCACATCGCCTGGCAGGGCGTGCCGGTCGCGGAAGATCCGGAACGGTATTTCGCAGACATGCACTATGTCGGTCATCGCGACGCGGTGAAGGCGGCGCTGAGCGTGCGCGAAAATCTCGCGTTTCACTGCGCGCTGCGCACCGCCGCGCCGGATATCGACGGCGCGCTGGAAACAACCGGGCTCTCGGCGCTTGCCGATCTGCCGGCGCGCATGCTGTCCGCCGGCCAGACCCGCCGACTGGCGCTGGCGCGCATGCTCGCTGCGCCCGCGCGGCTGTGGCTGCTGGACGAACCGACGGTCGCCCTCGACACCCGGTCCGTCGCCAGACTGCGGACGGCGATCGCCGACCATCGCGCGGGCGGCGGCATCGTCGTGGCGTCGACCAACGTACCGCTGGGAATCGACGACGCGGCGACGATCGACGTTTCCGTCCACGCGCGCGACGACGAAACCCTGTGGGGAGATGCGGTCGCGGACGACGCCGCTGCAGGTGATTCGGCATGAACGCGTTTTTCGCCCTCGTCGGCCGCGATATCCGCATCGCACTGCGCCAGTTAAGCGACACCTTCATGGTGATCGTTTTCTTCGTTATCGCCGCCGCCCTGTTTCCCTTCGGCGTCGGCGCGGAGCCGAACCTGCTTGCCCGGATGGCCCCCGGAATTCTGTGGGTTACGGCGCTTTTATCCGCGATGCTGTCCTTTGATCGGCTGTTTCAGAACGACTTCGAGGACGGCACGCTCGACCTGCTCGTCATCGCCCCCCAGCCGCTGTGGCTGGCGGCGCTGGCCAAGATCGCGGCGCACTGGCTTACCACCGGCGTTCCGCTGTTGGTGGCCACGCCGCTGATTGGTATCATGCTTAATCTCGAGCCGGAGGGGTATGGCGTGTTAATTGTAGCGATGGCTCTGGGGACGGCGATCATCAGTCTGATCGGGGCGCTGGGTGCGGCGCTGACGTTGGGTTCCCGCAGAAGCGGTGTGTTGTTGTCGTTGCTCGTGCTGCCGCTCGTCATTCCGGTGCTGATTTTCGGCGCCGGAGCGGTCGAAGCGTCGATCGGCGGGTTTCCCGCCGCTCAGCAGCTGCTTGTTCTGGGCGGGTTGTTGCTCGCCTGTCTTGTACTTTGTCCGTGGGGGTGTGCAATCGCGCTGAAAACGGCCGCCGAGTAGCGGCGGACGAAAAAGGCCGCCGAGTAGCGGCCGGGTATAAACGGGATGGATGGAAGCGACTCGATAAGTCCGGGTATTGCGCCGGTGACCGGCCTCGACATCACGGGGGCCTGGCACCTTGCCGACTGCCTGTTGACCTATGCCAACGGCAAAACGCAGCGGCCCTGGGCCAGCAGCGCGTCCGGCTATCTCATCTATTCACCCAACGGGCACATGTGCCTGTCGCTGAACTATCCCGGTCGGACCGGAAACATCGAATGCATTTCCTATTGCGGGCAGTACGAGATCGTTTTGCGGGCAGTACGAGATCGTTGCCGACCGCGTCTTTCACTCGATTGCAGTCAGCGCGAATATCCGCGACATCGGCACCGTTCTGGAACAGACCGTCATGATCGAGAACGACCGTCTGGTGCTCAGCGTGTCGCCGGCGCCGGCGGGCGGTCCGGGATCGACACTGCAATATGTCTGGAACCGTGCGCAGGGTCAGGAGTTCCCAATGGCTTCAACACCCCGTGCGCTGCCCTGAAATTGCTTTAACAGGAAGCATTTAGCGGTTAATCCTAACGTCTTGTTAACCATAATTCCGCACAAAGGCGCTCAGGGAAACACAGGCAGTCACCGGGACGGTAATGCTCCAGAAATACGCAAATCCGACACGCTTTCTGAAACTCGCCAATGCGGTATTGCCGTGGGTCGCGGGCCTGACGGTCATCCTGATCGCGGCGGGACTGTATTTCGCCTTCGCCGCCTCGCCGCCGGATTACCAGCAGGGCCAGACGGTGCGCATCATGTACGTGCACGTCCCGTCGGCCTGGATGGCGATGTTCGCCTATGCCTTCATCGTGGTTGCCAGCGCGGTCGGACTGATCTGGAAACATCCCGTCGCGCATGTCAGCGCCCTTGCCGCCGCACCGATCGGCGCCTGCTTCACCCTTGTCTGCCTGGCGACCGGTTCGCTTTGGGGCAAGCCGATGTGGGGCACCTGGTGGGTTTGGGATGCGCGGCTGACGTCGGTGCTGGTGCTGTTTTTCCTCTATCTCGGCTTTATCGCGCTCGCCAATGCGTTCGACGACGCGGCGCGCGGCGAGAAAGCCTCCGCGATCCTGGCGCTGATCGGCGGGATCAACCTGCCGATCATCAAGTTTTCCGTCGACTGGTGGAACACGCTGCATCAGCCGGCCAGCGTCACCAAGATCGGCATGCCGGCGGTCCACAGCTCTATGCTGATCCCGCTGCTGCTGATGGCGGTCGGGTTTACGACGCTGTTTTTCACCCTGGTCATCATCCGGTGCCGCGCCGAACTGGCGTCGCGCCGGATCAATGCGCTGCGCGCGGCGCGCATCCACGCCGAAGCGGCCGGCGGATGAGTGATGACCTGTATGAATCCCACATGCGAAACGATAATCGGTGCGTCATCCCCGCGCAGGCGGGGATCTCTGCCGAGTTACGTGAAGACATGAACGGATTTCCGTCCTGCTTCCGGGCGCGCGCTGGCACGGTTCGAAAAAGCGGGATTGACGAATGGCAGAAAGAGAACGAACGGTACGATGACTGAAATTTTCGATATGGGCGGGTACGGCGCATACGTCTGGCCCGCCTGGGGCATCGCGGCGGCGGTTCTGGGCGCCCTGATCGTCGCCAGTATCCGTGCCATGCGGGCGCGGGAACGCGAACTGGCGGATCTCGAAGCCGCATCGCCGCGCCGACGGCGGCGCCGGGAACAAACGGCCGGAGAATCCGCGTGACCCGGAAACGCCGTCGACTGACGGTCGTCCTGCTGGGCGGGCTGCTGCTGGCCACGGCGGCTGCGCTGGTACTGACCGCATTCGAGGACAGCATCGTCTTTTTCCACAGCCCGACGGACATTGCCACGAACAAGGAGCTCGGCGGCGACCGCCGCCTGCGCGTCGGCGGCCTGGTGAAACCCGAAAGCTGGCAGAAGGCGGCGGACGGGCTGACGCACAATTTCGCGGTGACCGATCTCACCAACGAGGTGCTGGTTGCCTATAAGGGAATCATGCCCGACCTGTTCCGCGAAGGTCAGGGCGTCGTCGTCGAAGGCCGTCTGCTGCCGGACGGCAGCTTCCGCGCCGACGAGGTGCTGGCCAAGCACGACGAAAACTACATGCCGCCGGAGGTCGCCGAGGCGTTGCGCAAATCCGGCCAGTGGAAAGGCGGCGGCGAGAAATGATCCCCGAAATCGGTCATTACGCCATTGCGCTTCCCTTCATGCTGTCGGCGAAATGCCGGACATAGATTTTCGGTTCCCATGCCAGGACGTCTTCGATGATGTCCGGCATGTCAGGCACCATTTCGATAAGCATGATCACTTCGTTGAAGTGATTCAGATAGTCGGTCGCCAGCAGCGTGGTCCCGTTGATATTGGTTCCCTGCAGGCGGTCCGCCCAGGCGGCGTAATCCGCGGTATCGATTTTGGTCGTGACGCCCATATGCCCGATTGCGATTCGTGTCGAACGGGCATTCTCCCAGCCGGGCCCTAACGATCGATTAACTTCTTCCGCAGGGACTGCCCTAAACGGGCCGCCGTGCCTTGAGCGCCGCCGACAGGGTGCCGTCGTCCAGGTAATCGAGCTCGCCGCCGACAGGGACGCCATGCGCCAGCCGCGTAATGTTGAGCCCGGCGCCCTTTTCCGCCGCCAGGTCTTCCAGCCGGTCGGAGATGTAATGAGCCGTCGTCTGCCCGTCGACCGTCGCCGAGGTGGCGAGGATGACCTCCGTCACGTCGCCGGCCGCGACCCGGGAAACGAGCGCGGCGATGTTGAGGTCTTCGGGACCGCGCCCGTCCAGCGCCGACAACGTGCCGCCGATGACGTGATAGGTGCCCTTGAACGACGCCGCGCGTTCCAGCGCCCACAGATCGGCCACGTCCTCGACCACGCAGACCTGTCCCCGGTCGCGGCGGGCATCGGCGCAGACGCCGCAGGGATCCGTGGCGTCGAGATTGCCGCATACCCCGCAGGTCGTGACCGACCGCGCCGCCTGCGCCATTGCCGATGCCAGCGGATCCAGCAGCGAATCCCTGCGCTTGATGAGATACAGCGCCGCCCGCCGTGCCGAGCGCGGACCGAGGCCGGGCAGCTTGGCAAGCATCTGGATCAGGCGTTCGATTTCGGGAGAGGACATTTAATCTGATTTCGCGGTTTTGGCCTTGTCCCTCCACCCCGTCATCCCCGCGAAGGCGGGGATCTTTTTCCCGGAGATTCCCGCCTTCGCGGGAATGACGTGGAAGGACAGACCGTTACGAAACATTCAGCCTAGAACGGCAGCTTCATGCCCGGCGGCAGGTTCAGCCCGCCGGTGACTTCCGCCATCTGTTCCTGCATGTGCTGTTCGGCTTTGGCTTTCGCGTCGTTGAACGCGGCCACGATCAGATCTTCGACGACTTCTGCGTCCTCGCTGTTGAACAGGGACGGATCGATCTTGATGCCGCGCATTTCGCTCTTGCCGTTCAGCGTCACCTTCACCATGCCGGCGCCGGATTCGCCCGATATTTCCACGTCGGCCAGACGGTCCTGCATTTCCTGCATTTTCGTCTGCATTTCCTGCGCCTGTTTCATCAGGTTGCCGAGATTTTTCATATGTAGTCCTCGTCGGTGTCATCGGGATCGAAGCGATCGGGATCGAATCCCTCGTCCTCGTAATCGTAGGAAAGATAGTCGTCCGGCGCGGGCGGCAGACCAGCCGGCTCATCCGGTACGGCGTCACGGTCGGCGACGCTGCGGACATCGGCAACCTCGGCGCCGGGAAACGCTTCCAGCGTCATCTGAACCAGCGGATGGGCGATCGCCGCTTCGCGCCGCCTGGCGGCGGCATCGTCGCGTTGCTGTTGCAGGGTCGCCGCGCCTTCTTCCCGGCTGGCCTCGATGAACCAGGCCCGGCCCGTCCATTCGTTCAGACACCGGCTGAGATTTTGCGCGAAATCCTTCGGCGGACCCTCGGACACGCGCAGCGAGATCTTGCCTATCTCGTACTTCACCAGATGGACGTTATTGACCAGATACGCATGAAGCAGCGGTTCGCCGTTGGCGGAGAACATCGCGACCATATCTTCGAAGGTCGCCGGGATACCCGGATGTCCGTCGGATGCGCTATCGGCCGGGTCGGGCGCCGGCTGGATGGCCAGCGCGGTCGGGCCGTCTGTTTCGGGAACCGCGTTTTGCGGCACCGGATCGGCAGACACGGGAGCCGGCGGGGAAACCTGTCCCGCGGACGCGGTATCTGCAGACAGCGCAGACGTCGCGGCCGCCGGTTCCGGCGCGCCGGTTGCGGCGGCGGCGGGCGCAGGCGACGGCGCTTCCCTGTCCAGCGCGGAGATGGCCTCGGCCGGGGTCGGCAGCTCGGCGGCGTAGGCAATGCGGACCAGCACCATTTCGGCTGCCTGGGTGGCGGAATGGGCGGTACGTACTTCGGCCAGGCCCTTCAGCAGTATCTGCCACGTGCGGGCCAGCGCCGACATCGGCAGGCGGGACGACACGTCGCGTCCGCGGTCGAGATCGAGATCCGACGTCGGCGTCGCCTCGGCGGCGTCGGGCGCGGCCTTCAGGCGGGTCAGCCAGTGGGTCAGCTCCGCCAGATCCTGCAGGATCGTCCCCGGATCGGCGCCGGCGTGATACATGGAATCGAATCGTTCCAGCGCGTCGGCGATCTCGCCTTTCATGAGCCGTTCGAACAGGTCGAATACCTGCACGCGTTCGGCGACGCCCAGCATCTCGCGGACGACGTCTTCGCCGATCTCCGTTTCGGGACCGCTATGGGCGATCGCCTGGTCGAGCAGCGACAGCCCGTCGCGCACCGAGCCGTCGGCGGCGCGGGCAATCAGACCGATGGCGCCGCGCGTGATGTTGGCGCCTTCCTTTTCGGCAATGCCGGCAAAATGATCGACCAGCACGTCGAACTTCACGCGGCGGAGATCGAACCGCTGGCAGCGCGACAGCACCGTGACCGGCACACGGCGGATTTCCGTGGTCGCGAATATGAACTTCACATGCTCGGGCGGCTCTTCCAGCGTCTTCAGCAGCGCGTTGAACGCGTTGCGCGACAGCATGTGCACTTCGTCGATAATGTAGACCTTGTACCGCGCCGAAACCGGCCGGTAGAGCACGCCGTCGATCAGCTCGCGGATATCCTCCACCCCGGTGCGGCTGGCGGCGTCCATTTCCATGACGTCGACATGCCGGTCTTCCGAGATCGCGACGCAGTTCTCGCACACGCCGCAGGGCTCGGCCGTGGCGTCGCCATTCCCGTCGGTACCGGTACAGTTCAGCGCCTTGGCGATGATGCGCGCGGTGGTGGTTTTGCCGACCCCGCGCACGCCGGTAAGAATGAACGCATGCGCCAGACGGCCGGACGCGATGGCGTTCGACAGGGTCTGGACCATCGCTTCCTGGCCAATCAGCGAGGTGAAATCGCTGGGCCGGTATTTGCGCGCCAGAACGCGGTAAGGCTGAGTGTCCGGGCTGTCTGCCATTGCGGGCGTTAGGTCTCTCCGGTCTGGCGCGCCGGGCGGTACGCCCGGTTTTGCCCCGATGTCCTGCGGGACGTGGCCTTGAACGGCCCTCCAAAACCGGAGGAGCCAAAATCGGGTGGGAGACTGGTGAGGCGACCCGGAGAAATCTCGTTACGGCTGCTTCCTTCCGGACCTGACCGGGTTGGCGAGCAATCCGTCCGCCGCCAGCCTCCCGCGGGCAGTATATCAGGTCCGGCGCGGGGACCAAACGGAGTCAGCGCCTTATTCGCAATATTTCGGCGATCCTGCGGAATTGCGCCGTCCGCGCCGGTATGCGAGTACTAGCGCCATGAACGGCGATAATCACTACACCGACGAAATTCTAGACCGCGTCTCGCACCTGCGGAGCGACGAATCGTGGCTGAACTCGCAGATCCGCGCGGACCACACAATGGTGATCCCGGTCTGGCGGTCGCGGAATCTGGTCGCCAACCCGGCGGAACCGCGCGGCGTGATGCTGCCGACGGCCCGCGCCCGCGACCTGATGGAAATCGCCAATGCGACCGTGCTTCTGGGTCTGCGCGACGACATCGTTTATTTCGCGGTCGATATTTCGCATCTGGAAGAACACGAGGTCCGCGATCTGCACGACGACAGCGAATTCGTCGATCTGCGCTCGGTCGGCGCCGTGATGGACCGGTCGGAAGCGTCGATCCTGGCCTACGCCAAGGGAATCATGCACTGGCACGCGCGGCATCTGTATTGCGGCGTGTGCGGCAGCCCGACCGAGATCCGCGATGCGGGACACCTGCGCAAGTGCCTGAACCGCGATTGCGGCGCGGTGCATTTTCCGCGCACCGACCCGGCGGTCATCATGCTGGTCGCCAAGGGCGACCGCGCCCTGCTGGGCCGCAAGGCGGAATGGATGCCGGGCATGTATTCGACCCTGGCGGGCTTCGTCGAACCCGGCGAAAGCCTGGAACAGGCCGTCGCGCGCGAGGTGTTCGAGGAAGCCGGCGTGCGGATCGAAAACATCCGATACCATTCGTCCCAGCCATGGCCGTTTCCGGCGTCGCTGATGCTGGGCTTTTTCGCCGACGCGGTGACCGAGGAACTGGTCCGCAGCGAGGAAGAACTCGAAGACCTGCAATGGTTCACGCGTCAGGAACTGGCCGATGGCGGCGCCGGCATTGCCCAGCGTCCGCGATCCGATTCCATCGCAAGACGACTGATCGACGAATGGATCCGGATGGATAAGTAGTAGAGTAAAGGCAGGAAACTGATCATGTCCGCACTGAAAGATCTGGACTGGTGGCTGGCGGCGAAAGTGGGACTGCCGTGGCTGCGGCTGACGCGCGAGCGCGCGATCCACGAACGGTTCCGATATGGGCTCTCCCTGATGGACGAGCTGAACCTGCAGCGGCCGAATTTTCTCGATGTCGGCTGCGGCTCAGGGCTGATGCTCTACTACCTGGAAAACATCCGCGACAACGTGTCGGAATATACCGGCATCGACATCCATGCCGCGCGGCTGGTGGAACGGTATGCGCGCATGAAAGTTCCGCACAGGTTCCACAACATGGACCTCGACGACGACTGGACCATGCCGCCCTGCGATATCGCCTGGGCGTCGGAAGTGCTGGAACACATCATGGACGATCACGGCGTGTTCAGACGCATCGTCGCATCGGTCAGACCGGGCGGTTATGTCGTCCTCACCATGCCGTCGCTGCTGTATCTGCAACGGGTCGCCAAAAGACACCCGGATGCGCTTAACACCAGCGAGACCCAGGATGGCGGGCACGTCCGATCGGGCTACACGCCGGAAATGATGCGGGCGCTGGCCGACACGGGCGGCCTGACGCTGGAAAGCATCGACGCGATCTCGCCGCGCACCGATTTCGAATTCGCCAACCGTTTTCTCGGCATCAAAGGCCTGTGGCAGGTGATCGACCGGTTCAACCTGTCGGGGCGTCCGGCCTTCGTGCGCGGCGCCGGGCCGGAAGATCTGGAATGGTGCTATTCGATCGCCGCGGTCATGCGCAAGCCGGAATAGGCCGCGTCTTCTAGCCCTGCCGGAAACGGAACGGATCGGCCGGATAGGTGCCGAGGATCGTGACCTCGTGGGTGTAGAAATCGAGTTCTTCGAAGGCGAGCCTGACGTTGCGGTCGCGCGGGTCGCCCTCGACATCGGCATAGAACTGCGTCGCGAAGAAATCGCCGCCGACCATGTAGCTTTCCAGCTTGGTCATGTTGACGCCGTTGGTCGCGAAGCCGCCCAGCGCCTTGAACAGTGCCGCGGGCACGTTGCGCACCCGGAAAACGAAACTGGTCACCACGGGATCGCCGTTGCGTTTGGGGCGCACCGGTTTCCCCGACATCACGACGAAGCGCGTCGTGTTGTGCGCCGCATCTTCGACATTGGCGCGAATCGACTTCAGGCCGTACACCTCGCCCGCCAGCTCGGACGCGATGGCCGCCTCCGTCGTATCGCCGGCGGCCGCAATATCCGCTGCGGCGCCGGCGGTGTCGGCATGCACCAAAGCTTCCAGTTTGTGCTTG
>Ga0255774_10002098_pt1 | contig 15496 bp, 11 predicted proteins | sample 101ome_17_FD_179972 | JGI IMG/M metagenome (GOLD analysis project Ga0255774, IMG submission 179972) | Coastal salt marsh microbial communities from the Groves Creek Marsh, Skidaway Island, Georgia - 101407AT metaG (version 2) | ecosystem: Environmental > Aquatic > Marine > Intertidal zone >...
CTCCCGTGATGCGCCAATACGATGCCTCTGAGGTAGCAAGATTATTTCCCGATTATGTCCAGGATGATTCGTGCCTCATACTCTTGGTACACGAGGGGCCGGCTGCGCGGGTCGATGCCGAAGTCACTGCAGTGGAATCGATCATGGCGACACTGGGATTGTCCGCGGCCGATGCCTCGGCGGCAGAAGGTTGGATGAGTCACCGCAATAATGTGCCCGAGTGGCGTGATCTACTCGAGCAGGGTTTGATTGCCGATACCATCGAAGTGTCTGGTACGTGGAGTCAGATAAACGCCATCTACGAGGGAGTCGTCGAGGCGCTGAAAACCGTGCCGGACTGCGTGAATGCCTCGGCGCATAGCTCTCATGTCTATCGCTCAGGCATCAACCTTTATTTCACCTTTGCCTGTATGCCCGCCGATGCTGGTGATATGGGAGATCGCTACACCGAGAGCTGGGATCGTGCCCTCAATGCCACCGCGCAAGCAGGTGGAGGTATCGCACATCACCATGGATCTGGTCGCCTCCGGCGGGATTATCTCCATCATGATCTGGGCGAGACTGGTCTGGATTTATTGAGGACAATAAAGCACGCCATTGACCCGCAAGGCATCCTTAACCCGGGCAATCTCCTGCCACCCTCCGATTGATCCCGAGGACACCAAACCTTGACCGAATCGTCAGCTACCAAACCATCCCTGATTCTGGCGATTGATTACGGCACTCAGAGTGTGCGCGCGCTGGCTTATGCCAAGACTGGGGAGTGTCGGGCCAAATGCCAGCTCGCTATCACGGATTATCAACATCAGGAGCCGGGCTGGGCTGAACACGATGTTGAAGGCTTCTGGAGCCTCCTAGCTGAGAGTTGCCAAGGGTTATGGAAGGAGGGTGTTAGCCCTGAAGATATCGCGGCAGTAGTCGTGACTACCCAGCGGGCGACGGTTGTGAATCTTGACGAGCACGGGTTTCCGCTGCGACCCGCCATTATTTGGACGGATCAGCGCCGGGCGCCATTGCGCAATCGCTTACCCTGGTTGTGGCGATGTTTATTTGCGCTGCTCCGCATTAGGCCTATTGTCGATAACCTTGAGGCTGAGACCGAGGCTAACTGGCTTGAGCGATACCAGCCAGAGCTGTTGGCACGCACTGCCCATTATCTGTTGCTGTCCGGCTATTTGAACTACCGACTGACGGGAGCGTTTAAAGACAGCGTAGGGAGTCAGGTGGGTTACGTGCCCTTTGATTTCAAAAAACAGGACTGGTGCGGGGATGCAGATTGGAAATGGCACAGTATGGCCATCAAGCGTTTCATGCTTCCAGAACTGGTGCCGGTGGGGCAGCGTTTGGGTGATGTCTCGCCCGAGGCCGCCCTTGCCACCGGGTTACCCGCTGGCGTCCCGGTGATTGCAGGGGCAGCAGATAAGGCCTGCGAGGTGTTGGGTGTGGGCGCATTGGAGAACGGTGTGGCGAGTATTTCCTGTGGAACCACTGCGACTATCAACACCACACGTTCAAGATATGTTGAGGTTGTGCCCTTTATGCCAGCGTATCCGGCCGCGATCCCTCGGCACTTTAATACGGAAGTGCAGGTGTTCCGGGGTTTCTGGATGGTCAGTTGGTTTCTGGAGCAGTTCGGTGAGCGCGAGCGACAGCTGGCAATGGAACGCGGTGTGGCTCCGGAGTTGTTGTTGGATCAATTACTGGAGCAGACTGAACCTGGAGCGCATGGCTTGGTGCTCCAGCCATTTTGGAATCCGGTATTGGGAGAGACGGGTCCCGAGGGGCGCGGCAGTGTTATCGGTTTTAAGGACTTTCATACGCGTGCGCACTTGTATCGGGCGCTGGTGGAGGGCTTGGTGTTTGCATTACGCTCGGGTAAAGAGCGTATCGAACGGCGAACCAAAACACCTGTGGGCCGCATCCGTTTGTCGGGCGGCGGAGCGCAAAGCGATCATGTTGCGCAGATTGTGGCCGATGTGCTGGATCTTCCCGTAGAGCGATTTACCGATTGCGAGGCCAGTGGTCGGGGTGCGGCAATGGTAGGAGCCACGGCGATGGGGTGGTACGCCTCAATCGAGGTGGCGGGCACGGCAATGCTGGGCGATATCCAATGCACCTCGCCCAATCCTCAAAACGCGCAGCGCTATCAAGCGATTTACCAAAATACTTACTTACCGCTGTATGCCAAGCTCAAGCCTCTCTTCGAGTGGCAACTGACTTGAGCGCGATGCGGCGCCTGGCAAGCGTAAATGGCCCTTGGGGCTTTTAAAGTGAGGCTGCCATCGGTATTCCAAGATCTGTCAACCTATATCGCCTATGATGCGGTTCACACTATTCGGATGGATTCGCACTTGTATGCCGCTAATCAGAATTTTGCCGATCGCTTCGCTGAGCCTCATCCTGCTCGGATGCGCTAATGCCTCGAGCAATCGTGTCAATCAGGAAATGGACATCAGCATGACGCTGGCCGGGGGTGGCCGACCCGATGCCGTTGCCTGGAGTCGCAGTGCCGTCTATGGTCGCAATGGCATGGCCGCAACGGCCCATCCATTGGCATCACAGATTGCGATCGACATTCTCAAGCAGGGTGGATCTGCGCTCGACGGTGCCATCGCAGCCAACGCCGCCCTTGGGCTCATGGAACCTACCGGCAACGGGATTGGCGGCGACATCTTCCTGATTATTTGGGATCCAGAAACCCAAAAATTGTATGGCTATAACGGTTCTGGCCGCGCTCCACAGGGCCGATCGCTAGCAGATCTGAAAACCCAGATTGCGGCCTTGCGCGAGCGTGGTGCGATGCCCGATGACATGCTGGGCATGCCGCAGCGCGGATCTTTACCCGTGACAGTGCCTGGCACGGTCGACGGCTGGTTTGCCACCCACGCGCGTTTTGGCAAGTTACCGATGTCAAAGATTTTGGCGCCTACGGTGCAATACGCCCGGGAGGGCTTCCCCGTCACGCCAGTGGTGGCCTATTACTTCGCCCGTAACCTTGTTGCGTTCAAGGAGCAGCAAGCGCTGATCGAAGAGCTCGATAATGCGGCTGCAATCTGGTTCCCAAATGGCGACATGCCCAGAGCCGGCGACGTTTTTCGGAACCCTGATCTGGCGAATACGCTGGAAGTGCTGAGCGAAGAAGGTCGTGCGGCGTTCTACGAGGGTACGCTCGCGCGGGCAATGGATAACTACTTCAAGCGCATTAGCGCAGACATGCGTTTCGAAGATTTCGCTGCGCATCAGGGTGAATGGGTGACACCGGGCAGCGTCCATTACCACGGCTACGACATTTATGAATTGCCGCCCAACGGCCAGGGTTTCGCAGCGCTCCAGATGCTCAATATCCTGAAGCAGATTGATTTGCGCGATTATCCGCGCGGCTCGGCAGAGGCACTCCATTACATGGTGGAGGCCAAGCGCCTGGCTTTTGAGGATGTTGCGCGTTACTACGCCGACCCGGCCTTTGCAGACATCCCACTTGAGGCACTGCTGTCTGAGTCCTACGGTAAAAAGCGGTTTGCGCTAATTGACCCGGCCCGGGCTGCGCCTGAGTTTGGGCCCGGCGAACCCAAATTAGAGGGGGAGGGTGATACCACTTATCTGACGGTTGCCGACGCTAACGGCATGATGGTGTCGCTGATTCAGTCAAACTATCGCGGTATGGGGACAGGGCTGGTGCCCGACGGCCTCGGGTTCATGCTGCAGAACCGGGGAGAGCTTTTCTCGCTGGAGGAGAGCCACCCCAATGCCTATGCACCGGGTAAGCGACCGTTTCATACCATTATCCCCGCGTTTGTCATGAAGGACGGTGAACCCTTCATGAGTTTTGGCCTGATGGGCGGTGCAATGCAGCCTCAGGGGCATGTGCAGGTGCTGGTGAATATCATTGATTTTGGGATGGATGTGCAAACAGCCGGCGATGCCGCACGCTTTAATCACGACGGTGGACGCCAACCTACCGGGGTCCACGAAGATCTGTTGGGAACATTGTTTGTAGAGCCGGGAGTACCGGCTGAGACCATAGAGCGATTACGAGCGATGGGGCATCGCGTTGAGGTGGACGGGACCGGTGCGCCGTTCGGCGGGTATCAGGCCATTATGCGCTTGCCCGATGGTGTTTATGTGGGTGCTACAGAGATGCGCAAGGATGGCACGGTAGTGGCGTGGTAGCGCTACTCGTCTCCAAATAACGCCACTTGCTTATTGCCTTTTGTATCGATGCCCGCGCGGATCATGTTCGGGGTATTGAAGCTAAACACAATTTCACCCGCTGGGTTCATCGCGATCACGCCTCCAAGCGCCCCGGCTTGCACTAATTCGCCTTGCACAACCGCGTTTGCCGCCTCCGCCAGCGAAGCGCCCGCGTAGCGCACGCGCGCACAGATATCATGCGCAACCGCATATCGAATAAAAAATTCACCGTGACCCGTGGCAGACACGGCACAGCTCCTGTCATCGGCGTAAGTGCCCGCGCCGATCACCGGGGAATCACCAATTCGTCCCCAGCGTTTCCCGGTCATGCCGCCTGTAGAGGTGCCTGCGGAAAGGTGGCCTTGCGCGTCGAGCACCACGACACCTACAGTCCCAAACTTATGCGCCGTATCAGCGAGCGCGTTGGCTTGGCTATCATTCCGAAAGTCCTCGAGCGCCTTACGGCTGGTGTCAGTATCGAAGTAGCTGGGGTCAATCACCTCATACCCTTGTTCCAACGCAAATTCCTCTGCGCCCTCTCTGGAGAGCATCACGTGGGGAGAAGATTCCATGACGCTACGTGCCAGTGCGATAGGGGACCGAACGGTGGTCACGCCTGCCACTGCGCCGGCATCCAAGGTACCACCGTGCATGATGGAGGCGTCCAGTTCATGATTGCCCTCCCACGTCAGTACTGCCCCGCGGCCCGCATTAAACAGGGGTGAGGCTTCCATTTTTTGAATAATATTGACGACTACATCGAGCCCTGGATGGCCTTCGGTCAATTGGTCATGGCCGTCTGAGACCAGTTCCTCAAGAAAGCGCCGGTACTGCGACTCCTTGTCGGGATCCATTGCCACTCGTTCCAACGTGCCAGCCCCGCCATGTATGGCAATCGCTACAGCGTGGTCCTCTGCTACTGCGGCGGCAGTCGCCAATGCAAAGAAAACCAATCTGAAAAAAAACATATGTCGACTCCAACTCGATTTTTGAGCGCTAAACAGTTTCACGACTATGCCTGCTCAAAGGGAATTTTGTGTCAGCATAAGATAGACGTGTCGCAAGAACCCCGCCAGATAGGAATGGTTCCGAAAATCCGCAATCACTGCTGGTGGACGGGATACCTGATAAAGAACGGGCGCGCACCACACCCGTTAGAGCGGGAATGAAAACCCGTCACCCCTTGGTGGTGACGGCAAGCAGATTGCCAACTCCTTGAAGGAGTTGTTATCAATTACTTTTTCTTGACCCGGTATGCGATGGCCGCAACTAGTGCCGCCATAATGCCCAAAGCCCAGGGAGCCATCACCGGTGCTTCAACAGGCGCGGGTGGTGCCACTGCTCCCGCAAGGGCAGAGGTACTGACGACCAGAGTCGTCGCAATGAGTAGGGTTTTCGCGAACTGATCTTTCATCTTTTTTCTCCTGAAGGTACTGGGATTCAACCTCGGGTTCGCAGGATGAGTTTACAGAAATCCTGCAACACATCTCTGGCTTACCATACTAATCTGGTTCGCACATGTCACCTCATTGCGCCAATTTCCCCCAACGGTCAGAGCGTCTGGTTGTAGCGGCCATGAAGATCGGTTGGCGTTAGGTTTTTGGCGTTGATTGGGACACCAACTGCTCTTCGCTGGGTAGTCTGTCGAATTGTCCTTGGTGCTGACTGAACAGATTCTCTGGGCTGACTGCCTCATACTGCGCACTGTGATTATCGGGATCTGAGTAAAAACCCAGCACGTAACCCCCCTTGGCGTAGCCGACTAATGCCCGCAGTTCCTGCGAAAGCGCTCGTGCATGCTCGGGAGGGCAGGAAAGGTATTGATTTTCTTCCTGGCGTAGCCAATTGAGGGTGTAATGTAAAAACACCCCCACCCTTGTATCGTGTTGGGTGGTGTTCGCCCCCCCGCCGTGAAGCACCGTGCCGTTGTAGCAAAGCACCGAGCCGGGCGACATCTCAGCGTAAGCAATTTCATCAGGTTCTGGCGCGCGCTTTTTCTCCCAGTGATGGGAGCCGATGACAACCTGCGTTGCGCCATTCTCTCTGGTGAAGGGTGTCAGTGCCCAAATGGTGCTGAACAAAGGCTCTATCTGCCTGGGCACGTAGCCACCCCAAATCCCTCGATCACGATGCAGAATCTGGGCCGTCTCGCCCGGGGCAATAGCCACGGCGGATGTGAAATGCAACTGCACGTCATCGCAGTGCTCCGCCAGGTAGGCGCGCGCCGCGTCCAGCATGCGCGGCTCCAACGCCAGCTCGCCACAAGTCTTTGAGCGGGCTATCAACGCGCCAATACGCTGCGTACGAAATCCAGTAAATGCATCCCGACCATAGACTTCCTGCTTCAAAAAAGGAGCAAGCTCCTGGCCGAGAGTGGCAAGTTGCTCACTCTCCAGCACGTTGTCCAAGATGACTGCGCCATCTTCTGTCATGCAATTCAGAATCTGATCTCGGCTAGCGTCTGCCGCAAGGTGGGTGATTTGCGCAGTCATCCCGTTGCCCCTATAGGTTGTCTGGCTTGAGCTTCATGATGTCATCCGTGAACTTCGAACGTCATCTGTGAAAAGGAAGCGAGTTCGGCAGTTACCAAATCTGGATGCGTCAGCATGCCATCCCGCGGAATGTCCAGCTCGATAAACTTCCACCCTGGCCCGCGGGCGGGCCCAACCATGAGGTCCGAGCTCTTGCGATAGGCTTGGCCCACGCAATGGATGTAAGTGGGGTTGAGCCCTTCCCATCCTCCGCGCGTCAGCACCAATTCGTCGGTCCACTGTTTTGCGGGGTGAGGGGTGATCAATCGCTTCAGCTTTGCGGCGATGTCGGGGAACGTATCGGGCACCAGCATCTCCATGGGGTAGTCCTGCCACAGGTCCATTTGGTAGCCGTCGATAAAATGCCGTTCGCGCTCCTTCCACCAATCTGGAAATTCGCCGGTATCGGGATCTCGGGGCACGCCACTCATTCGCCCTTCGCGGGGAACGAGTGCGTCGAAAAATACGATTCTCTGGATACGCTCGCGCGATCGGTCGGCCACGCCGGTGATGGTGATGCCCGAAAACGAATGCCCCACGAGAATGACATCGTTAAGGTCCTCGCACTCTAATACCCGGTTGATATCTGTCACGTGGGTGTCCAACCCGACGTCGGGGTTGCTGAGATGCAGTCGTTCACCGCAGCCCGTGCAGGTGGGGGTGTATACCATGTGGCCGAGCTTGCGTAGCCTGTTTGCAACCTCTTGCCACACCCAGCCACCATGCCAGGTACCGTGCACTAACACGTAAGTAGCGCCCGCTGGAGCGGCGTCAGCGCAGTGTTCTTCCGCAATCGTATGGGACGCGGCGCCTAACGTGGCGATACCAGCGCTGCCCCTCAGGATATCTCGTCGACGGATCGTCATATGCACCTCTTCTACATAGTGGGGGTGTCGACTTTGCCCGAGATCATGAAGCAGCTGGCCAAGAGCCACTTTAGATTGATACCGATGCGATTTGCTTCGGGCAGAGTAAAGGCATAGCCATGTTCTTTGGTGCTACCGTCTTCCATCTTTTCGATAACGTATATTACGAGCGAGTCGCGGGTGAAGTACCCGTCGTAATTATTGATCGGCCAGTCTACGGTGAAGAGCCGCAAGCCCAGATTGCGACCTTCTTTATCGACAAACCAGGTTTCGGCGCCCTGATCGTGAAGGCTCAAATTGTCATAACGCGTGTACGGCTCGTCGCGGCCACCTCCCACCCCTGGGACATCGGCGTAACAACTGAACTGTCTGGCGCGATGAAGCTTCAGGGTGGTGGCCTCGCTCCGAGGGGTCCACCAAAACTGCTGCCGAGCGAGTGACAGGGCTGCTGGTGTCTGGGCAGTGCCTGCACACTCGGCGTCGCCCACGGCACTGAACTGGGCAGCGTCCCGGGTCCACCAGACCGGGCAGAGGGGGTTTCCCTCGAGATCGGTCATATCCATCCGCACGGCTTGTCGGGTGTTGTCTTCACTGAGCGACCAGCGCTGCGTTGATAAAACGGTGCCGTCAGGTGTGCTCAATGTGGCGATGAAGCTATCCCCATCGGTCTGCACGAGCAGATCCTGCCGCGATGAGGGGTTGTCGAGTTTGCGGCGGCCATCGAAATAGGCCTGATTGGCGTTGCTGTAAAAGCCCGGCAGCATGACTTCGATCACCTGTAGGTCGCGGCTCCAAGGGGTGCTGTCTTGACCTTGCGCAAAACCCTGCGTCGTATGCGTGAGTGCGAGTAACCAGAAAAGAATCGCAAGGGGGCGTCTGGCGGTGTTTAAAAGGGGTTGGCTGGTCATCATGCTTGCCTCCACATCGGTGAGACCCGTAAAGTACTAATGTTATATCTATAAAACAAAGGGGGCGCCATGAGCGATGTTCCGGTCCTGATTCGTCGAACGACCATGCTGGTGAACGACATTGAACCGTCACTCCAAATTTACCGCGATATCTTGGGCATGTCGGTGCATTACGATGAGGAAATCGTTGTTTCAGGCGACGGCCTACCTGCTGGCGAGCCCAATTCACTAACGCGTCTGGTCATGCTCAAGTGCAAGGATGACTTTATTGGCATGCTCGGTATTCTTCAGTACCTCGACCCGCCTCTACCAGAGCCCCCGCCCCGGGCCAATCCCAACCGCGTTCGCATCGGTGAATCGGTTTACGTTTTGCATCATGAAGACGTAGCAGGCGTTTACGAAAAACTGCAGTCAGTCCCCGGCATAGAGATGGTCTGTGAACCGGTGATCAGCGAGTATCCCAAGCCTGATGGCGGGGTCTTCCGGGTACTCGGCATCAGTTTTTTCGATCCGAGTGGCTATTTCGTTGAAGTGAATCAGTTCGTATGAGCGATGCCGCGTCCGGCGCGCAAACTGGTGAGAAAAGCAGTCTGGCCTACGGCTGGCTCACCGTTGGCCTGCTTACCATTGCCTATGTCTTCTCGTTTATCGACCGCTATGTGCTGGGCCTATTGATCGAACCGATCAAAGCGGACCTCGGGTTAACTGATACCCAGATCGGTCTGTTACTGGGACCCGCTTTTGCGATTTTTTATGCCACGATGGGATTGCCGCTAGGGTGGCTCGCTGACCGTAAAAATCGGATCAGGATTGTGGCAATAGGTATTGCTGTCTGGTCGGTGGCTACCGCGGCTTCCGGATTGGCGCGAAACTTCACACAACTTTTCTTTGCCCGCATGAGCATAGGCGTAGGGGAGGCCACCCTAAGCCCCTGTGCCATGTCGATCATCTCTGACAGTTTCCCACCTGAAAAGCGATCCAGACCCATCGCCGTCTATACGATGGCATTGTCAGTAGGCGCGGGCTTTGCCTCGCTGTTGGGCGCCGGTGTGCTCACCTGGGCCAAATCGGGAGGGTCCATCACACTGCCGGGCGTTGGTGAATTGGTGCCCTGGCAGGCGACTTTCCTGATCGTGGGCCTGCCGGGCTTGATCCTCTCGGCGCTGTTCTTCCTGCTGCGCGAGCCTCCTCGCTCCGGCGGGGTCGCGGCTTACGGAGGTAGCTTGCCAGACATGCTCAAGCATGTGTTGGGACGCTGGCGCATGTATGGCGGCTTTGTTAGCGTTTTTTGCTTCATGACCATCGTGGCCTACAGCCAGGGATGGGGCGCGGCGTTGTTCGAGCGAACATGGGGCTGGGAGGCCAGCTACTACGCATCCATTAATGGCGTCGTGCTGATTGTGTGCGGCCCCACTGCAGTTTTGTCTGCAGGCTGGCTCTGTGATCGATGGATTGCGCAAGGTAAGCGCGATGCCGCGATGAAGATTGCATTGTTTGGGGTGCTGGTGACCGTGTTGACTGGTGCGCTGTTTCCCATGATGCCCTCCGCGCCCTTGGCCATGGGGGTGTATGCGCTCAATAACATGGGTATTGGCATGACCTCGGCGATGGGCGTGACGGCGCTACTCAGAATTGCCCCCGGTGCGATCAAGGCCCAGACCGTGGCCTTGTATTACATGTGCATCAGTATGGCCGGGCTATTTTTGGGGCCTACCGCAGTCGCGCTACTCAACGATCATGTTTTTGGTGTGGAGGGGATTCGATACTCCATGGCAGTTATCCCGGTCGTATTTGGTGTGCCGGTATTACTGGGTATGCGAAATATTATGAGTGCCTATGATCGCGGTATTGCCGAGCACGAGGGTTTGACCTGAATGGTGGCGCCACGCAGAAGCTATCTTGATAACGTAGCGGGACTCCTCCACGTTTGGAGTTGGCAGGGAAAGGACAGCGCATTGCCGCCCCTTATCTGTCTGCCTCCAGTGCCCTACGGGGGCCGCTTTTTCCAGACCTTTGCAACCGAGCTCGATGGTTCAGTCTGGAGCGCGGACTTGCCCGGCTACGGCAGCTCTGATGGATTGGTTGGACCCCCCACAGTCGGCGGCTACACCGACGCGATGGTGCCCATGCTGAGCCTCATGGAACAACCTGCCTGGCTATTGGGATTTCACTCCGGCGCGCTGGTAGCGATGGAAATGGCAAACCAATATCCAGAGAGGGTCGCAGGCCTCATATTGGTAGACGTTCCCGTGTTTTCGGGTCCAGAAATGGCGGAGGTGAGAGCCTCGCTTACCAATGCTCCCGACTATCTCAGCCAGCATGATCCGCTCAACGGTCTGTTCCAAGCCATGGTCGTGGATCGTTTGGATAGAGTGCCTTATGAGAGGGCGCTCAATCTCTTTCTCGATTTTATAGGGGCGGGTGAGGCCCGCAATGCGGGGTTCCATGCTGCGGCGAACTATGATGCGCGTGGTCCTTCCGAACAGTTAACGCACCCCACGCTTGTTATCGCAACAAATTCGAGTCTGCGCGACGGCACGCTACAGGTAGCCGAATGGATTCCGAACGCAATGTTGGTCGAACGTGCCGACATCACCATGCCCGCTTTTGAGCTGGGTGCCAATACGCTCGCAACGGCGACTCGCGATTTCATGAGCTGAATTCGTCGCGCTACGACTCGGTTTGTTGAGCGGGCAGGTGTTTTTCTTTCGAGGGAATCGGCTGGAATATCGACGTTAATCGCTTTGCGCCGTGGCGCCAGAGCCGTAGTATACCGACGTTGACCTATCTGGAGATTTACCCATGCTTTTTCGCACTCTGCTTCCCGTCGTCTGCGCGGCGGTCCCACTGTTCATTGTTGGTTGCGCCCAAGATCAATCTGCCGACACAGATGCAGACACTGCCTCTGCGATGGCCGGGAAAGCGCTGGGCTTCGACCCGGCGGAATTAGATGAGTCGGTTCAACCGGGCGATGATTTTTTTGCGTATGTGAATGGCAAGTGGGTTGCTGAAAACGAGATTCCAGCAGACAGAAGCCGCTATGGCGCCTTCGATATGCTTCGAGACAAGAGCGACGAAGATGTCAGAACCATCATCGAGGAAGCCTCGGCGAAAGAAAATGAAGAAGGCAGCGACGAGCAACGAGTGGGCGATTTGTACCTGTCATTTCAGGACTTTGCGACGCGCGATGCGAGAGGAATTGAACCGCTTCAGCCGTATCTTGACCAAATAGACGCCATAGACTCGAAACAAGGCGTATTCGCATTTTTTGGTTTGGGGGCGCGACTGGGTTTTAACGCACCCGTTGGTATGTTTGCCTACGCCGATGCAAAAAATCCCGGCGTCAACACCATGTACCTGGGTCAGGGTGGTATTGGGCTACCTGAGCGTGAGTATTACTTTAAAGACGACGAGAAAAGTGAGGCCCTACGGCAACAATATAGAACGCTGATTTCCGACGCGCATGAGCTCGCGGGGCTGGCGATCGACTCCGAGGCTGTTGAGATTATTTATGGCCTTGAGGAAACCATCGCTAAGGCCCATATGACCAAGGAAGAAACGCGCAATTTCGCTAACAACTACACGAAATTCGAACAGGCTGATCTAGATAGCCTGGTGTCTGGCGTGGAGTGGGGACAGTTTTTAGGTGCTTTTGGTCTGCCCGAACCGGGCTATCTGGTGTCGGTCACCACCCCATTTTTTGAGCAATTGGGGCCCATTCTCAATGCGACATCCCTTGACCATTGGAAGCTTTATTTGCGCTGGCAGGTACTGAATTCTCAGGCATCCCGTCTGACGCGCGCCTTGGATGATCGGAACTTCGAGTTTTACGGCAAAGCGCTACGTGGCAGCGAGGAGCAGCGGCCCGACTGGAAGCGCGCAGTCGGTGTGGTCGATGCCGGATTGGGTGAGTTGGTTGGGAAGGTTTATGTCGAAAAGCATTTTCCACCCGAGGCCAAGGCACGCATGGATGTGCTGGTGGCTAATTTGGTGGCGGCTTATCAAGACAGCGTGAAAGCGCTGGATTGGATGTCTGATGAGACGAAGGCAGAAGCGCTGGACAAGCTATCCAAATTTGAGCCCAAAATTGGTTATCCGAACAGCTTCAGACAGTACGAGGGTGTGACGATTGCCAAGAATGATTACTTCGGCAATGTGATGCGCATTCGCGAAGCCGATGTCGAGCGGGACATTGCTCGCCATGGAGGTGCCGTGGATCGTGATGAGTGGGGAATGAATCCTCAAACGGTCAATGCCTACTACACCCCCGTACTCAACCAAATCGTATTTCCTGCGGCGATTCTTCAGCCGCCCTTTTTCGATTTGTCCGCAGACGAGGCGATTAACTATGGCGCTATTGGCGCTGTGATCGGCCACGAAATTGGACACGGTGTTGACGACCAGGGCTCAAAGTTCGACGGCGACGGTAACATCCGAAATTGGTGGACTGACGCCGACAGGTCGGAATTCGAAATTCGAACCGACGCGCTGGTTGGTCAGTACGACAGCTATTACCCATTTCCCGATCTGCATGTGAATGGCACATTCACATTAGGTGAAAACATTGGTGATTTGGGCGGCATATCCATCGCACTCAAAGCTTATCTGGCTTCTCTAGGGGACGAGCCGGCCCCGGTGATTGACGGATTCACGGGTGTTCAGCGGGTATTTATCGGGTTTGGACGAGTTTGGCGCGGCAAAATCAGGGATGAGGCGTTGCGCACGCAGATTGCTACCGATCCCCATTCCCCGGCGATTTATCGTGCGAATGGTAGTGTGAGAAATGTGCCGCAGTGGTACGAGGCATTCGGTGTAACCGAATCCCACGGGCTGTATCTCGCCCCAGAGGAGCGGGTCAAAATCTGGTGAGCAGCCCGAGCCGGTTTCTTTTTCTGAGATGCCGGACGACGAGGCTTTTGCCATCCCCCAAACCCCGGTGCCTGCGATATCGCGCGTGCTGGGGAGAACACTGCGCGAGCCCCGGCTGCCTCCGGTGATTTGCGTCGCCTATTGAGTGGGTAGATCCAGAGCGGGATTCCTGTCAAAGAAATTTCTTGGCTTGAGTACAATCTCGTCAACTTTGGCGGGCATTACCGGCCAATCTTCGGCCATAGGCACGTGGTGAAAACCGATCATGGGCCACGCAACCAAATCGGTGTTCTCAATGGATTCTTCGTCGCTCGCATACAGCGGGAGCCCGATGCCCGGCGCGGATCGGTTGACGGCAATTCCAGTAGAGAAAATCTCGTCGCGTTTGTAGCGAGTGACCCAAAGGTTATTCTTTAGAAAACCCGCGCGTTGATAAATGTCGTCCTCGGGTGTTACCAGGGCTCGGATATTCGGGAATATCAGCTGATAACCTGTCGGATAACCCATCTGGTTGGTTGCCGTTCCGCTTGTGAAATTGAGCAGGGCGGGGCGGTCAACATCCATCACGGTTTGCGCTCCACTCTCATTTAATACACGTTCTCGCTGAACGCTCCACACCCCTTGTCTGGGAGCCTCATCCGGTTGGGGAGCAGGCACTAATCTGAGGCGTTCGAAATGATTGCCGACGCCGTCCACATCCATATCAATCCGATAACTAAAGAAGTGGTCGTGGTTTACGCCAAGCCTGAAAGGTGCGATTAAAGTACCCGTCTGGGTTTCGGAAGCAGCGGTCGGGTCAGAAAGTGTCGCGGCAAACACCCCTTTGGTTGCGTCGATACCGGTAGAGATTAGGCGTATGCGGATGCTTCCATCTTGCTGAAAGATGTAGTCCTGAAAGTAATCGTAGTTACCGATGGTTGCCGCCATGCGCACTACCAAATGGATGGCGCGTCGGGAATGATGCGTTTCGATCCCTGGTACTCCGGCGTAAAGCGACTCGTAATGGCGCCAGCTCGGGTATCCGGGGTCAAATTCGAAAATGCAGATGCGGTTTGGGGCGGTGAAGGGTTCTCCCCCAGCCGTATGGAGGACGACATCCCTGAATACGGCATTGCTGGGACAGTCATGTCCCATGAGTTCGCTGGCCATATTGCCGAACCCGTATTCCCCCATGTCGAAATAGGCTCGATAAAACCAATGCTGATCGGGGTCCTGATAGGGAACAAACATCTCTGACATGGCAATCTCATAAGCGACGGGTCTGAAACCCGTCTCGGTCATGATGCCAATGTTGTTCAGTATGGTCCCCTGCCGTGGATCGAAGCGGAGATGAAACTGCCAGCCTTGCCAATTAATTTGGCTACCCGAGACGGAGAAATTTAGACCCTCAGTTTGAGCAATTTGAATCGGTAACAGAGGCTCTCGCGTTGACAATGCGCCTTCGTGAAACTCAATGACGTCGTAGTTACTGGGTGGTGCACCACCCTCAGCAAAAGAGTCTGATAGTTCGATTACTCGCGCATCTTCTATGTCAACGAGAATGCTCAAACCTTCAACAGGACGCGCAAAAGCGCTGGTAGTCGGCAGGATTTTGAGGCCACTTTGCCCGCGAATGTTGAGGCAGTCGAGTCTGACCAATCGATCATTTACCGGGTCGGCCATATCAGAAAAAAATCGGCCGACGGTTCTGGGTAAGCACAATCCGTCACCCTCGCTAACGCCTCTCTTTTCGAGAGCCGCAACCACTTCGGGTAGCGCATTTACGGCTTCAATAACCGGATAAATCTCTTCACCTGATAGCATCGGCTGGCCGCTGGTAATCGCGCTTGCTGAAGAGAGTTTGCCTTCTTGAAAGTTGTACTGGACGCGCCAGGATTGCTTGTTACTGCGATACAGCACGTCCGCGCCGCGCTGCGCAGGTGCGCTGCCTTGCCACGCTATGGCTTGTTCTTTATTTGGCTCCAGCAGGCTGATGCGATTAAAGATGACCGCGTCATCGGTTGAATCGATAACTGCTGCAGCAACCTCGCGTATCTCCTCCTCGGTGAGAGAGTGCCACGGCGAGATATCTCCCTGACCGATCTGAGTCTCATTGGTCACATCCCGGGAGCAGGCCCCCATCATTACCACA
>Ga0255774_10002099_pt1 | contig 15492 bp, 15 predicted proteins | sample 101ome_17_FD_179972 | JGI IMG/M metagenome (GOLD analysis project Ga0255774, IMG submission 179972) | Coastal salt marsh microbial communities from the Groves Creek Marsh, Skidaway Island, Georgia - 101407AT metaG (version 2) | ecosystem: Environmental > Aquatic > Marine > Intertidal zone >...
CGAGCTTGGTATGGTCGACGGCGGGTTTGTACCGTCGAAAGGCATGTTCACGGGACTGTTGTCGTATGACGCGCTTGGCAACGGGAGCAAGGACCGCGAGGATGTAGCGTATGCGATTGATGGCCAAGGTGATGGTGGCACGTTCAACGATGTTTTTCTTTTCCTCTTCAATGTCGTCGTTCGGTTGGGAGGGATTGAACCGTAGTTTTTGTTCGTCAAAGTCAAGGTCGTACTTGGTCTTGTCGCGTGTCAAGGTACTGACCCAGATAGCAAAGGCTTTGATGTCGCCGCAGAGAGCATCGTAGAGTTTGATGCTGTCGTTGTAGTGTGCGATGGCGGTGGAGAACATCAAGGCAAGGACCATGTTGTAAAGACCGGAGGCGCCTTGAATGGTCGTTCCAACACGATGGGCGTAAAGGTCCAAGGTGGAGGTTTGATCTTGACAGGACAAGGTCTGTGTCGCATTGGTCCATTCGCATTCGGTGGTGGTGGGATCACCGTGTGGATCGTTGGCGGTCAAGGGTCCATAATGAAAGGTTGCACAGATGATGGCAATGTTGATGAGAAGAAAGAACAACGGGTAAGAGACGAACCGAAAGAGAGCATTGAGAAGGTACTGAATGCATCCGGGTCGTTTGGGATTGTGGACTTGGTAATCGGGTCCATGCAAGATATCATCGATCTGTGCTTTGGCGACTTGGTCCTTGTCGTAGAGGTCGGGATCGAGGACGAGGGACGTGCGTTTGGTTTTCGGTTTTGGTCGTCGACGGGTGCCGTTGCCGTTGTCGTAGTCGTAGTCGTTGTCGTTTCGTATGATTCGTCCGGTGACACCTCGGGTCGATGGGAGAAAATAGGACCAGAAGTCTGCACACCATTGGGAGCGACAGCCATTCTCGAAACAATTGCAACACGAGACGGTGTCGTCGGAATTGGAATTGGAATTGGTATCGAAGCCGAAGCCGAAGCGGGCCATGATGATGGCACGACGCCGTGGAATATATAGGACAATGGCACAGATTTACGTATCGGTAGCATGTAGTATTTTAATATTTAATATGGGTATGATCACCTACGGGACCAGGTCACCTACGGGACAAGGTCACTTGGGTGACGAGGTCACTTGGGTGACGAGGTCACTTGGGTGACGAGGTTACAGGTCGGTGGTGGCCGGCGTGGGCGGTTGGGGATGGGTTTGCACGTACTGGAGGATGCTCTCTTCTTTGGCCGCCCGGTCCAAGGTTTTCTGGCGTGTGTCTTGTACGGTTTGGTACTGTGCTTGCAACTTTTCGACGGCATCATGGAAGACTTTCTCGGCGTCGGCCTTTTCCTGTTTCAAGGCATCGAGGCGTGTCGCCCGGTCTTCGGGTGTGAGTTGACGTGCATCGTCCAGGGCTTGCTGTTCTTCGACGGTGCATTGGGTCTCGTCGTCAAAGCATCCATGGGCCATGTGTTCTTCGACAAAGGCGATCAAGGCTTGGTAATCCCGTGCTTGGGTGTACTTGTTCCATCCGTAGCCATCGGACCATTTGATGGTCGGGTAGCCTTGGACACCTTGGTCGGCACACAATGTCTTTTCGACGGTGCAATCGACTTCCGCGACGAGAATGTCAACGTCTTGTGCGAGCTGGTCCCATTCCGGCTTTAATTTCTTGCAGTGGCCGCACCACGGTGCTTTGAAAGCGACGAACGCCTTTTGTCCTCGTGTCGCCTCGTCAAAGGTCGCCGTGGTCAAGATGACCGTGTTGCGGGTGTCGGGCGTGGGCGTATCGGCCGTGCAGTATTGGACCCATGCAAGAAGGGTGAGGAAGAGGACGACGAGGGTCTCGTGGGTCAACGGCGTGGTCACAGGCATCGGACGGGAGGGGATTGGATGCCACAGGGGACGGGGTCTTATATACTGCCGTGCACACGTGTCAGTGCACATGTGTCACCCGTGGGGTGTCCCCGTGGAACCGTCAGTGAACGTCAGTGAACGTCAGTGAACGTCACTTAGGTGATGTGTCCCTGTTGTCCCATCGGCCGACCGTCCGCCGTGTACTTGTATCGCCTGGTACGGTACACTCTTTCGCCGTCCCATCCTATGTGTTGCCGTATTAGAATAGTCATAGCATATATTATTCCATGGATATAGAATTCATCCATCTCTTGGAATAAAAATTCAGAAGTCATTTTAAAAAAAAAAAATTTGTCATTGGTCACAGTCACCAATGACAAATTTAATCTCAAAATTTTTTTAACTTTTTTTTTCTCGTCCGAGGTTAGGACGGATTTCATTCTTAGCCGTGTCTATGGATCACTGATTCACTGATGTGTCACTCATGGGACCGTCACTTAGGTGATGTGTCCCTCTTGTCCCATCGGCCGACCGTCCGCCGTGTACTTGTATCGCCTGGTACGGTACACTCTTTCGCCGTCCCATCCTATGTGTTGCCGTATTAGAATAGTCATAGCATATATTATTCCATGGATATAGAATTCATCCATCTCTTGGAATAAAAATTCAGAAGTCATTTTAAAAAAAAAAAATTTGTCATTGGTCACAGTCACCAATGACAAATTTAATCTCAAAATTTTTTTAACTTTTTTTTTCTCGTCCGAGGTTAGGACGGATTTCATTCTTAGCCGTGTCTATGGATCACTGATTCACTGATGTGTCACTCATGGGACCGTCACTTAGGTGATGTGTCCCTCTTGTCCCATCGGCCGACCGTCCGCCATGTACTTGTATCGCCTGGTACGGTACACTCTTTCGCCGTCCCATCCTATGTATTGCCGTATTAGAATAGTCATAGCATATATTATTCCATGGAATATAAATTCTTATCTCGAAACAAAAATTCAGAAGTCATTTTAAAAAAAAAAAATTTGTCATTGGTCACAGTCACCAATGACAAATTTAATTTCCAAAAAGTTTTAACTTTTTTTTTCTCGTCCGAGGTTAGGACCGGTTTCATTCTTAGCCGTGTCTATGGATCACTGATTCACGGATCCACTGATGTGTCACCTATGGGACCGTCACTTAGGTGATGTGTCCCCCTTGTCCCATCGGCCGGCAGCCGGCCGTGTACTTGTATCCCCTGGTACGGTACACTCTTTCGCCGTCCCATCCTATGTGTTGCCGCATTAGAATAGTCATACCATGGATTATTCCATGGAATAGATCTCATCCATCTCTTGGAACAAAAATTCAGAAGTCATTTTAAAAAAAAAAAATTTGTCATTGGTCACAGTCACCAATGACAAATTTAATCTCAAAATTTTTTTAACTTTTTTTTTATCCTCGGAGGTTAGGACGGATTTCATTCTTAGCCGGGTTGGCAGTTCACTGATGTGTCACTTATGGGACCGTCACTTAAGTAATGTGTCCCCGTGGGGGACCGGCCGTCCAGTGCTGTGTCCTCCCGTATCACACCGACCATGTACTTGTATCCCCTGGCACGGTACACTCTTCACCCGTCCCACCCTATCCGGTACCATATTAAAATAGCCATAGCATATATTATTCCATGGAATATAGAATTCATCTCTTGGAACAAAAATTCTAAAGTCATTTTAAAAAAAAAAAATTTGTCATTGGTCACAGTCACCAATGACAAATTTAATCTGAAAATTTTTTTAACTTTTTTTTTATCCTCCGAGGTTAGGACCGGTTTCATTCTTAACCCCATCCACGGCTCACTAATTCACTGATGTGTCACTCATGGGACCGTCACTTAGGTGATGTGTCCCCCTTGTCCCATCGGCCGACCGTCCGCCATGTACTTGTATCGCCTGGTACGGTACACTCTTTCGCCGTCCCATCCTATGTGTTGCCGTATTAGAATAGTCATACCATGGATTATTCCATGAATATAGAATTCATCTCTTGGAACAAAAATTCCCAAGTCATTTTAAAAAAAAAAAATTTGTCATTGGTCACAGTCACCAATGACAAATTTAATCTCAAAATTTTTTTAACTTTTTTTTTATCCTCGGAGGTTAGGACCGGTTTCATTCTTAACCCCATCCACGGTTCACTGATGTGTCACTCATGGGACCGTCACTTGAGTGATGTGTCCCTCTTGTCACGCCGGCCGTCGGTCGGCCGTGTGCTTGTATCGCCTGGCATGGTACACTTTTTCCCAGATGTGTCCTATCTGTTACCATAATAGAATAGACATAGCATATATTATTCCATGGAATATAAATTCATCTCTTGGAACAAAAATTCAGAAGTCATTTTAAAAAAAAAAAATTTGTCATTGCTCACAGTGACCAATGACAAATTTAATCTCAAAATTTTTTTAACTTTTTTTTTCTCGTCCGAGGTTAGGATTGATTTCATTCTTAGCCGCATCGGTGGCGGACTGATGTGTACCTCTTGGCCACACTCGCGGTACAAGTAAGATTATTCAAGCATTTTATGCTATATATATGAAAGTAAAAACATGTAGTAGTATGCTCATTCTAATTTTAATATTAACGACCCTATTGTTACCAACAGCGCAACCGCTGGTGGCGAAGAGAAAAGTGGTGATAGGTGGCGCGTTAAAAAATATTGGGGGCAACCACTTAAAAAATCATGTGCCAAAACTACTGCAATTAGGTAAATCCATAGGCGAGTTTCATTTAATTTTTTATGAAGATGGAAGTACAGATGATACAAAAAGAGCGCTTCATGATCTGCTTGGTAATAAACATTATGCTACGGTGATATACGGAAAAACAATTGCCGGCAACAGACCCACAAGAATTGCACATGCAAGAAATAGAATACTCGACACCGTCAAACAACGCTTTTCTCACTTTGATTTCTTAATTATGACAGACATGGACGGTGTTTGTGGAGGCGACGACCCAAATATTAGCTACAATGCTACTGTTTTTAAAGATATCATGGATAGAAGCGACGAATACGATGGCGTAGGGTTTCGTTATAAGTTTTATTGGGATCTATGGGCTTTACGGCATTCTACACTCATGCCATATAATCACTGGGGGAGAAACAGAATGAAGAACCAGATACAGTTGCCAAAGGACGTAGAAATGCTTTTTGTTGGAAGGTCTCACGGAGAGTTAATCCCGGTAGAATCGGCGTTTATGATGCTATTCATATATAAAATAGAAGCGATTGGTGACAGCCGATATTATGCAGTGGATGAATATGGCGATATGGACTGTGAACATGTCGCATTTAATAAAGCGATTGGAAACATAAAAATAGCAAACATGCAATATTGTGACGACTACCCCTCGTAAGAGGTAAAAAATGCACGTAATAATGAATTGTACTTATGTGTTGTAGTGTAGCTAGTATAGCATACATATACCATGGACACAGCATGCACATGCCATCTCTGAACGGCGACGGTCAATATTGCGTGCCGACAAGCTTTCAATGAAGTTGCCACACGCATGGTATCGAGAAAGGTTATCGAGCATATGCACAAATCCGGAACGACGCATATTCAACGGACCCCTCTTGCAAACACATTTTTCTTGCTCAAACCAAAAAATATATTGACCATTTTTGTCAGTCTTCGACCAATCTCACTGGAACAATGCCAAAACTCGCCCTGAAGAAACGTATACTGGAACAGCATAAAAAGAAACTCGCAATGGTAAACAGTGGTACGGTGCCTATATGTTGCATCTGCAGAGACACCATCGACGAGAAAGCGGACTTGGAAAACAAGTCGCTGACACGAAGAGAGCGTAACGAACGGAAATTGGCAACGACGGATGTCTGTACGCACGTGTTTCACGTTGGATGTATACGGGAATGGTTTAACACGGAAAATTCGTGTCCATTGTGCAAGCGAAAATGCCATTCGCTGACGTTTGTCAAGCCGAACTGCAAGCGAAAGAAAACTCAATTGAAGATCGAGGACAAGAGACAACGTCCTGACCATTTCCCCTTCAATTTGGAATTGCGCATGGAACATCAGATAGAGGACATTCAAGGTTCGCTGGTGTCAGATGCGTTGCGTATGGTGTCACGGCAAATAAGACCCCCAAATGACGCCGATCCTCTGGAAGAGTATCGTTGCAATTTTACACTGGGAGCCACCTTATCTCCTTTGAGCTTGTTTGGACCGACTTATTTTTTCAATTTCATTTTGCCATCCTCGATGTACACGCACCCAGCAAGAACACTAACGGTCGTGCTGTTTATACGATCGTCCAGCTTTCGCACTTTGATGTTGCACCTTTTAAACATACAACAATCGCCGAGCGATGTCGGTGAAGCATATTATCAGCATACCAGATTAGCGAGAAAGAAAGCACACATGGCATTTGAAGTCATCATTCGATCCTGGTTTCACATCAACAACATTCGGCGCATCTACGACATGAACGAAAGTGACCGTCCCATGCTGATTCGAGATCTAATGGAATGGATCGATCAAGCCATGCTGCTGGTCTGCCATGCCAACCGTCATACCGCCGGCTATCGTCTGTGGGACCGTGTCGAAGAAGTCAATGCACGATGGTGTGGCCTCATGCACTTTGACGATATCATGCGGGACAACATACGGGCATTTGGTGACCGCACAAAACGCTTGCACGACTATTCATTTGAGCACACGTCAATAGAGGAATGGAGTCGACATTTTACCTTACATCAGTGCATCATACACGTGTACTCGTCGATCACGGGCATCGATCACCGAGAATACAATAACATAGTGGATGACAGCGGCAGCGTCAGCTCGGAGGACCACTTTCGACAGATTTACATTGTGTAACATTAAAGTTAATGCTTATAAATCGATCAGTATGTATTTTTAAAGTATAAAATGTTAATATATTTTTGTAAAAATATTAAATGACCTCACTTGGTAAGTGTCAAAACTGCGGCGATTGCGTTCCATGTGATGTATTAAACATGAAAGAGGGTTTCTGTATGAATTGTCACATAGATAAGCACTTCGGCAATATGAAAAATTGTAATATTAAAGTTTGCTTTGGAACGGGCTATTGTCAATGTAAGGCACTGCCAGAGCACTGTCATTACTGTAAAAATATACTAGTTCCTATAGGTAATTGTAGAATCAATGGTGCATATCACAACGATTGGGAATCAAGATTGTATCATAAAAAGTGTTGGAAAATATGTAACAGTTAATAATATTTAAACTTGGTATATTTACACATGCACATATTGTAATTATTTAGCCAAAGCCACTGCGTGCCCCATAGATGCTAAACAATACGGCATCTGGATCCTGTCCTGCAAACGCTGTAGAGATCTGTGCCAATAGTGGTAACTACTGCGTAAAATCTGACCCGGTCGATTTGCAGTCACCGGGGTGAACGGCTGCGAACAGTTTCAAACAGGAGGCCATAGTGGCGAAGCATGTCACGGCATGCATGTTGGCGATGATCCCGACGGTAGTCCAAGTTGCTATCCCGTGAGTAGGACGTACTGCGAATGTATCGAATGCACGGTAGACTCATACTGTGACACTTCCTTTCATGACCTACCTACCGGATGTGTTGGTGAGCCTGCTGTTTCCGGTGACGTGTATGCATCTGGCTTTGCTGCTGGAAAAGAATGTGGCATCTCGCATAGTGCACATGCTTTAAAGTAAACATACAAACTTTTTGGCAACTGCCCTCAATAAATAACATAGACTTACAACTTTAATGTGGACGCCATGTCCAACTCCAACGCGTCCAGTTGGGACAGACCATACTCGAGTTCGTAGACGTTGTTGTACGCACTGACCCAGGACGTCACCTTGGAGGACACCTCCGATGCCCACGTGTTCATTCGTGCGATGTCCACATTGGTGTTGCACTCGCGCATGGACGCGGCCAAGGCGGCAAACGGGGGGAAGATCCCATCGTGACGTTCCTCTTCGCAAATACGCACACGCTTATTTATCATGTATCCATTGTTCATGCGAATTAAGTACAATGTACCCTTTTTCTTGATCCAACACCAATCGGATGCCTCGATCTGGCGATCGTACACATTGAACACTGCACGGATTAGTTCACGGGTACGTCCCGTGGCCGACGACAACAGCCGATCCTTGTTCACACGGTGTGCCTGCATACGGGACAGCAGTCGCGTTACCTCATGCTTGGCAGACACTATCGTAGAAATCGCACCGACCAATTTTGACCCGTACGATGACCAAGACATGACACATGACAACCTATCCAAAGCATATATACATTGTTCTTTTTATATTTGTCACAGCACGTTTGCACGCAACACACCGTGGTGACGGTAATTTTCCAGGACAATGTCCGCCATCTTCACGTCTCGCAAGCCATCCTTCTCGCGTACAATCTTCACCTTCGCCTTGCTGTATGGCACACGGTCCATCTGAATCGCCGCCACGCCCATATGGTCCTCGTACAAGTGCGCATCGCCCAAAATGATGCCCAACTTGCCGACGAGCAAGTCCGTCTCGTGCGCCAACAAATGCGTCAACAACGCAGCACTCGCGATGTTAAACGGTAATCCCAAGAACACATCCGCGCTTCGCTGGTACATCTGACAACTCAACGTGCCGTCCTTCACGTAGAACTGGTACAGGACGTGACACGGCGGCAAGCTCATGTCACTTTGCGAGATCGGATTCCACGCGTTCAAGATCAGACGACGGCTCGTCGGATTCGTCTTGATCTCATGCAACAGCTGCGCCACCTGGTCCACGCCCTGCCCATCGTAATCCCCATGGCAATCCGTATACTTCGCGCCGAAATGACGCCACTGAAAACCATATATCGGACCCGCATCGAAGTCACGGTCCTCCGTATTCAAATCCCAAATGTGATTCTTGTCCGCATGCAACTCACGCACATTCGTCGAACCACGCAAAAACCAACGCAACTCCGACTTGACGCCGTTAAACCACACTTTCTTTGTCGTTAACAACGGAAACCCATCTTCCAGATTGAATGTCAGCATGTACCCAAACAAAGAATACACCGGCCCGTTGCGGGTCTCGCGACGTTCGCCTTGCTCCACCAAATCAGACAAAATATCCAAATATTGCTGTTCTTCCTCCACAGACATATCTCAAGAGACACACACGGACACTTTTATATGCGACGACATGAACAAAACAAATAAAAACAATTGAAATTATAATTAAATACTAATGCTAAATTAATAATAGTGAAGCTTAACTTTTATTGAGGACAATCTCCTTTCAATTGATAGGCTGTTTTCAGTTCATCCGCGGTGAAGCTGGACAGTATAGTCTCCACACTTGTACCTTCACGTTTGAATAAATCTAGGATAAACAAACCGGGTGGAAATGCACTAGGGCCAATAATGGTTGCATCATTTCTTATATTCACGGAGATTAAGTTTTGACAACCAAAAAAAGCCTTTTCACCAATTTCCTGTAAGCTCTCAGGAAACGTTACGGAGGCCAATGCGGTATTTCGAAACGCTGAATCATAAATACTGATCAAACTGTCAGGAAACGTTACGGAGGCCAATGCGGTATTTCGAAACGCTGAACCATAAATCTTGATCAAACTGTCAGGAAACGTCACAGAAGTTACGCCAGAATCTTGAAATACACCATAACTAATTTCATTTAATTTTGTTGCGAGACTGAAATCAATTGATTGTAAAGCGGTACATCCTTTAAATGCATTCCCTTCAAGTACCTCTAAGCTCTCAGGAAACGTCACAGAAGTCACGCCAGAATCTTTGAATGCTTCTTGTCTAATTGTAGTTAATTGGGTCGCGAGACTGAAATTAACCGTTTGTAAAGCGGTACATCCTTCGAATGCATACAGTTGAATTTCTTTTGCATCATTTGAAATTGTGACGGACGTCAAACGCTTACAGAAACGAAATGATTCACCCGTGTATGTTCCATGTCCTGTTGTAATGTCCATGCCCGGTGGACTTGTATCTAAATTACATTTATAATATGGAGTGAATGCAAAGACTCCATAATGATGTGGTGGAGAAAAGGATAAGTCTGGTAAAGTCAATAAATCGGAATAAGCAAATGCCTGTTGACCAAGTTTATTAGATGAATCTATACTGTCTGGAATGACCACAGAGGTCAACGCGGTACTGTGAAACGCAAAACTGCCAATAGATTGAACGCTATCCGGTATGGTTACAGAAGCTAAAGCGGTAGCCATATAAAACGCACCATAACCAATCTCGTTCACGCTCGCGGGAATTTCAATACTTTGAAGTGTATCGCATTTGAAGAACCCGCTGTTTTCATAGTCCGCTGCCGTGGTCGACGTCGTACCAATGATTGTCGAACTTCCAAGTTCCGCGCTCAATGCCGCCGCACTCACATGACCATCCACAGGTTGCACCATACAGTAACTATGCGCATTATTTAGTAAACACAGGCATACCAATAAACGAAGCATATTTGAATATTTGATGTAATGCACATGTACATATATAGTCGTAAAAGTATATTTTTATTAAACCGTTTTACCAATGCTAAATCAATGATAGTGTAGTATATATGTGACTATGGTACAACCTTGATATGGCCGATCCTTATGAAGCTGCCCGAACACTTCGACTACGTCGTATTGTAGACGCCAATCACTGGCCGTACTTATGGATTCACACACAAGACAACGGCGAACACGCCCAATACTCGTATCGACGCAACGCAAATGCCGAGTCCGATCATTGGGGAATGGTACATCTCATCTCGCTCGTCGGAGCAACCCATGCCCTCAACGGCGACGTCTCCATCCTATGGATGACATCGGTTACGCTCCCAACCGTCATCGAACAACTCCAAACGCCCGTCGTCCTGTACGGTACTATGAGCATACGCGTCAAAATTGAAGAATCGTACTTTGTGCGAACGTTTCAAGTCGTCAGCAACATGGTATCTCCTTCCATGCGGGCCAAACTCATGTGCCTCTTCTTACGAGATCAACACAGCGTCATCACCTTTGTCCGACGTCCCGAGTGGCGGACGCAGGGAAATATGTTTGCTGACAGAGACGCAGAAGAAGAGGCTAGTTACCTCGTGCGTGTCCGTCAAGAACAAAAACTAGACGAACTCTCCACGGCAGAGTGGTCTTACAAATCTCAACATGCACCACTGTCCGCTCTTCTAGATAAATACGTCGGTCTCTTGCGACAACAATTAATTTGGATGAAGCGCAAACAATACGGCATCCATGTTCACCAACGGCACCAAGGAGCATTGGAAGAACTTCAACAAAAACTCGACGAAATTGAAATGGCCTTTGCTCACTCAAACCGTCAACTCAGATGGATTGTGACACGAATCGATGAGCTGCAACTGACACACGGTCCTAAGACACAATTTGAGCTATGCGACGATCTACTTCGCAACATAAACAATCCCAATGCGGACAAACTACTGCTCTACACACTCCTCACCATTTTAAAGAACGTTAAGTCGCACGACGAATTGGTGCATAGTCACCACGGGGACGTCACACTCGTCGCTTTATCGGCCAGCAAACAAAACCTGAAATTTTGATACTATCGTATGTCTCTTGGCGCAAGTGTTCGAGCGATGCAGTAAATTAGACCCAGTACGGACAACAGAAGACCAAGAAAAACCAATGCTCCCATATTTTGATACCCAATCCTATTCTTTTATAATAATATTTTTTTTTCTCATAACGAGTCGTAAAAATCGTCGTTGTTCATAATAATTCCCACCAGCGATATAGCAGTTGTAATAATTCCAAATAATTTTGGTCCTCCGTAGGACACGCGTGCATCCCATGATAATGATGGATCGAAAGCAAAGTTAATTCCAGTGAGCAATAGCGCGATAAGCTTCAATAATGTACCATAAAAAGATACTTTGCCATCGAGTACTACACGTATCATTAGGAGTAACCCGCCGACAGTGGTCATGAATAAACCGGATAGACGATAGACCTTCCAGCGTTTCGTTTCTTTTCTTTTTATTACATCATCTCTTGGTCTTCGACTTGTCACCAAGGGCGATAACTCCAATGGGTCCATTTCAAAGTATTATGCTTAGCTTATATACATTTCATAGTACATTTCAAAATCGAGTATATAATGCAATGGTATTGATAGAGAGAACAAGATGTATGCCAATCCAGTAAAAGAACAACATCGCATGAAGCGCGAAAGAGACCAACAAAAGGCACAGCAAAAGCGCCAGACTCTTTTAAAACGTATCCATGGCGCGCGAATGTCAAACCACGCAGCGGAACGGTCAAACGAGCGTCAAATCACAAATAAACAAATAAAAAAGGTCTTGACATCTGGTCATGTTCATGAAGATAAAGACAGAAATGCGCTGCTTGTACAGCACCAAAAAACCACAGTTGTTATCGATAAACCAAGATTTATAAAACGATTGAAGTCCGAAAACAACGCGGGTGCAGTGGTAAACGTCATTACCGTTTACAAGCACTAAACCGTTATCGATCAACCAAGATTTATAAGAGAATAATATGTATTATACGTATATAGCATACTTGTTCGCTTGTATGGAAATATAATGTTATATGTACTACTAAAACGATATCTTAGCTCAGACCAATTTGGTAATTGCAATCTTTCATAAAGGTATTCTCGCCATCCCGCACGCGACGAACCCCGGGGTATACGTTCTCCCCCCAATGGCCGGTGTTCAAACGAGATATGCTAAAGGTCTTGCTCGCTGAGTCGCGGCGGCCTTCGCATCCTTGGAAGCAGACCGTGTTGATACGTTGCACACGGTTCGTGAATTCGTCGGCGTCCGTCTGGCGATAGGGATCAACGTCTTGAAGTTGCAACAGATGATACAAATGTTGCGAACCGGGATAATGCTCCTCTTGGTTGGCGACGTAATCACCATGGAAGCGTTCGTATACCGACGGGTGAAATCGACCGGTCAAGTCAATGCATGTATTCAATGTTGCGGCCGTACCTTTTGGAATTTTAAAGACAATGAGGTCTGATGAGTGACCTTTTCCAAGGGAACCCCGGGCACGAGCATCTTTGTAACCCTCTGCTGTGAATGGACGAGTGCCTTCGCCACCGACATAGCCCTGACTGAAGATATCTTCAATGATGACGTAATTCTTGGGACGTTTTACAATTGATTTGGAATAAAATGTGTAGTGACCCACGTGCACTTTGCGGATAATGTCGTCACTCAACATGAAGTCATGATGGCCGTGAAATGTGCTGCCTAACTCACTGCCTCCCTTGGCAAGAATCGCACTGGCCATGCGATACGTTTGATGCGGACGGAAAATTACAAGATCGGCATCATCCGCTGCACCAACTCCAAGTCTTGAATCTCCGTCATTTGGCAGCCGAACATCGTTTGGTGTTAAAAGTTGCCACTCGTCCAATGTCAATGGTATGCCGTTGTTAATCGCGTCTCCTTTCAACTCAGAATATACCAATTTCACCCAGTTATCTTTGGCAGCATCGTAAATGTATTTGGATCCATTTTTGTTGGCTTCATCTACATCGTCTGCGGTCAACGTGAAGAATTCGCCGCATTGACGTTCTCGCACCATGAGGTCAATGGGTTGACCGGTGAAATCGACGTCAAAAGATTGTGCTTCAAACACTGGCAAGCCGCGGAAACTAGTCTTTTGATCTCCACTTTCACGATTGCTGTTTGCGTCAGGTCCTCGCTGGTGATAGTCTAGTTGGTGATCGCCAACCATGTTGACGTAAATGCCCATCTTGTCTGGGAACACCCACACGTTTGGCACAATTCCTTCGCGTTTCATTTCGTGCTTGATCTCGGCGTCTAATAGATACAATCCGTTCTTTTTCTTCTGCACAATGGCCCACCGTCTGCGTTCCATGGCTTGCAAATCATTGACGTTCGAAATTTGATTTCCGAATTTAATGTTCCATTCCTTATAATAATTCTGTCCCGCCAACAATGCATGGATCACGCCAAAATAGCAGGTGGTGTGCACGGCATCCGTGATTTGTTGAAGATTTAAGGAAAAATGCCTTTTGCCTCTTTCGGTCTTGTAAAATCCGTGCTCAATGATAAACGCCAAACCCCTACGGAGCAAGTTGTCGGTGTGACTCTCGCTTTGAGCACTCACATAGCGAGGTACACCTTGATGCGGCTCAAGGTCGGCAAGCGTGCGGTTGAATGAAAAAATTTCCCATGCAACGTGAAGATCGTCCGTAAATTCCCATGGCAAAAGGCGGCTCGTGTAAAACTCGTCTTCCTTGCGTATTTTAAAGTCCAACACCTCCTCAAGGAATTTGTTCTTTCCCTCGTACGCACGGGGTAAGTTGTATGTCTCATGCGCAAGCTGTTCATCGGCACGCATGTCTTCGTGACTTCCACGGTATGGTCCAAAGAAACTTTCAAGTGCGCTCATGTTGTCGCCGGTTGTCAAATTGTGAGAAATAATTTCTGGTTTACTCATTTTGATTGCTTACGTAAAAACCTACGTGCTTATATACTCAATTTTTATTTTTAATTTAGGGTAGAAGTTTGGTAGCAGATGTTTTGTATATTATGTATATATACTACACAGTATTGGGAAAATGGGAAGTGTCTTGTCAATTTTTAATGATTGGGCGTTTGCATCCAAACAAGCGCAAATTCTTATACTGGGGTTGGACGCCAGTGGAAAGACCACCATACTTAATCGACTAAAGCACGGAGAACATACCGTCACCGTACCTACCATCGGCTTTAACCACGAATCATTTAAATATGGTAACCTAACATTTTCGGCGTTTGATATTGGCGGTCAAGACAAATTTCGAAAGATGTGGCATCATTACTATTCAAATTCCGACGCAATTGTCTTTATTGTAGATGCCGCAGACAAGCAACGGTTTCCAACTGCTCAAACAGAATTGCACAAGCTTCTCACAAACCCCACGTTACAATCCATACCATTTCTTATCTTTGCCAACAAACAAGACATTGCCGGAGCCGCGACAACGTCGGAATTAACAAATGCCATGAACATGTACTCGGTTAAAGATCGGCAGTGGAAAGTATGTGAAAGTGTCGGTGTAAGTGGTATCGGTATCGATAAAGGGTTTCAGTGGTTGAGCGACAGTATTTAGTACTTTACGTATTATGTATGTTTTTCATTGTTCGTATGTTCCACCGTTTCTTTCGTCAATCCGTGTCCAGTTATCCCTTATGTATTCTTTGACATACTCTGGAAAATCGTACCGCGCGGCCGTCCAAGTCATGTCCATTCGTCGCATCGTCGGATGGTTATCTTGAAGCCATTTTTTTGCGTCCATTGTTGTGTTATTCGGCATCTCTACGTGTGTGACAAAGTGTAGCCGTTGGCGCATTTATACCTGCCGTTTTCTGTGTGCACGCGTCAACCAGTTCAATGTACGGCAGCATTTCACATTAGCGACGTCACCTTGGCGATGTCCCCATGCGGCGCCGTAACAGATCGGTCCCCCATATGTATATGTATATGTATATGTATGTATGTATGTAGCGCGAAGGCCTACCCCATCTTTTATATGTTCTATTTTATCTTATGGTTTAATGAAACGTCCCTGGCGTTTAATCAAAAGGTTGA
>Ga0255774_10002119_pt1 | contig 15413 bp, 9 predicted proteins | sample 101ome_17_FD_179972 | JGI IMG/M metagenome (GOLD analysis project Ga0255774, IMG submission 179972) | Coastal salt marsh microbial communities from the Groves Creek Marsh, Skidaway Island, Georgia - 101407AT metaG (version 2) | ecosystem: Environmental > Aquatic > Marine > Intertidal zone > Salt...
ACGTCACGCCGAGAGGCGATGCAATGAGCGTCGACGCTCCTGCTTCGTTCACGCGGGCGACGACGTAATCGCCGGGTTGAATCTCCACCGTTTCTGCGTCGCTAAACGCGTCTCTCTTCGTTCGACGTCCTTGAAGAATGACACGTTTACCCGAATCGGACCGCCCGCTCATCTGTGCGTCGGGATTCTTCTTACTCGCGCCCTCCACGAGCACGAGGTGCGTTCGCCCAACCTCTGCCTTGTTCGCCTCGAGCGCGCCCGCCCGGAACGTTTCAATCACCTCGGCTAATCGGCGCTTTTTGACATCCTCCGGGACATCATCCGTGAGATTCCTCGCCGCGTGCGTCTTGTCGCGCAGAGAGTAGTGAAACATAAACGCCTGCTCGTATCGCGCCTCGCGCAAGAGCGAGAGCGTGTCCTCGTGCTCCTCCTCTGTTTCCCCGCAAAATCCCGAGATAAAATCGCTGCTCAACGCCACGCCCGGAATCATCGCGCGTGCGCGGGAGATGAGGTCGATGTAAGCCTCCCGAGTGTACCCTCGTCGCATGCGCTCGAGGCACGTCGACGATCCGCTCTGCGCCGGCATGTGCAACTGCTTGCACACGTTGGGCGTCTCCGCAATCACCCGCAAGAGGTCATCCGGAAAATCTTTCGGATGCGGTGACGTGAACCGCACGCGCACCTCTGGACTGATGGCGGCGACCGCGGCGACGAGATCTGCGAACCGTCTCGCGCCTTCCCGCTTTGGCTTGTACACGCTCTTAAACCCGCGCGCGTACGCCCCAAACGGATCCTCCTCATTCAACCCCGGCTTCTGCCCGTCCGCGTACGAGTTTACGTTTTGCCCGAGAAGCGTAATCTCCTTCACCCCTTCCGCAACCAACCCCTCGCACTCGCGAACGACCGAATCAAACGGTCTCGATCGCTCTCTCCCTCGCGTAAACGGCACGACGCAAAAAGCGCACATGTTATCGCACCCTCGCATCACGCTCACGTACGCACTCGGCGACCCGGGATCCCGTCTCACCGGCTTCACGTCCGCGTACGTCTCATCTAAACTCAACAACACGTTCATCCGGTCGCGTTCCTCCAGCGCATCCACCCGAGACGCCGCGTTATCCAACAACCGCGGCACGTCTCGATACGCGTCTGGTCCGCACACCACATCCGCCAACCCGTCCGTCTCTAATAATTTCGACTTGAGCCGCTCCGCCATGCACCCCAACACCCCAACAGTCTCCAACGCTTTCGTTCCGTCTCTCTTCAAAGCCTTGAGCTGTCTCAACCTCGTCCACACGCGCTGTTCGGCACCCTCTCGCACCGCGCACGTGTTCACCAACGCCGCGTGCGCGTCCTCCAACCGTTCCGTCAAGTCGTACCCACCATCCACGAGCAACGCCCGGACGATCTCCGTGTCGTTTGAGTTCATCTGACATCCGTACGTCTCTATGTACACCTTGCGTCGCGGCGCCGGCGTCGCGTCCGTAGACCGAAACCGCCACACCGAAGACGTCTGCGGCGGCATCGACATCGACATCCCCGCCGCCGTCCCACGCATCGCGCGATCGACGACGGACGCCGCGACCGACGTCGCTCGACGACGCATATTTCACTTCGCGTCGACGACGCGCGAGCCGTCTCGTGTCGTCGACCGGACGCGCGCGGTCGAGTGACGGTCGGTCGGTTGGACGCCACTGCGCGTCGCGAGGCATCGCTCACTCGTTCGTGATGATGTCGTCGTCTCGTGTCGCCGGTCGAGCGATGCGGGGCGCGCGCGGGGTCTCGACGTTTGATGCGATAAAATCTTGGCTCGCCGGAGCGTCGTCGGAGGACCCATCGACGTCGGCGGCGGCGGCATTGACGTCGTCGTTCACTTTAACCGAGTATGTCAATTTGCTGGAACGCGCCGAGACCGAACGCGCCGATGCGGCGAAACGCGGGTCGTCGTCGTCGACGACGACGACGGGTCTCGGGGCGTTGTTTGGAATCCCCGACGCGACGCAGTCGTCGTCGCAATCGGTGGCGTCGAAGAGCGCGGCGGAGTTGACGTTTGACGTGGGACGGGCGAGAGCGTTCGTCGACGCGATGTCGGAACGCGAACGCGCGGACCCGTCGACTCTGACTGGAGCGCGAATGCGAGAGTTGTCGACGATTGGAACGCGCGCCGAGCTCGCGGAGTTGTTGAAGACGCACGCGTTGACGAGGGCGCTGATGCGAAGGGCGGCGCAGAGCTTTGCGGGTGGGGCTCCTTTGCCGACGTCCGCCGAGGCTTTCGCGAACGCGTTGCGGTCGGGAGACGCCGAGATGAGCGTGGAGGATCGAAAACGTGAGGCGAGCGCGATGCGAGGCGGGTATCCTGGGAATAGACCGTGTCCGTGTGGGTCGAGGAAGAAGTTTAAGAGGTGTTGCGGCGGTGACGGTTGAAGCACGAGTGGAAATACTTTGCGGTACGAGTACCGTAATCAGCACGAAGGCGCGCAGAGCTCCAGGCGCGTGGGCTGATATATAAAACATGTTGTGTTGTTGTAATGTCACGGCGGCGTCGTTCCAGCTCCCAATGTCTTGATTGAACTCAGTGGCGTCTTGGAACGTTAAAGGCTGACTCGCTGGTGAAGCCCGACGTCAGACGCGCGCGCGCATCGATGCGTCGAGGGTTTCTCGTCGACGGCGGACGGAAGGAGCAGACGACGACGAAGGAGACGTCTGCTCCTTCGACGGCTCGGGGGGTCGATGCCGCCGATGAAGACGAGGAGGGACGACGACGACGACAAGGAAGAGGAAAAGGAAGGATGCAACCAGAGACGGTTGATTTCGATGTGGATTTCGTTTGGTTCGACGACGACGGGATGACGACGAAGGAGAACGTTTTGGTGTTGTTGCACGGAGACTTGGATTGTCCGGAAAACTTTGTGAGGTTTGGCAAAGCGCTGGCGCTGCCAAAGACGGCGGTGCTTGCGCTGGGGGCGCCGTTGGACGCGAGCGGGCGGAGAGCGGTGCGACGGGGCGAGCGGGCGAGGGCGCGGCGGTGGTTCACGTCGGCAGAGGAAGGCACGGGGGAGGATGTGCGGCAGAGAATGGTGACGGAGGCGTCGGGGATGGTTCGCCGAGGTTTGATGCGGATGCGGGACGAGCGAGGGTGGTCGTTGGACCGCGTGCACGTCTATGGGTTTAGCGACGGCGGAACCGTGGCGTTGGATTTGGCGTCACAGATGACGGGGAAGGATCGCTTGGGGTCGTGCGCGGTGACGTGCGCGAGTTTACTTCCGTACGGTGTCGGTGTCGGGAGCGAGCGGTATGGTCCGCTCGCGTCAGCGCCGACGCCGGTGATTTTTACGGCGTCGGCGGGAGACGCCGTCGTGCCGTTGCGAGACGTTGAGCGCACCGCGGAGCTTCTCGTGAAGCGTAACATCGGGTGTGGGGGTGAGTTACACGTGATTCCGGGTAAAAGCGGTCACGGGATGGTATCTAGCGCGGAGGAGACGCGCGTATTGATGACTTTTTGGAGCAAGACGCTCACGATGGGACGCGCGCGAGCAGAGGATTACGGAGACGACGTCGTCGAGTTGACGACGGACACTGGCGAATGATGGATTGCTGTTGTGATTATTTATAATGAATTGTGTGATAAGAAAAGTAGACTACTTTGTGCTCTATGTTGACGCGCGTCACAGCTCCCACTCGCCGTTTAAGAATTGTTGACGAAACTCGGTTCCCTTGGCGACGACGTAAAACACTGGATGTCCCGCCATGACAAACTCCTTTTCTCGCAAGAGATCTCCGAGCTTAGTTTTCGGATCGATCACACGCATGAACTGATCCCGCGGGTCCACCTTGGTCTTTTCCGCGGCGACGATTTCTCTTCGAGTGTCGTCATCCGCCTCGCGACGCGTCACGCCCGCCGCGTCCAACAATTTCGTCTCCACTTGCTCCCACGTGTATGGCGTCGACGCGTTCGTCTGCCAGTACACCTCCACCGTGTCTCTCGTGTACTGATTCTTGCTATCCCACTGCAAAGGTGGGCCGTTGGGATCGAACAAGACGTCGAGATGCGCGCCGAGCTCGTCGTCCTCGTGCATCGCCTCCACCACATCCGTCTGCATGGACTCTGGATACACAAAGAGCGTCCAATAGTTAAACTTGGTGCTCTCAGACGTCGACGTCGACGCAATCGTTGGCATGTGTTCACCCGTCTGAAACGTCGCCGGACCGAGTCGAACCTGTTTCATCTTCAACGCTTCCACGTACGCCCGAATCCTCGTCTTCTCCTCCGCGTCCAATTTCGCCTGTTTCTCCCTCTTCTCTACCAATCTCTTCGCCTCTCTAAGCATAACCTTCAAATCTCGATTATCTCCCTCAACCTCGAGCCCACCGACGCAACACCTCGCGCACTCCTCCGCTTTTTCCAGCGCCAACGCCCCTTTCGCCGCTCGAAACCAACCCTTGACGTTGCCGCCGTCGTACTCCACCGCCTTTATCCCATCTTCGTACGCTTTTCGGTAATTCTTCAACAACAGCGCCGCGTACGCGCGGTTCGAATACAACGCGCTCATCAACCCCGCGTCGTCTTCGCATCCACACAGTATTCCCGTCGTGTAGTGTTCCACCGCGTACCGCACGTACATTTTATTCGCCTTGTACTTGATGGACGCGTTGCCCTTTTCCTTGGCTTGTTCCGCCCGCTCTCGCGGTGTTTGCGGGGTTTGTGACTCCCGGACGATCGCCTTGAGCGCTTCAAACTCTGGGGAGGTTTCATCCATCCAATCGTCCGCGTTTCCGTCGTCACCGCTCGTCCAGAATAACGGCGGGAGCACTTCCTCGGCGGCTGATGTCGATTTCGCTCCGTTTTCACTCTTTTCTTCGTCGAGCGACGCCATCGCGATCGACCGTCCGGGACGAGATTAGATTGACGCGGTTCCGTCGTCTGTTATCGGTCGAGTGCGTTTCCTTCCTCGGGAGGGCGCGTCGATGAGTGCGGAGGATGAACGCGAACGCGAGCGGTACAGTCGAGGACGCGCGCGCGCGCGTTGATACTTTAAATTCATCGTCGTCGTTACAAGCGATGCGAATGAAACAGCGAACGCGACAAAAATATTCAAGACAAAACGACCTCTCTCTCTCCATTAACAGTCGGTGACGCCGCGTCGCGTTAAACCTTTTGCAATTCATCGCTCTTCGCCTTGGTCGCGTCCTCAACCTTTTTCACGTACGAAGCCGTGAGGTCGTCCATACCCTTTTTAAGCTTGGCGAGCTCATCCTCCCCGACGGTCCCACCCTTCTCGAGCTTATCGTACGCCTTCATCGCGTCCCGACGAACGTTACGCAGGGCGACTTTACCGTCCTCGCCGAGTTTACTGACGAGTTTGGCGAGCTCTTTGCGTCGTTCCTCCGTCAACGCCGGAACGTTGAGTCGAATGACGTTCCCATCGTTCGACGGCGTCATCCCGAGATCGCTCTCGTTCAGCGCCCGTTCGATATCCTTAATCGCTCCTTTATCAAAGGGTTGAATCACGATCGTCTGCGCGTCCGGCGTGGATGCGTTCGCGATGGTTTTCAACGGCGTCGCCGCTCCGTAATACTCCACCTCGATTCGGTCCAACACCGCCGCGTTCGCTCGTCCCGTTCTCACCGTGGAGAAATCCCGGGCGATGGAGTCCATGGTTTTATCCATGCGTTCCATCGCGTCGAGCTCGATCTCCTCCGGGTCCACCTCCCCGTCCGCGTCGTCCGTCGCTCGCAGCGGCGTCGACACCGACACCCTCTTCTTCAGAAGCGTCGTCGATTTCCATGTCGTTCGTCTCTTCGTCGTCGTCGTCGACACGGTCGTCGGCGTCGTCGCCGAAACTCTCGTCGTCATCAATCCCATCATCATTATCGTCGTCGCTATTTCTTTCGCGCCCGCCCGTCGCGGTGTGTCGCCGTCGAGCGAACCGAACCGAACGAAATCGATGAAAAAGCGCACCCAGAGCGAGGGTTATCCACCCCATCGTTCCATTCATTCATTCATCAGTCGCGCGTCACGCCCCGACGCGGACCATGATGTCGACGACCATGATGTCGACGACCATGATGTCGACGACGACCCATCGCGCGACCGCCCCGACGGCGAAACGCGCGAGAACCGCGACGAGGAAACCGACGCGCGCGCGCCGGGCGCGACCGGTCTCAGTACCGTCGGCCGCGGACGGAGGGGGCCTCGAAGCGGCGCTGGCGGAAGCGCGCGCGGCGCCGAACGGAACGACGGAGAAGGACTTTTCAAACTATTACGCCGTGTTGAACTCGGCGACGCCCGAGGAGGCGCAGCGGGCGGTGGAGGAAATGGTGGCGAAGGGCGAGCTCACGGAGGGCGTGGTCGAGGCTGCGTTGGCGACGATGCGGGCGGCGGAGGACAAGAACGAGCGACCGGAAGTGCTCGCGGCGTTGAAGAGCGTGTTTGAGTTTTTGTTGGAGAGTTATCAGCGGGCGAACGCGCCGCCCGCGCTCGGGGTCGTCGATGCCGTGGTCGGTGCGTTGGACGCCGCCGAGTCGGCCGAGGACGAGGAGCGCGTCGTGAAGGAAAAGTGCGCCGAAGGCGGAATGAGCGTCGAAGAGTTCGGGGCGAACGTCGACGGGTTTTTGACCGCGATGGAGGAACAGGATGCGGGTTTCGAGGCGCAAGTCGCGGAATTGCGCGCGAACGGGGCGTCGGAGGAGATGGAGGAACAAATCGCGCAGTTGGCGTTTATGCGCGCGAACGCGAAGGCGCAAATGCTTTGCATTCGCGAGATCGTCGGTCGCATGACTTCGTAGCGGCCGCCCCGACGACTCGCCCCGACGCGCGCGCTCAGTGAGTAATTTTGTAAATGGTACACACGTTCCGAGTTGGTTGATCGCGTTCCGTCGCGCGTGTCCGTCGCCTCCCGACGACTGTTACGATGTTACGATGCGAGACGAGAGAGTAAGCCCGAGAGCCCCTTCATAAAATGACGCCCGGCCCCGACGACGCGCGAGACGACTCCGAGACGTTAACATCCAGTATCACGACGACGACGACGACGATGGGCGCATCCGCATCTCGATCCCGAAACCCGACGGCGGCGGAGCCACTCCCATTGCAGACGGGTGGAAAATCACATCGGTCTCGCCGGTCTCGCCGATGGAAGAAGAATCGACACCTCGGATGCGCGACATCGACGGACTCGGCGTCGACGGAAACGCCCCCGACGCCGCGAGCGACGCCGTACAGCCAAACGCACGACGCGCACGAGCTGTACGCCCACGATGAAGAGCTTTTGGAGCTTCAAGTGGCGGTGGCGACGACGCGAGCGGCGACCAAGGCGCTTCTTCGCGACGCCGAGGAGTGGCGCGCGAGAGCGTTGGCGGATCGAACGACGGGCCAGACGCTCGTCGCGGCGACGGATCGGTGGAACGCGGAGGGGGAGATCGACGAGATCGGGTCTCGGTTTCTCGGGTTGGAGTTTTTCGACCCGCGCGAGCGCGAGATGCGCCTTCGAGTCTCCGGATCCCCCGCCGGTGGAGGAAACGGAGGAACGCGAGAAACGCGGAAAAGGTACCATCCGCTGCTACAGTCGTCGCTCGATCTCGAAAATATTCGATGCGATCTACGCGATTGCGTGATGAAGAACGCCTCTGCTTTTCAAGACATTTCTCGCGCGTTTGCGGGGAAAATAGAAAAGCTGTCGGACGACGCGCAATCTTCGTTTGAAAAAAATCTTGAAAGCCTCGTGATTGAGCACGAACGCAACTGGTTTCATCACAAGGCGGCGAGAGAGAAATTCACCGCTCTCACCGAAGTCGTGTCGCTCGAAGGGTCGCATTCGGGGAAGGATGCGATTTCCGAAGAGGGATCGATTGAAGAGGAATCTCCCTCGCTCGAACGAAGCAAGCAGATCGACGCGATATCAACGGAAATTTCGCAACGCGTCGCCGCGATCGAGAAGAACGAAGTGATGCTGAAGACGAGAAGTCGCGAATTCTTGGCCTACTTTGTGCCGCATGCGCGTCACTTGGCGAAAGAGTTTGCCATGGCGCAGGTGGACTTTTTCGGCGCGTCCAGCGAGCGCGCGGCGCGTGCGGTCGCATCGGCGACGATTGAATCGCTTCGTCGCGAAATGTCCGCGGTGAAGCTTCCAAGTCGAACGAAAATCGACGCGCCGCCGACGCCCGACAGATTGGGATCCGAGTCTCGGCGCAAACCGCACAAACAAAAAGAAGAAGAGTCTCTCGACCTCGAAGAGGGTGAGATCGCCGTCTCGGGTGCGCCCGCGGAAGCGACGACTTCAATCGCCTGAGAAATGAAAAAAGAATACGAGGAGGACAACGACCGATGAGACGCGAAACGAGCGGGGCGAATTTTGTTTACGCGACGCCGCGCTTTGCAATACTGGTACATTTTTTTCACACTTTTGGCGCCGACGCACCGCCGCTAATTCTAAAGAAATCAACTAGTATGTCTACTGGATCACCTCGACACGAATGGGGTCGAGGTGAATTTATTTTATCATCTATATCTACGCGCGAACGCGAGACTCACCGCTCGCGCGCACAAAGTCTCTGCGTCGATGGATGGATCTTCGGCGTTGGCTTGCGCAAAAGCGACGGCTTCGGGCGAATCCAACTCTGGAGTCGTGTTCACCTCATCCACAATCATCTCCCCGTTTTCGACGTTGACGTAGGCTTCAATCTGCGCGAGCCCTTCGATTTGAAGAGCGTCGCCGATGCGACGCGATCGTTCCTTGACGAGTTGTACGACTCCGTCGCCGATGACGTCAGGTAGAGTCGTCGCGAGAACGTACGGCGCGTCGTCTCTCATTTTGACGCTCGGCGTGAATGCTGCGAGCCGGCCCGGACCGTCGCCGAAGATGGTGACGATCGCTCGAACCCACGTGTTCGAGGACGAAGTGTCAAAGCACGGCTCAAAGACGAATGCGGCGTGAGTGGTTCCGTTCGCCGTCGCCTCGGTCGATTCGTTGATGTACTCGACGAGATCTTTGTCGTTTCCGAGCACCTTGACGAGCTTATTGCGAGAGTTTGCAAAGAGGGGTTTGACGCGAACGGATGCGTTCCAGTTGAGCGACGCCAAGATGTCCACCCAAAGTCTTCTCGTCGCCCCGTCAGCCGTCCTCTGCTGGCTCCCGCCCCAGTGCGATCCCGTCTCCAAGTCGTACACCTTTGCCTTTGAGAGCAACGCAGACGTCGGCACCAGCCTCTTGGCCAAGGACCCAACGCCGTCAATCCTTGCGTTCGCTAAAGTCTTCGCAGTCGTGACGACGTCAGCGCACGCGCGCGCGGCGAGCGCCGCCGACCCGGTGTACGCCACGCCGGCGGAGACGCACAGACGCTGCAACGATCCACTCTGCGTCCCCCCATTGGAGCCGTCTGGACCACAGGCGTTGAAGATGACTGCACCTTCGGATGCCGCGAGCGATAACAACGCACCGAGGCGAGAGACGCGTGGGAACGACGCGCCCAACGGTCCCAAGTCTGGTTTCCCGGTCCAGGCGTACTTTTCCAACTCGGCGCGCACCTTGCGCTCAATGGCGAATCGACCCGTGTCCACGCTACGCAAAGACGACACGCGATGCTGAGAGCCGTCGAGAGCCCAGGCGTACGGAAGTCTCCAGCAAGGCGCGTCGACGAGCTCAGAGCTCCCGAGACCGCCGCCCGCGGACGTTGGCTTTGTCAACATGACGAGCTCGACGTCGATGAGCCTCTCTCGCATGCTTTTGAAAGTGAGATAAAGAAAAGTCGTCGAGATGGACTCCGTCTCGTCAAACAGCAAATACACGCGCGTGTTACCGTCGTTTGAGTCGGCTTCGCTCGACTTGGTCGACGCCATGGACGCGGACATCGTCTCGCCCGTTCTGGCGCGCGCGTTGATGAGCAAGTGCTCGAGCGTCTTCTCCATGGACATCCCTGCGTGCGCCGCCTGGACGAAAACGGCGTCGTACCACCACCACTGATGATTCTTCTCGACGTTCGTCTCTTGCTCGAACAACCGCACCCGAACGTGACGCACACCGTCACCGTCGACAGCCTTTTTCGCGCCGCGTTCGCGTTCCTCGTCCTCCTCCCAGTCGTCGTTCTCCTCTTCCCGAGTCTCGTCCTCCTCCGCCACGGCGATCGCCCCGGAATCCCCCGCATCGCACGTCTCCACGACCCCTCGAAACGTCTCGAAATCAAACCCGGCGGGATCGAACGCGCGCTCCGCCTCGGCGCGTATCGCCTCTGCCACGACGCGCGAAAAGCGCGCGTTCGGCGACGCCGTCCTCGTCGGCTCCAACGCCACCCCTCTTCGTTTCCTCGACCGCAGCGTCCCGAGCACGCACACCTCGAACGCGTCCCCGTCAACGGTCGTCGGCGCATTCAAACCGTCCCCACTCGGTCCTCTACACGCGATCCGGCCCTCGACGCCGCCACCAGGCGGGTCCGAGTCGTCGTCCGACGCCCGCGTCCAAAACACCCCCTCGTCGTCCTCGCTTTCCTCGACGCCCTCGCACGCCCACCCGCGCGGGATCTTCCCGATCGTCTCCACCAGCGTTCGCGCCCGCGTCGTCGCCGGTACCCTTCTCCGTCGTCCACCGTCCGACGACGTCGACGCGCGTACGACCGCGCGAGCGACGGCGCCGTCGTCGTCGCTCTTCGCCGTCGCCCTCCCTCGCTTTTCGATCGACGATGAGTCCGACGACGCTCTGACGACGAGTCCGACGTCTGCACGCGATCCCGCGAGACGACGAGTCCGACACCGACGAGTCCGACGACCCCGCGCGTCGGCGACACCGACGACGACGACCACCCCAGCCGGTCTCGTCGTCGTCGTCATGGGGACTGCTCGGACACTGACGAATCGAATCGAGAATTGATGTTTCTTCAAACTACAATTCACACACAAACACGCGGAGCGCCAACCCATACAATAGTAGAGAAATGGGCTGAACGTTCAAGGAGAGGAGTGTAAGTCCGAGACCATTCCCGCCGCGATCGGCGCAGCGAGCTGCGCTCGTGTGATCGCGACGCCCACGATAAATTATCTTAATCTTGTGCCCTCATGTAGAGGGCTCAATACGATTAAGTATTGAAGAACAGATACTACACTTAATCAGAGCTAAAAGCTCATGAAAAGTTACCGGATGGGGTGACGCGTGACGGGTATTTATTGCGTACGAGGGGTGGGGTTTTCTTATGCACGCTTACGGGACATTGAAAATGTGTCCCGTAAGCGTGTATACGAACACGGAGTGTAACCAACGCTATAAATACAACCTCGGTGGACGCTATGAATTCATACTTACCTTGCCGGGGTGTCTATCTGATCACGAAGGGATAGCGCCAAGTTCCGGAGACGCGCCTTGCACTACGCGCGTCCACCGCGAATTTCGAGCCTTCATCGGCGTGCGACGGCACAATTTATGAAAGGGTGAGACCAGCGTTCGCGCTACTCGCCATTCACACCTCGTTTCTCTTCCGCGGATTGGCGCTCCACGTGGTTGTGTGTGTGTGTGAGAGATATAGGGATATAGGGCGATATATAGGGCCACGACTACCTACAAGTACGTGGAGCGCCAATCCGCGGAAGAGAGAGAAACGAAACGTTTTCGTTGAGTGGGTTTTCAACGTTGTTTCGTGTTGAAAGAGAAGATTAAAAAATTGGTGAAAAAGCCCCTTGGAGTGAGGTGCACGAAGAGCTATATGAGGTAAAAGGCATCGTATAGTAATCCCGTTCGTCCGCCTCGGGGCCAGATAAATTTCCATGAAGACGATCGCATTGTTTATATGCGATCGAGGGATGATTTTTTAAATGTGCACGCTTACGGGACAGATAATGACCACCCGTAAGCATCCAGAATGACGCGAGCGCACGCGGTGACTATAAAAAGCATCCGCGTGCGCGACCCACAGGTTATCTTTGCGCATGGGGTTATATCGTAGACTGTGAAGTCCTAACTGAGTCACGAATATTGCTGGTTGAAAACTTAATTTCCATCCCCAAGCATCGAGCTTCTTTATGAAATTCTTTGCTTAATTTCTGCAGCCCTGACACGAGAGGGCCTTCACACACAACATAACGCACACACACTCACACGCAATCCAACAAATCAACATGAATCAAATCAATCCAAATCGCATCGAATCAAACCACGCGCACGCGGGATCGGGAAAGGGACGCGGCGACGACGATGTTATGAAAGTTGCGCGTGCGTTTTTGCGTGAATGTTACAAATAATGATGACGAGGGATGAATAAACTCGAACGCGAGCGTGATGATTTGATTCGATTCGATTTGGATTTCCGACGAGTCTCTCGACCGAGGCTCGAACGAAACCAAACCAAATGGAGAGACCACCACGACGACGACGATTTGCGATTTGCGATTTTGTGCGTCTACGTCACGGATAGAATCATGTTGCGTTCGTAACCTTCGCCGACGGTGGGCCAGTCTTCGGTGGTTCTCCACTCGCCGTCGACGAGAAATTTCACCTGGTACTCCCCGGGCGGAAGCGCGCACACGCACGAAAACGAGCCGAGTTCGAGATCGCCGTCAAACTCCGGACTCAAGTGAAACCCACGGGTCCAATCATCGAACGATCCCATCAATCGAACATCGCTCGCGTTACCGGCCCAATTCACCGAAACTTCTCGTAAACATCCACCATCCGCGTTTTCGGCGTCCTCCTTCAACGCCTTGGACATTCGATCCAACCGTCCGTACAGCGCGTCCAACCGTTTCTTACTCTCTTCATCCATCCCACCACCACCCGCCGCGTTTATCGCTTTTAAATCCCCACACATCGCTCGCAAAGTCTCCGTCTCCATCGCCGCTCGACGCAACGCCGTTCGCGCTCGCACCAAATCCGCGTCTCGCTCGACGAGCATCTTTTCCAAAAATTTCCCGTGCGCCTTTGATTTCGCCACGCGTTCGTTCAATCGCGTTCGCAGCGTGATCATCTGGTCAATCATCCGGCGTTGTCCGAGCGGACTCATCGCTGGTTCCGACGTCGTCGCTTCGGACGACGTTAACGGAAAGGCGGGTTCGTGTAACGACGCGTCTTCATCGTTCGATGTCGCTGGCACTGCCGACGATGTTCGAAGACGACGAAGACAACGAGGCCGGACGACGGTCGATTGCGCGACCGACGACGAACGCGTTAACGTCATCGTCGTCGACGTCATGACGGATGACATTCTTCGTGGTGCACTGTGACGTCCGCTTGGTTGCAATCAACTCCAAATCTCAAACTTTATCCAAAGAAGCGTTGCGTAGTGACACGTGCGTATGTGTGTATTAAATTGCTGGTCTGAAATGCAAGGGTGTTTTGGTTATTGTAGTCGTTGTGATTGCGCGAAAAGAGCGGTGTGCATATCTTACACGCCGCCGCCAGTCGTCGTCGTCGTCGTCGTCGTATTAGTCGTCGTCGTATCAGCCGTTCCGAGGAGAAACTGACAAAACGCATCTGAAAATCCAGGCATTTTAGAAATGCCCGGGAAATAGTTGATGTCTACGATGAGGAGCTCTCCCGATGGATCATCCTTGACTCGAATGAGGTCAAAGTTGAAAATGTCCAAGTTGAGCTTGGACTTGAGCTCGAGACCAATCTCGCGAAGGATGGATGGTTCGGGTTGAACGACGTAGGCGCTCCGAGGAGATGTCCCGCATAACGTCTGCGAACCGGGCAAACCGGCGCCGTCGGTCAAAGCGTCCATGGATTCGGAAAGCTCCGAACTCGACGTTCCCATTTCTTCGCGGCTAAGACGTCTAAAGTGGTCGTTCGCGATGGACTTGACGGGTGCGTCGTCTGCTCTCCCGCCGGCTGGAATTTGTTCCGGGTCGTCATCCGGGTCGTATCGACTGACGCGAGGAACGCCCTCAAACGGCGAAGACGACGATCCGCCGAAGGCGGCTCCTTCGTCATCGACGACGTCGACGTCGACATCGTCGGCGAAATCGGGCAAAGAACGTCGCGTGGACACTCGGACGACGTCTCCGACGACGTAAACCTTGAACAAAAACCCTCCGTGATTGACGTATTGTTGCAAAACGCAAGGTGGCTTGATCCCGGCGACGTCTCCTCTGTACAAACACTCGATGCCTTGCTCGTCGTGAATGATGGCGACGCGATGGGAATGCGCTGAACCGTCGCACACGAGCGACTTGGCCAAAAACGGTGGCTTTAAACCGGCGTTTTGAATTTGGTTGAGCGCGTTTCGCACGCCCACGTCGACGTCGATGCGTACGTTGGTTTTCCCTCCCGCATCGTCCTCCATGAGCGACGAAGACGAGTCTCCGCGTCTCCCAGCCGCCGACGCGCCGCCGTCTTCTTCCTCCGTAGTAGTACTAGTACTAGTAGTGCTAATCCTTCCCTGTTGTAAAACTATCTGTTTCGGCTTGGAAACCCGCGCCCCGCGCACTCGAAGCTCATCCACGACGTCGAGCATGGTGCCTCTATTCGTCACCCGCTTGACCAACTCGGGTCTCCCGACGACGCGCGACTTTGGATGACTCTCCGCGTATCTCACCACTTCCTCGTCCCACCACCCCTTGGCGTCATCCGCGCCAGACATTTTCTGCAAAACCACGTGAAACGGGTGCCCCTTTTGCGTCGCGATCGGTTCTCGAACATCCAACGGGTAAAACTCAATCCCGAGCGTCGACGCGCGCCGCAACAAATCCTCGCTCATCAGACTCGCCTCCTTCTTCGCCGTCAGCGCGTACCCCACCCGCGTCGTCGTTCCTTCCGTTTTCGTTTCCGCCGACGACGACGGCATCATCACACCATCTTCCTCCGCACCACCACCGCCGCTTCCTCCACCTCCTCCTCGTCGTCGTCCATCACCGTCACCGCCACCGTCACCCCTCCCGCGTCCTCCTCCTCGCCCCGCGTTGCCCGACGACGCCCCGTGTCCCATCTCGACCGCGCGCGCGCGCGACCCGAACCCCCGTTCGACCGATCGAACCCCGCGTCACCGCGTCACCGCGCTCTGCGCCACCACCGCTCCCGGCTCCCGCGACCGCGTCGCTTCGTCCTATCGCATCCAACGCCGCCGACGCCGACGACGACTCGAGCGCGATTTCGCGAACGCGATGAAGCGACGAAACGAAATATTCCTCGAGCTCCGACGCGTCGTCGTTCGTCCGTTCGTCCGTCCGAAACCGCGAGCGAACCGATCGAACCGAGGTCGGCGATCCCGTCGTCCCGTCGTCGTCGGCGATCCCGTCGTCGTCGCGTCGCGTCGTTCGTCCGTCCGTCGCGTCGCGTCGCGTCGTGAAGCGTCGTCGTCGTCCAAGTAAGTCGTCGCGGCACGAACGGACCCTTGAACACCCGGGCGTCGACCGAACCAAACTTAACTCTATTTTAATACAGTATCAGTACTCGTATTATAATCCACAATTTAACCCTATCGATCTCATTCTCTGCACC
>Ga0255774_10002139_pt1 | contig 15334 bp, 14 predicted proteins | sample 101ome_17_FD_179972 | JGI IMG/M metagenome (GOLD analysis project Ga0255774, IMG submission 179972) | Coastal salt marsh microbial communities from the Groves Creek Marsh, Skidaway Island, Georgia - 101407AT metaG (version 2) | ecosystem: Environmental > Aquatic > Marine > Intertidal zone >...
TACTGTAAATACAGTATGACATACTTCCAACTTAAAGAAGCAAATCGTTTGTATTGGATTGTAAAAGGTCAACTCATCCCTGAATCATGGCAGGAAAAAGATATAATGTCTACTTATGAATCTTATGTAAAAAGATTATGGGGTAACATTGAAGCATATCAGCATGAGATTGGTTTTGAAGCAGCCTGGGCAAAACGACAAGCTCAAAAAAGTAAAAAATACTTGACAAAAACGTAATTATTCTATATACTGTAAAGTATATTATACAAAGGATAATTTAACTTATGTTACCTAAACTACTTGTTGTTGGACACGGCAGACATGGTAAAGATACTGTCTGTGAAATGTTAGAAAAATATGGTTACACATTCCAGTCAAGTTCAAAATTCTGTTCTGAGTTGTTTATATTCAACGATCTAAAAGACAAGTACGGTTACGCTAACGAAGAAGAGTGTTACGCAGATCGACACAATCATCGTACAGAGTGGTACAACATGATACACGACTATTGTAAAGATGATTTGGCACGCCTTGGACGCAACCTGTTTGCTCAAAATCAAATATACTGTGGCTTGCGTAACAAGCGTGAATTCTTCGCCATGCAAAACGAAGAAATTTTTGATTATGCTATTTGGATAGATCGTACAGATCATTTGCCTACAGAAGATCCAAGTTCAATGAGCATCGAACAATGGATGTGCGATTACACTATTGACAATAATGGCGACTTAAAAAGATTAGAAAGAAATGTCGATACTCTTATTCGTACTATCTTTAGAAATCAGGGACTAGGTCACCTTGCTTCCAACGCACCCCGTCCTTTTGAAGAAGACGCTGACAATTTGCACAAATTGTTTTCAGATTAGTCGGACGACAATTATTTAAATCTCCATCAATATGAAATACATTGAATTGCTCAGTGTGTTTAGATTTAAATCCGCACTTCTCACAAATATCTTTTTTCTCATACCCTCGTTGTTTCCATTTAGGTATTCCGTGCCCTACGCCGTTACGTAAACAACGTTCACATAGTGTTCGATAATATGTCTTGCCGTCTTTTTTATAATTTATAGCAGCAGGACGCTGTCCGCACTTACATAATGGTCTCATACTGTATTTACCTCACCTTTTCGGTGCCTTTTTCTAGGTGATTATACCATTAAATTATTCAAAGTCTGCTAAATAACTATAACAAACGCTCAAACATTATTAATAGGAGAAATATAATGGCACTAACATCACCCGGAGTACAGGTATCCGTAGTAGACGAAAGTTTCTACACACCAGCGGAGCCAGGTACAGTTCCAATGATATTCGTAGCCACCGCCGAAAACAAAACTAATGGCGCTGGCACAGGTATTGCTCCAGGTACTACAAAAGCAAATGCCGGTAAGCCTTACTTGCTTACTTCGCAGCGCGATTTGACAGAGACCTTTGGAGATCCAGTATTTTATACTGATAACAACAACAATCCAATTCATGCAGGAGAACTTAATGAATACGGATTACAAGCAGCTTACTCATTACTTGGTGTTTCTAACAGAGCATGGGTTGTCAGAGCAGACGTAGACTTAGGTTCTTTACAAGCAACAGCAGATGCACCAGCAGGCGATCCAGCAGACGGCGCTCTTTGGGTAGATACTGCTTCATCTGCATTTGGTATTTTTGAGTGGAATGGCGCAGCAGCGTCAACAGCAGGCGGACAGAGTTTTTCTGTAAAGACTCCTATTGTAATTACTGATTCTGCTAAAACAAGCGGTAGCACTCCATATACACCAAAAGGTTCAGTAGGCGCAATTGGCGACTACGCTATTACAGCAGGCCTTTCAACTGTATACAGAGTATGGTATAAAAATCAAAGCGGTACTTGGGTACAAGTTGGCTCAACTGACTGGGTAGGTAGCGTTCCTAGTGTAACTGGTTCAGTTGTTGTTACAGGTTCTGTAGCAAGCTCACTACTTGACACTGATGCATTTGTTATTGGCGTCGGCGGCAATAACTACAATGTTACAGCAGCAGCAAGCGGTGGATCAGCAACTTCACTAGATACTATTGTTACTGATTCAAATACTACACTAAGTGGTACAGGTGTTTCATTAGCAAATGTTAACAACCAGTTAGTAATTTACAATGACGGTAGTGTTTCTTCAAGTTTCACAGTTACAGAAGGTAACAATAACCTAGCAGCAACATTAGGTATTACAGCAGGCGGAGCAACATATAATGTTCCAGCACTAGCAATTGATCCTCATACAAGTGTTCCACAATGGAAATCATCAGGTTCAGGTCAAACAGAACGTCCAACAGGAAGTATATGGATTAAAACTACAGAACCAAACAGTGGTGCAAGATGGAGAATTAAATCTTGGAACGCTGACACTGAACTTTGGGATCTAATTAGCGCACCAATTTATGCTACTAACCAAGCAGCATTAGAAGGCCTAGATAAAGCCGGCGGTGGAGCAAACCTAGCAGTTGACGATCTTTATGTACAGTACAACTGGACTGAAGCAGCAAGTAAACTAGGTGATTTTAAAGTATTCAAAAGAGCAGCAAGTGGCAGAACAACTGCTACAAGTGCAATAGTAGCAGCTCAGTTAACAGGAGCAACTACATATTCATTTAAAGCACAAGAAACTAAAGTAGGCGAAAGCGGTGCTCTAAGCGCACAAAAAACTGTTAGCTTTACAGCAGCAGGTACAGCAGCTGACGCAGACACAATGGCAGATGCTATTAACGCAGCAGGCTTTACTAATATTGTTGCTTCAGTAGATGCAAATAACAAAGTTGTTATTGAGCATACACTAGGCGGCGACATTAGACTAGATGATGGTTCGGCTACTAGCCCACTAACACTTCTAGGATTTACAAGTGCAGCTGATAATGTTTATGATGCACCAACAGGTGACTCAACTAATGAACTAGTTATTTCTAACTGGGCACCAGTAACAACATTTACTGCTTCAGCAGATGCTCCAACTTCAACAACAGCAGACGGTACACTATGGTACAGCTCAGTTGTAGACGAAGTTGACATGATGGTACACAATGGTACTACTTGGGTAGGATATAACACACTACATAGTTCAAGTAATGGTACTACCGTTGCAGCAAGCGAGCCAAGCAGTCCAGTAGATCAAGACATTTGGGTTGATACATCAGACTTAGAAAATTATCCAACTATTAGACGTTGGAACAATGATGCTCAAGAATGGAGACTAATTGATAAGTCAGATCAAACTACAGAAAATGGTGTTCTTTTTGCAGATGCACGTTGGAATACAACAGGTGGCAGTGAAGAAGCTACTATTGATGAACTACTATCCAGCGACTTCTTAGATCCAGATGCTCCAGATCCAGCACTTTACCCACGAGGTATGCTACTTTGGAACATGCGTAGAAGCGGCTTTAACGTTAAGAAATTTGTACGCAATTACATTGACAAAACAGCTGATAACCCAAGAATGAATGACGTATCAATGGCATCTTATGATGCAAATCGTTGGGTTACTGAATCTGCTAACCAAGAAGATGGTAGCGGATCATTTGGTAGACACGCACAGCGTAAAGTTGTTGTACAACAACTACAAGCAACAGTTAATAGTAACGATGACATTAGAGATGATGAATCACGTATCTTTAACTTAATGGCTACACCAGGTTATCCAGAACTAATTGGTGAAATGATCAGTCTAAACTATGATAGAGGACTAAGTGCATTTATTGTTGGCGATTCTCCAGCAAGATTAACTTCGGACGCTACTTCATTAAATGAATGGGGTCAGAACGTTGCACTAGCAGTTGAAGACAATGATGACGGACTAGTAAGTAGAGATGAATACTTAGGTATCTTCTACCCATGGGGCTTTACAAGCGACAACGCAGGTAACAATGTTGTTGTTCCTCCAAGTCACATGATGCTACGTACTATTGCACTAAGTGATCAAGTTAGCTATCCATGGTTTGCACCAGCAGGTACAAGACGCGGTGGTATTACAAACGCAACAGCAACAGGTTATATTGATGGCGAAGGCGAATTTGTAAGCATTGCACTTAACGAAGGACAACGTGACACACTGTACAGTGTAAACGTTAACCCGATTACATTTATCAATGGAGCAGGTCTAGTTGCATACGGTCAAAAGACTCGTGCAAGAGGCGCAAGTTCACTAGATAGAATCAACGTAGCACGTTTAGTAATTTACTTACGTGGACAGTTGAACAAACTAGCGAAACCATATATCTTTGAGCCTAATGATAAGATCACACGTGATCAGATCAAACAGGCAGCAGAGAGTTTAATGCTAGAGCTAGTTGGAGCAAGAGCACTATACGACTACCTAGTTGTATGTGACGAAAGCAACAACACTCCGGCACGTATAGATAGAAACGAGCTATACTTAGATATCGCGATTGAGCCAGTTAAAGCAGTTGAATTTATTTACATTCCACTACGCTTGAAAAATACTGGGGAAATAGCAGGCTTGTAAAAATGATAAATAATATTAACATAGGAGCAAATTAAATGGCTATTTCATCACTATCAAGAATCACAGTACCATTGGCTACCGATAGCAGTCCTTCATCGCAAGGATTGCTTATGCCAAAACTTCAATATCGCTTTAGAGTGAGCTTGGAGAACTTTGGTGTTTCGGCGGGCGAAGTTACTGAATTAACTAAGCAAGTTGTTGATGTTACTAGACCAAACGTGAGCTTCGAGACAATGACTGTTGACGTATATAACTCAAGAGTTTATCTTGCAGGTAAACATACCTGGGAAGCTATTACATTAAACTTAAGAGATGATGCAGAAGGAAAAGTTTCAAGACTAGTTGGCGAACAGTTACAAAGACAGTTCGACTTCATGGAACAATCAAGTGCAGCATCTGGTATAGATTATAAATTTGTAACTAGAATTGAAGTTCTAGACGGTGGTAATGGTAACAATGCAGTAAGCGCATTAGAAACTTTTGAACTATACGGTTGTTATGTGGAAAGTGCAAACTATAACTCACTAGCATACAGTGCTAACGAGCCAGCAACAGTTTCACTTACTATTAAGTACGATAACGCTATCCAAACAGGCGAAAACGCAGGTGTTGGTGTAGGCGGTGCGTTCGGAAAAGTTGTAGCATCTATTCCGCAAGTAACTGGTTAATATTAGTTTTTAAGTCAACACGTCAAACTGAATTAGGGGCTTCGAGCCCCTATTTCTTTATATACGCACTTTATTACATTGGATAAATATTAGTATGGCAAATATATTCAATGGTTTTTTTGATAATTTAGTTAATGGTGCATTAGCACCTAAAGGTAACATGGGCGACTGGACTCATGCTGCACGACTATTTACTGATGATAATTTTCGTCTTGCTCCTAAGCAAAAGTTTCTTTTTCATTGTACTCTTAACTTAAATGATAATGTTGTAAACAAAGTTTTACCAGGATGGGTACAACGACATAGTAATGAAGTTAATATGCTTGTAAAAAATATAACTATGCCAAAGTTTGATATACAAGTAGAAACTAAAAACAAATATAACCGTAAAAAGAACCTACAAACTAGAATAGATTATAGTCCTTGTACTATTACTTTCCATGATGATAATAATAGTATTGTAACACAATTATGGACAGCATATTATAACTATTATTTTGCAGATGGCACATACGGCAGCAGAGATGGTGCAGGCGCACCAAATCAAAGTGCTCGTCCTTATGATAGATTTAATACATACAAAGGAAGTGATGCAAATTCATATAGATATGGTTTAGACAATAATCAATTTGAACCTTTCTTTACTAGCATACAAATTAGTCAACTTGCACGTCATCAATACTTAACTATGACTCTTGTTAATCCAATTATTGAAGGTTGGCAACATGATACACTAGATAATAGTGTAAGTGCTGAACCTACGCAAAGTTCAATGACTGTAGCATACGAAACAGTATTCTATGCAGATGGTCCAATTGAAGAAGGTAGTACTCCAAAAGGATTTGGAAGTGTACATTACGATTCGACACCTAGTCCTATTAGTGCAGGTAGTGCATCTAGCCTATTTGGAAGTTCGGGCGTACTTGCAGGTGGTGTTAGTGTGCTAGGTGATATAGCAAGCGGCAAGGCAGATTTAGGAACAATTCTAACAGCAGCACGTACTGTTAGAAATGCAAAAACACTTACAAAAGATGGAATACGTAATGAAGCATTCCAAGTTGCAGGACAAACAATTAGAACAGCAACAGGTACAAATGTAAGTGGACTAGCAAATACAAGTTTTCCTAAGTCAGGAGGAAATGGTTCGCAAGTAACTGAAGCAGAAGCAATAACTACACAAAAAACTAATAAACAATTACCAATTACTACAATTACAACTACACTTAATGAAAATGCCGAACTAAGAGATAAAGTTGCTAGTCGCGCAGTTGCACTAGGGGTTGCTGCAGGATCAGTTACTGCATTTTCTGTAGGTGCAGCACAAAGTTTGACTGCATATGATTCTTTAACAGTAAACGAAAAAGAAACAATTCAAGCAGAAGTATTTGCTTTATTAGATAAAGAAGATCCCAAAATGGTGTCTATAGCCAACGAGCTACTCAATAAATACGTTGAAACACAATCTGGCAATAATACTATTGCTGCACAGAAAAATCCAATAGGAAATACATAATGGCCAATACAGCAGGAAATTTACCAAAATACGAATCTAACGACAGTGCTTCAGAAGTAAAAGAATTTTTTGATCAGTATCTTACACAGTCAGTATCTTATCCTGCAAATGACGTAGACGCCGTAATTGGTTTTTTTGAAAAAAGAGGCTTTGAAAAAACTAGTGCTATTGCAGTTGCAACAGCATTATTAACTCAAGCAAAAATTGATAATATTAAAGTGTTTCAGTTAATTGACACTTTACAAGGTTTAAACAAAACACAACTAAGTGATATTGTTACTAATATATTAAACTATAGTAGAGAAAAAACAAGCACACTTGGATTTAAAGTGTCATCTAAATATGAAAAACTTGAGAAGAGAAATATTATTTTCTAAAATGTCATGGGTCGATTTGCACAAGGAAAATTTACTCTCAAAAATCCTGAGAAGTATGTAGGCACAAAGACACCAACTTATCGTTCAAGTTGGGAATTTACATTTATGAAGTTTTGTGACGAACATCCTAGTGTTGCAAAATGGGCATCAGAAGCAATTAAAATTCCATATAGAAATCCACTAACTGGTAAACATACAATATACGTACCTGATTTTTTTATTGCATATGCAGATAGAAAAGGCAAACAACGTGTAGAGCTTATAGAAGTAAAGCCAGAAAATCAAACACTTAAAGAAAAACTAGGTAGAAGTAGAGCTAATCAAGCTGCTTGGATAGTTAATCAAGCAAAGTGGGAAGCAGCAAGAGCATATTGTAAACAAAAAGGCATATTTTTTAGAATTATAACTGAACAAGATATTTTTCACAACGGCAAGCGACGATAAATAATAGTAGCATATAATGGTAAAGGACTATGACTAAAAAACTAGAAGATTTGCTTAACATGGATGACTCTAAAGAGATTATCAAACAAGCCGAAGCACAAGAAAAGGCCCAGGCTAAACACGAACTCGCACATGAAGAAAGTTTTCGCGATATAGAAGACTTTGATAAAATTTCTAAAGCATTACCGCAAGTAAAAGGCTTAGGTGACAAAGCAGACTCTGAATTAGAAGGTATTGCCCAACGTGCTTTAACAGCATATGAAGATTTAATGGACTTAGGCATGAATGTTGAAAGTCGCTATAGTGGTCGTGTTTTTGAAGTTGCTGGTAGTATGCTTAAAACTAGTCTAGATGCCAAAACTGCTAAACTAGATAAAAAACTAAAAATGATTGAGCTACAACTTAAAAAAGAAAAAATGGATAAAGATAGTGGCTCAGACGAAGGTATAATTAGTGGCGAAGGATATGTAGTTACTGATCGCAACAGCCTACTAGAGAGACTTAAAGGGCTCGATAAAGATAAATAACATATAACGGGAAATATGTACAATGGAAACAAGATTTCAAGAAATATTAAATGAGTCTAAAAAGACTTACAATTTTAAAATAGGTATTGCAGGAGAGCTACCAGAAGGCTGTGAAAAAAGCATTAAAACTTGCTTGGAAAAGTATAGTGTTGCTAGTATGTCTAAAGGTAAAAAGACTCCAATACAAGAACGTCCACTAGATTTCCCCCAGCTAGAAAACATGGAAGTTACATATTTTGAAGTCGAGTTAAATTATCCTTCAACACAAACAGTATTACAAGAATATATTGGACAGTGCTGTAATATTGATCAAGCATATATCATTGTACGTAATCCAGAAGAAATGCAAGAAAAGTATCAAGAAATGCCAGAAGATACTACTTATGAAACCTTATTAACCAAAGAAGACATGGCTGGCGAAAGCGCACAAGAAAGTGTTGGCAATAACCGTGTTATGGATCTTCTTAAAGAGTTAGAAAAAGCTCGTAAAGAACGCGAGCACGAACCAAGTGCAGCGGCACCGGAGGCAAATTAAATGGAAATGAAAAAAATACTAGAATCTCTAGACGAATGTGGAACAATGGAAGGAATGCCAATGGCACCGCAGCCACCGATGCCAGCAACTGAAGGCTCTCCTGTTTCAATGAATGTAAGCATCAATGCAAGTGGTAAAGATCATGTACAAGACTTAATCGATATGATGAAGAATGCAGGTCTTAGTGATGCAAAACCTGCAGATGCAGAAATGTTACCAATGCGCAGAGATATGGAAAGACTACGTGATATCGTTGACGGTCCAAAAGACATGGACGATCTAAAGCCAGGCATGCAAAGTGAACCTTGTCCAAAATGTGGCAAAGTACACATTGGTATGAGCAGTTGCAACGATTCTATTGAAAATGACGATGAAGCAGTAGCAGAATACGATAACGAGCCAGATGAGCGTTACGGGTCAATTGATGATATAATTGATTCAGGTGATGATTTACACAAGTCTAAAAAATCATATCCTGCAACAGCAGGCGGTGACAATCCAATGGCTTTAGAAGACGACGAAGAAACACTAGAACAACAAATTCTTAAATCACTAAAAGACGAATACGCAAACTTTAAAGAAGCTGATGACGAAGCTGATGACGAAGAAGGTGAATGTCCTGAATGCGGCGAGCCAGGCAAGAAAAAATTAATGGCTTGTAGCAGTTGTGGTTGTAAATAAAAAGGTATTAGGAGATAAACTATGCAATATTGGGTAACAATAGACTGGGGTCCAGGAGTTGAAGATAAACCTCATGAAGCATTTGTAACTGTAGATGACAGCGAGACAAATGTTGAGGCATCTATTAAAGCACAACTACAATCAGATCACGGACTAGTACCAGAAAGTATTATGGTAGGTGGTTCTGCTCTTCCTAACGGTGGCATTCTAGCAGCAGATCCAGAAGAACCTAATAAAAAACCTGTTACAGGTGCAAGTGCTAAAGTAGGCAGTACAACTACTGTATAATAAATCCATCATAATTCAATAGGGCTTTCAAGCCCTATTCTTTTGGTTAAATACTAGCATGAGTAAGAGTTTAGACGGCGTATTAACCAAAAAAGCCAATACTAAAGAAACATATACTGAAGCGCAAATACAGGACCTAGCAAAGTGTATGGATCCTGATGAAGGTTATCTTCACTTTGCACGTAAGTTTGCATATATTCAACATCCAGTAAAAGGTAAACTTTTATTTGACCCTTACGAATACCAATTACGGTTAATGCATTCATATCATAGTTATAGATTTAACATTAACATGATGCCTAGGCAGACAGGTAAAACTACTTGTGCTGCAATTTATTTGGCATGGTATGCTATGTTTAATCCAGATCAGACTATTCTAATTGCTGCACACAAATACACAGGTGCACAGGAAATTATGGCACGTATTCGCTATGTATATGAAACATGTCCAGATCATATTAGAGCAGGTGTTACAAGTTATAACAAAGGTAGCATCGAATTTGAAAATGGATCACGTATTGTAAGTCAAACAACTACAGGCAACACAGGACGTGGTATGTCTATCTCGCTACTATACTGTGACGAGTTTGCGTTTGTGCAACCTAACATTGCGGAAGAGTTTTGGACTTCAATATCTCCTACACTAGCAACAGGTGGTCGTGCTATTATTACTAGCACACCTAACTCAGATGAAGATACATTTGCTACTATTTGGAAACAAGCAGAACAAAAGTTTGATGAATACGGAAACGAAAGCGAAGTAGGCATAAACGGATTCCATGCATTTAGGGCAAGTTGGGAAGAACATCCTGATAGAGATGAAAAATGGCGTGATGATGAGATTGGACGTATTGGTGAAGAAAAGTTCCGTCGTGAATACGGATGTGAATTCTTAGTATTTGACGAAACACTCATTAACTCAATTAAACTTGCTGCAATGGAAGGTAATAGTCCTATACTTAATATGGGACAAACACGTTGGTATAAAAAACCTACCAGTCAATATACATATGCAGTAGCACTTGATCCTTCAATGGGTACAGGTGGAGATTATGCTGCAATACAAGTATGGGAATTACCTAGTTACGAACAAGTTGCTGAATGGCAGCACAATCAAACAGGTATACCTGGGCAGATAAGAATTTTAAGTGATATTTGTAAGTATATAGAACAAGAAATTAAATCAGCAAATAGCATATATTGGAGTGTTGAGAATAATGGTATAGGCGAAGCGGCACTAATCGTTATAAACGATTTTGGGGAAGAGAACATTCCGGGGTTGTTCGTTAGTGAACCCATAAGAAAGGGTCACGTTAGGAAGTTCCGCAAAGGCTTTAACACCACACATTCAACAAAAATTACTGCTTGTAGTCGCTTAAAGACTATGGTAGAAAATGATAAAATGATTATACACAGCAAGCCTTTTATATCAGAACTAAAAGGCTATGTTGCTACAGGATCAAGTTATCAAGCAAAATCAGGAATGACTGACGATTTGATAAGTGCAACACTACTTGCTATAAGAATGATGGCAGTATTAAAAGATTGGGATCCAAGAGTGTATAATACGTTTAATCAAGCAGAACATATTGAAGATTATGAAATGCCTATGCCAATCTTCATAAGTAGTAACATATGATAAATACAATATGCAGAACTTAGACTTAATAGCAGACGAACTTTTTAACAAAATACGTGGACGTTTTCCTAGTGTTACTATTGGTGACGAGGAAGGCAATGTAACCAATGAGCCTAAACTAGCTCGTTATTTTGATTTTAACTTTATGAATGAAGGTCGCCCTGTTGGTAAAGTTAGTATAAGTTTAGATAATAAAAATATAGCAGTTGTATACGGTGAAGATTTAGTTGCTAACGAAGGCGACATTACTAAAAACAATTGGTATAACTTTTTAAAAGAATTGCGTATGTTTGCTAGAAAGCGAGCACTAACATTTGATACTAGAGATATTACAAAGTCAAACTTAAATAGTAGAGATTATAAATTTTTAGCAAAAAACCGTGGCGGGGAAGAGAACATGACAGAATCTAAAATGTATGGCACATCAAGAGTAAGTTATCAAGATTTTGATGGAGCACGTTTGATGATCAAACACACAGAAAGTATTGATCAAGCAGCACCAGGAGGCAGAGCAAAGAAAGTCGGCGGCCTTTATATTGAAAGTTCAGAAGGTGAAAGATTCAAATATCCTTACAAGCATCTAACAGGCGCAAGAGCAATGGCACGCCACGTTGCAGAAGGCGGCAATGCTTATGATGATTTTGGTAAGCATATTGTAAGTATGTCAGAAGAAATGAACAAACTACGCAAGTTTAAAACTTACATGGGACGATCAGCAGTAATGGCAGAAAGCCTAGCAGGTTACATGGATGTTGTCAAAGAACGTATCGCCACAGTTAAAAAGACACTAGAATCTCTACAAAAGCCAGCATACTACAAAGAAGCATTTGAAGGTTTTGAAACTGCTGTACTAGAAGAAGTTCCTAGTGATGTTGCTGAAAACTGGATCGATCAATTAACTATTAAACAGTTTAACGAAGAACTAGCAGACGTGTTCCCTTACATTTACAAACTAGTAAGCGAAGCAACTAAAGCAGAAGAGTTAACTGCTGAAGATTTAATGAACGAAAAAGATCCTTGCTGGAAGGGATACAAACAAATTGGTATGAAGAAAAAAGGTGGCAAAGAAGTTCCTAACTGTGTACCAGAAGAACTAGAATTAGAATCAGCATTTGAAAAGTCAATGGGTCAGTTTGCAGAAGGTGCAGGCGAATACAGTTATAGATTAGAATATAACGGTGAAGAAAATGGTTATACAAAACATAAACTCATTATTACATCTCCAGAAGGGAAAACTAAAGAAGTTGCAGACGACTTTACATACTTTGATACTGAAGACCCAGAAGAACTACAAGCAGAATTAGAATCTTGGTTCAATAAAGGACACGGTGTAGGCGATGAAGATATGGACGAAGGGTTTGACCCAGAAGAGTTTGAAGGCGAATTTGATTATGAAGGTGTAGGTGACGATGGCGAAACTACTCCTTGCGTAGTAAGTTACACAGCTAAGGTTGACGACATGGGAAGACCAGTTGTTGATCCTAAATCAATTAGCATAGATTGTCAACAAGACGGTAACAGCAAATTAGGTTTTGATGCTGATATGGATCTTGAAATGCAAGACATGAAAGAACTCCTACAAATGGCACAAGAAGATGCAGACGAAATGTGGGATTCACGTGATAACAAATATGCACACGGCGAAGGCAATGCATATGCTAACGCTGTACGTCAGGCAAAGAAAGACGGTAAGAAAAAAGGCGACAAAATTCAAGGTCCAGACGGTGATGAGATTACACTCGAAAAAGACAAAAAGACACCATTAGGCGAATTTATTCTTAGTTATTTTGATAGAGAAACAGGCGAGTTTCCAAAAGGTGAAACAGCCGTACTTACAATGATCGAAAAAGATTACGGTGAAGAATTTATAGAACCAGCAAAACAGTTTATTGAAAGAATTAATCAAACATTTGAGGAGTATCAAATGGCGGCGCATCCGCAACAATTAGAACCAACTCAAGAGTTTGATAGAATGAGAGAGTTAGCGGGAATCCGCTAACTATTTCAAAATAAAGTCAAAAAAACACTTGACTTTATAAATATATGAGTGTAGTATATAACAATGTGCTACACTTATTAGGCACATAAGATAACCATAGGCAAATATAGGAGGCATAATTATGGCATCATTAGCAGAAATTAGAGCAAAGCTCAAAGAACAAGAATCACGCCAATCAGGCGGTTCTCAAGGACCAAGCGGTCCAAACCCAATATACCCGTTTTGGAATATGAAAGAAGGCGAGAGTGCAACTCTACGTTTCCTTCCTGACGGCAATCCAGATGCAGACTTTTTCTGGGCTGAACGTTTGATGATCAAACTTCCATTCGCAGGTATTAAAGGTGAAACTGATTCACGTCCTGTACAAGTACAGATTCCATGTATGGAAATGTATGGAGAAACATGTAACATTCTTAACGAAGTACGTGGTTGGTTCAAAGATCCAAGTCTAGAAGATATGGGTCGTAAGTATTGGAAAAAGCGTTCATACGTATTCCAAGGCTTTGTAACTGACAACCCAATTGCCAATGACGAAGCACCTGAGAATCCAATCAGACGTTTTATTATTGGTCCACAAATTTTCCAAATTATTAAGCAGGCTCTTATGGACCCTGACATGGAAGAGTTACCAACTGATTATACAGCAGGCGTTGACTTCCGTCTTAATAAAACTTCGAAGGGTGGATACGCAGATTACTCAACGTCAACATGGGCTCGTAGAGAGCGTCCATTAAGTGATGCAGAAATGAATGCAATTAATACTCATGGTTTGTTTAATCTAAGTGACTTCCTGCCTAAGAAGCCAGACGAAACGGCTGTTAAGGTAATGCAGGAAATGTTTGAAGCATCTGTTGATGGTGAAGCATATGATGCAGACCGTTGGAGCAATTACTTCCGTCCATCAGGTATGGCGGCACGTACAGGTGACCCTGTTGCTCCTGAAACAAATGGTACAGCAACTTCTCGCACAGCAGAGGTAACACCTGCACCAGTAGCAGAAGCTGCACCTGAGCCAACTCCTGCACCAGTTGAACCTGCACAAGCAGAAACTACTTCAGCTGAGCCGAGCGGTAATGCAAGTGACATTCTTGCAATGATTCGTTCAAGACAAAACCAGTAATAAAATATGCTTCTACTAGTTAACCCGGATACAGAGATTCACGGTTTACCTGTCAACGTTCCAAACGCTAGTAGAAGCAAACATTAATATAGGAGATATAATGGCTAAATCATTTGATGTAAGTAAATTTAGAAAAGACTTGACCAAGTCTATTCAAGGTATGAGTACTGGCTTTAACGACCCTACAGATTGGATTAGTACAGGCTCATATGCTCTTAACTATCTTATTAGTGGCGACTTTAATAAAGGTGTTCCTCTTGGTAAGGTAACCGTGTTTGCAGGAGAGTCAGGCGCTGGCAAAAGTTATTTTGCGGCAGGTAATATTGTAAGACACGCACAAGAGCAAGGCATTTATGTAGTATTAATCGACTCAGAAAATGCACTTGATCAAGCATGGTTAGAAGCACTTGGTGTTGACTGTGATGAATCAAAACTACTCAAGTTAAGCATGAGTATGATTGACGATGTTGCAAAAACTATTTCAACATTCATGGCAGATTACACAGCAATGGATGAAGATGATCGTCCTAAAGTGTTGTTTGTAATTGATAGTTTAGGTATGTTGTTAACACCAACAGATGTTGATCAGTTTAACAAAGGTGATATGAAAGGTGACATGGGTCGTAAGCCTAAGGCACTAACAGCACTTGTTAGAAATACTGTTAACATGATAGGTGCCCATAACGTAGGACTTGTTTGTACTAACCACACATACGCATCGCAGGATATGTTTGATCCAGATGACAAAATAAGTGGTGGACAGGGCTTTATATACGCTTCTAGTATTGTTGTAGCAATGAAGAAGTTAAAGCTCAAAGAAGACGAAGACGGTAATAAAACTAGTGAAGTACATGGTATTAGAGCTGGTTGTAAAGTAATGAAAACACGTTACGCAAAACCGTTTGAAGGTGTACAGGTAAAGATTCCTTATGAAACAGGAATGAATCCTTACAGTGGCATTGTTGAACTTTTTGAAAAGAAAGGCGTCATCGAAAAGAGCGGTAACAGACTAAAGTATGTTACAAGTGATGGCGAAGAAATTCTTGAATACCG
>Ga0255774_10002156_pt1 | contig 15245 bp, 9 predicted proteins | sample 101ome_17_FD_179972 | JGI IMG/M metagenome (GOLD analysis project Ga0255774, IMG submission 179972) | Coastal salt marsh microbial communities from the Groves Creek Marsh, Skidaway Island, Georgia - 101407AT metaG (version 2) | ecosystem: Environmental > Aquatic > Marine > Intertidal zone > Salt...
CCGACGCCGACGCGGTTCTTCCGCGAACGACGCGACGGGGGCGAAGTCGACGACGACGACACCGCGCGTTCACCGCCGTCGTCGTCGACGTCGACGCACCGCGCGCGTCGCTTCGAGCCGTCGACGCAGACATCGGGGCACCGCAGAGAGTGACGCGCGTTCGCGATTCATGCCGCGCGGGGCGTCCACCCTTCGAGGCGCCACCGCGCTCGAACGGTCGACGAGGATTCGATCGTCGTCGGCGGCGACGCGTCCGGCGGCGCCCCGTCGAGGTCGTCGCGTCGCGCGTCGATGGAACGTCTCGGACGCGCGCGACGAAGACGAAGACGAAACGTCGTCGAGCGCGTCGTCGAGCGTGTTCATATTCGGTATGGGGTACGCGGGGGCGGCGTTGGCGGCGGCGCTGCGCGCGGACGGGTCGTACGACGTGCGCGGGACGTGTGGGAGCGAGGAGGAGGCGGAACGAGCGCGAAGAGAAGGGGCGCGAGCGGCGTACGTTTGGTTTGCGGACGCGGACGCGAGGACGGAGTCGCGGAAGACGATAGATAAGCAGACGAACGCGTCGTTCGCAGAGATGGTCGGCGCGATCGAGCGCGCGGATTACGTCGTGTGTACCGTACCTCCGTTATCGACGTCATCGGGTGTTTTCGATGGCGTTTTGGATGCGTTCGGGGACGCGTTGGCGTCGCGGCGTCGATTCGTCGGTTACCTGAGCACCACGGCGGTGTACGGCGACCACGGCGGGGACGTCGTGAACGAGGACTCGGAGTGTCGAGGCGAGAGCGCAAAGGCGAGAGATCGGTTAATTTGTGAAGAAAAGTGGCGCGATTTGGCGTCGAAAAGCGGTGGTGAGGTTAAAGTTGTGACGTATCGCGCGGGCGGTATTTACGGCTCCGGGAGAAGCGCGTTGGACGCGGCTCGACGACGACGCGTAGAAGGAAGCGTGACGCAACGCGCGCGAGGGTCGAGAAAATTTACGAGTCGCGTACACGTTGATGACGTCGCGAGCGTCATCATCGCGAGCATGCGCGCCGGGGATGAGGCGATGGATGTGTACAACGTCGTCGACGACGATCCGGCGCCTCGATTCGTCGCCGTGCGTTTCGCCAGAGAGCTCTTGGGTCTCCCGGAGGATCCCGAGGACGAAGAAGATCCCGAAGAGTCGGTACAGAACAACGATAGGGGTGAGAAGCGCGTGGATAACGCGCGAATGAAGAGCGCGCTGCGAGACGCGGGTCTGTCAATGCGGTTTCCCACGTACCGGGAGGGCTTGCGAGCGCTGGTAAACAAAGAGGAGGAGGAGCGCGAACGAATGAATGAATGAGTCCTATTAAATCGGAGTAGCGGTACTAGTAGTTGTTTTAGTTGTTCCTATGTGTTTCAAACGTTTCGTCAATCGTCGTTTAACGCACTCCGCGAGGCATCATGCCGCGCGGAGGAGGCACGAGACGCCGCGCCGGTCCAGCTTGCGCGTCGGCTTCAATCGCGCAGACGGCTTGAATATCTTCGCGACGACCCTTGACACCGCGCGTGAGACCTGATTTCTGCACCCATTGCACCCAAGGTCCCCAAGTTCGACGATCTCGCGAGAGCGTCGAGGCATGACCGATCACGATGACGCCTCGTCGAGCGCGAGTGAGGGTGACGTTGCATCGACGAGCGTCGGCGACGAAACCGATGGTGTTCAAATTGTTTGCTCGAACGGTGGAAACAATCATCAATTCCTTCTCGCGGCCTTGGTAGCCGTCGACGGATGACACCTCGATCCCGGCTTCACCGGTTTCCTTGTCGATACCCGTGCGGACGCCTCGAGAACGAAGATAGGATCGTATCAATTTCACCTGCGCTGCGTACGGAGTCACAATGCCAATGTGACACGGTCGAAGTTCGCCCGCTGCGAGGAGCCCGACGAGGACGTTCATGACTTGTTCCGCTTCAGCCTTGTTATTGTAGCTCATGTTATCGGTCGTCTCCAAAGCGTCTTGCGGGGTGGGCAAGAATGCGATCGGCACGGACGGAATGGGCCACGGGAATCCCTTTGGAGCCGGACGCATCGCCGCCGGAGTGCCGCTCTTCACCAACCCGTTGTAGAAGGACGTCGACGGGAAGTAACTCAACGCCGGGTGCATGCGGAACTGGGTATCTAAAAGGTAGGGCTTCACGCCGGCGCGCACGAGACGGTCGAACAAAGACAGAGTCATGCCAGCCAATTCAGCCTCGCGAGAGACGACGGTGGGCGGCAACTGCTTGTGATCGCCGACGAGCACGAGTTGTTGACAGCCATTCGCGAGCGGCACGAGCGACATTGGTTCCGTCACTTGGCTCGCTTCGTCGAGCATGACTGCGCTAAAGTTGATGCGATCGAGAAAATCGCTTCCAGATCCGGAGCACGTGGCGCAGACGGCTTGGGCGTAACGAACGGCTCGAAGCTGCGCCTCGTACGCCTCGTGTTTCGTCGCCCCGGGCGGAATGGCGTTCTCAATTTGATAACGCGCGAGATCCGGGCGGACAGCCTCGGGGCGTCCGAGTCGAATGACGTTCACCCCCGCCTTTGCGAGACCTTCCACCATGTTATCGACCGCGGTGTTGGAATCTGAGGTGCAGAGAACCGGACCGTGGCCGATTTCGAGCATGCCTCGAACGATGGCTACCGACGTGTGCGTTTTCCCCGTACCCGGAGGTCCTTGAATCAAAGTCAACTTTCGCTCGAGGGCAGCCTTCATCGCATCGCGTTGAGAGTTGTTCAACCCGTGCATGTTCGTAACGTTATCGACGACTCTATCGTAGGGTCCTGGCATTTTTGGATCTCCCGTGGGATTGATCAATCCTTGACACAACGCCGGCACGGCTTCGCGTTCAACCATCTCGCATCCCTCTGGCCACGGTTGGACGGCGCTCACCTTGTATTTCGGCTCGACCGGTTCTTTATCTCCATCCGCGTCGTTCGCGTCTTCGCGTCGAATGTTGAGCGAGCCCATCGCCCGGGACAACTCATCCGCCAAGTCCTTTGCGCTTCGCTGAAATCCGGCGGTGAGAATCTGACGAAACACCGGGTTCGTCTTGCACACCGCCTTCTTCGTCGGGTCGTTCGGCTCTAGGAGTTCATAGAGCGACTCTACTTGTCGAGTGTACGTGATTCTGTTGGCCAATCTATCGATTCTCCAGTCATCGCCGGAGAGTTCGTTCACGTCTCCGTGATCGAGCTTGATGTGGAGCTCATTGAGCGTGTACGGAACGATTTCAATCACCCCTTCAAACTCCTCCATCGGAGTTTCCGGCGCGGCGAGAGGCTTCGGTGCCTTTGGCTTCGGCACGAACGCCGCCGCGTTGACGCTGAGCGTGGACTTTGCAGCGATGTCGCTCGTAGGATCGGCCTCGGGCTCCGACTCTGACTCGGCTTCCGGTTCGATATACCGACGCACCAAGATGGAGTCTCCAACCTGCACGCCGCGTTTACCATCTCCGGAATCGAGCGTCTTGAGACATGCCATGCGAGTGAGCACGTTGGGTTTATCCGGCACAGCTCGTGTCGACAAACAGAGTCTTCCACCCTTCAATTTAGAAGGCTTTGCCACGAGATGAAACGAGCACGTGCCCGCTTGCTCTAGCGATTTCGGCGAACGCTTCTTGATGCGATCCATAATCTGGTTCGACTCTTCGCAAAACTCCATCACCAACAGCCGGACATTCTTCGTGTAGTACGCAGCCGTCGCCGGGTCTGGAAACTCGAGGACTCCACCCTTGGCGGCGACGCTCTCTTCGCTAAACTCGCATCCTTTGCAGCACGCGTCCACAAACGCCAACGCCTCCTTGGCGCTCGTCCTACACGGAATGGCTGAAATCACCTCGGTAAACCTCTTCACCGTCATGGACAACCCGAACTCGGCCATCGCTCGCGCCACTTCGCTCGCGTGATCCGCGTGCGTCTCCTTGACGAGCGCCGAGATCAACTTGAAATACGTCGTCTCGTCGATGCCCATCGGACACGTCGTCTCTGGGTTCCCGCCGTGTCTCTGAAACGTCCCGCAAGCCGTGTCGTAACGATACCGAGCCATGGCGTGGGCAAAAAACTCAAACGCCCCACTCACGTCTCCCGTGTTGATGCATCGCTTGATCTTTGTCGCGTACGCAATCTTAGGTGGAGGTTTCGGCGCCTTGCGTTGCTTCCCTCGTCCTCCTCCAAACCTGCCGCCGCCGCCACCGCCGAAACGTCCACCACCACCAGCCCCGTACCCACGACCACCGAAGCTTTTATGATTATGATACCCGCGTCCACCGGGCCCACCGTACCCGCGTCCGCCGTACCCGTACCCGTACCCGTACGAAGCCGCCGCGCCGTTGAAACCTCCGCCGTTAACGTAGACGTTTCCAAACCCACCGCCGCCGCCGCCGCCGCCGCCGCCGCCGTGGTGAGACGACGGAGCCCCCACCGCCGATCCACCGTGATGATGACCGAGGTGATCACGCCCCCCGTGTCCGGAAAACCCACCGTTCGGCGGCGTCATCGGTGGTGGTGGCGCAGCACGACCAGCACCACCGTCGACGTACCCGCCCCCGTACCCGACGTCGCGTTGCCCGCGCTGTCGCTCGTTTCGGTTTCGATCGTCGGCGTAACCTCGACCCGGTGCGCCGCCGCCTCGTCCGTGCATCGGAGATGGATGAAGACGCGCGTCGGTCACTGCGTCGACACACGGGTGAAGTGCGTCACTTCAATGCGCGCACACTTTGCAAAATCCATCGCGTCGCGACGCGCGTCGTGGACGTCGACGACGACGACGTCGCTGTCGTCAAAGAGGCGACAGTCGTCCGCGGCACGAAGGGTGTCATCGACGACGAAGATGACGCAGACGAGCGGTGCTGACGACGAATCAACAACATCATCGTCATCTTCTGTGAAGACAATCTTGGGAACGATGACGTTCGGATGGAGCTACGCATCGACGGCGTGCGATGACGAGACGAGTAAAGCGATGACGCGAGCGTTCGTCGATGCGGGACACGGGGAGTTGGACACGGCGTTGGCGTACGCGGGAGGGGAGACGGAGAAGATTTTGGGAAGGATCTTGTCGGCGGATGAAGGGGCGTTGAGGAAACGCGTCGTCGTGGATACAAAGGCGAACCCGTGGCCGGGTGGGAAGATGACGTCGAGCGCGGGACGCGGGGGTCTCGCCCCGGGTGAGCTTCGGAAACAGGTAGAACGGAGCGTGGAGTCGTTGGCGGGGACGAAGTGTCGAGTGTTGTATTTACACGCTCCAGACGCCGACACGAAACTGGAGGACGCGTTGAGAGAGTGCGACGCGATGCGAAGGGAAGGATTGTTCGAGGAGCTCGGGTTGTCTAATTTTTCCGCCTGGGAAACAGTCAAGGCGCACGAGCTCTCCGAGAAACACGGATGGAAGAGACCGAGCATTTATCAAGGAATGTACAACTGTCTGACGCGCAACGTCGAGCCCGAGTTGATTCCGGCGTTAAAGGCGACAAATATGCGCTTCGTGGCGTACAACCCGCTGTGCGGCGGCCTCTTGACTGGAAAGTACAAGAACAGGGACGTTTCGAGCGTGTCTGGGGGGAGATTTGACGGGAACGACATGTACACGTCTCGTTTTTGGCTCGATTGTTACCACGACGCCGTGGACGAAATCGTTCGCGCGTGCGAGCGACACGGCGTCTCCCCGGCGGACGCCGCTTTGCGTTGGTTATACAACCACAGCGAATTGGACGGGTCCAAGGGCGACGCCGTCATCATCGGCGCGTCCAGCGTCTCCCAGCTCGAGTCCAATTTAGCGTCCGCCGCGCGTTCCGATCCACTTCCAGACGACATCGTCGGCGCGATGGACGCCGGATGGGAACGGTGTCGCCCCGCCAGCGCGCCTTATTTCAGAGGTCACTGTAAAATTTAACTTGGATTTCTTTTAATTTATTCAACATGATGACACAGACGCACCCACGGCTGTCATTAACCGTTCGTTACCTGCGACGACGCCAACGAGTCACCACAAAGTGAAAAAGCGCGCGACCACGCACGACCCCCAGACTTTGGCGCAAGTCATGTCCATCCCCGCGCGCGTTTCGCGAGACGACGTCGGTCGACCGTCGACGACGCGTCGGACGACGATACGGACGTCGCATCGACGCGCGCGATTTCAAAGCGTCGTTCGACGAAAAGCGGTAGAGGAACACGAGTTAAAGGGTACCGGTGCCGAAGTCGCCGCTGCCGCGGTCGTGGAGACGACGGAGGTGCGTGGACGCGTTTGGGCGCACGATATGCAGGGAAATTTTCACCTGGAGTACGCATCGCTTGGGACGGCTTTTCACGAGCGCGTGGTGTTGGAAGCTGATGGCGCGGGAAGACGACTGGAAACGTCTGGCGGACGCGACGCAGACGACGACGTTTGGGACATCGATTGGTACGGTATAGGACGAGTGAACGCGCTCGATGGCGCGCACTTGTCTGCGATGATGACTTGGGTGCGCACGAATCAGTGGCAGGGTGAGGCGAAGTCGAAGTTGCGATTGAAGCAACTCGCGGCAGGATGCGTGGCGCGAATGGCTATCGAAAAATTCGGCGTTTCGACGCCAAAGCGATTGGATGTGGATAAGAAAAAGGTAAAGAAGCGAGCGGGCGGGCGAAGTCGAGAGCGAGAGCGCGGTGGGACGAGAGCGCAGGCGGCGCCTAAACTCCCGGCGTGTCCGACGAGCGTGTACGCGATGACAATGCTGGACGGAGGCCGAGTGAGCGCGAGAGTCTTTGTCGACGAATTGACGGGATACGCGTGGCGTGCCGAGTTTTACCATCAGCGCGGCGTGGAACAGTGGACGTACGAAGGTTGGGAGAAACAAAGTTCGTCGTCCGACGACGACAACGTCAATATCGCCGTGCCGGTGTTGGCGCATCGAATTCACGCCGAAGGCAACGTGACTGTTTTCCAGACATCGGAAGCGAAAGCGTCTCAAGCCGACGCCGAGGCGTTTAGCATGCCGTCGACGTCATCTTCGTCCAGAGTTTCGTGGAAGTCCCGAGAAGGCGGAGACGTACCACTCGTCGCTTGCCGCGGTGAGGGTGGTCACATTCTGGTCAAGGCAAAGACGTCATCAGAGGATTGGTACGTTTTAGACACGGCTTCCACGGGCATGGCAATCGCGCCGAGTGTCGCGGACGCCGCGAGCATGGAATCATTCGGTTCGATGTCAATAGTAGGAGTCGCCGCCTCGCTCGAAGGCAGACTTAGAGTCGGATCCGAGCTAGTGTTTGGCGATCTCACCATGAGCGAGCCGATTTTCATGGAACAGAATTTGGACGGCGCGCTACGCATGCCCAACGGAGAGAGATTGGGCGGCGTTTTGGGATGCCCGATTCTTGCGCACGCCGTAGTGCGCGTGCACGCGCCGCTGAGAGTCCCGGGTAGTCGAGACGCGCCCAAAATCACAGTCTACGTGTGTGATCGAGAATCGTACTCGCCGTCGCCAGAGGTGGAACGCGCATGGCAACCCGTTGCGCTCATCGACGGCGTTCCGTACGTCGAACTGACGTACACCATCGCTAACGATGGGTTTCAGGGCGTCACCGAGATGACCACAGAGCGTAAAGGACTCTTCAAGCTCGCCCTCGGCACTGGAGGCGTCGGTGCCGTCCTCACCAAGCGCGTCGCGGATGACGCGGATGTGGCCAATCGCACCCGCGCCCTCCAACCCGGCGGCATCATGAGCGGTCCCGGCGAGAGTTCCGGTCGTCTTCAGCGCGTCGGCGACGAAATCATCACTGGCAGAGTCGAAACCATCAAATTCAACTCGTTCGAGCTCAAAAACGTCCGAGCCGTCATCCATCTAGACGGCGACCAGCCCGACCTCGATCTCTCTCCGCACGCCGACGGCGCCGTCTGCGCCGACGCCATTCGCGGATGCGAGCTCGTGCTCGATCTCAATCCCACCGCCCCTCGCCTCGCCGTGGTTCCCCCGTGAAGCAGTACGCGCCGCTGTGGTCGTAGACTTGTAGTTAACCGCGACGACGACGCATCCATCCAAAGCGCGCTTTTTCAACCGAGTGGTTCCACCCTTCCTCTCTCTTTGTGGCGGCTGACACGAATAGAGTCACTGCGCGTCGCGCGGCGGAGCGCGAACGACCGAACCGCGGGTGCAGCGGACGAAGACGGCGGTGTAAACGCTCGCGTCGACGTCGCGCGCGCGTCATGAGCGCTCAACAGAGGGACGGCGACGGAACGACGGACGCGGGTGAGAGGAGTAAACGCGCGAGAGTGACTCCGGACGCTCCCGCTGTGAAGGACGTGAACCTCATCGCGCAGTTGGTGGACGTCGACGGCGTCCCGGCGGGACCAGAGTTGGATTTACCCCCGGATGTGGGGAGCAAAGAGCTGCAAACGCTGCTTCGGGAACTGCTCCGAGCGGCGACGAGCGACCCGGATGATGAAAAGTTGACGCTGCCGTACGCTTTTTACATCGACGGCGAAGAGGTGACGAGCGACCTGGCGACAACAATCACGCAGAGGAAGCTTTCGGTGGAACAAGTGTTGAAGATTGTGTATCAACCGCAGAGCGTGTTTAGGGTCAGACCGGTGACGCGGTGCTCCGCCGCCATCGCCGGGCACGCCGAAGCCGTGCTCAGCGTGGCTTTTTCTAGCGACGGGAAACATTTGGCCAGCGGAAGTGGGGACTCAACCATTCGTCTCTGGAACTTGGACACGCAGGCACCAAAGCACACGCTCAAGGGACACACGAACTGGGTGTTGTGCATCGCGTGGAGCGCAGACAATGTGTTTTTAGCCAGCGGTGGCATGGACGGTACGGTGCGGCTCTGGGACCCCGCCACGGGACAAGCTCGGGGCGGCCCACTGAAGGGGCACAAAAAACACGTGACGGCGTTGGCGTGGGAGCCTGCGCACGTGGCATATCCCGTCGTGCGGTTTGCGTCGGCCAGCGGCGATGGCACAGTCAGGGTGTGGGATGCGGTTCGGCGCTGTTGCTTGTTTGCGTTGTCCGCACACACAAAGGCGGTGGCGGCTGTCAAGTGGGGTGGGGAAGGATTAATCTATACAGCGTCTCGAGACACGACGATTTATGTTTGGGACGCCACGGATGGCAAGGTGGTGCGTCAGCTGAAGGGTCACGCGCACTGGGTCAACTCTTTGGCTTTGTCTACAGAGTACGCCCTGCGCACGGGTCCGTACGATCACACCGGGGTCAAGCCCGAGAATGCCGCCACCGCAAAGGCAGAAGCTTTAAAGAGATACAAGACAGCCACTGGGGGTAAGCCCGAGCGATTGATAAGCGGTAGCGATGATTTTACCATGTTCATGTGGGAGCCGTCCACTTCCAAGACTCCGCTTCAACGTTTGACCGGTCACCAGCAACTCATCAATCACGTCCTGTTTTCTCCCGACGGCAAATACTTTGCCAGCGCCTCTTTCGATAAGGGTGTCAAACTCTGGGATGGGCACACTGGTAAGTTTATCGCTTCATTCCGCGGACACGTCGGTGCCGTCTATCAGCTCGCGTGGTCCGCTGATAGTCGCATGTTGATGAGCGCGAGCAAGGATAGCACCATGAAGGTTTGGGACGCTCGGTTACGCAAGCTCAAGGAGGACCTGCCAGGGCACGCCGACGAAGTCTTTGCGGTAGATTGGAGTCCGATGGGAACCAAAGCGGCGAGTGGGGGCAAGGATAAGATGTTGCGCCTGTGGATGCATTAGAGAGAACCAGTAGCACTGGTAGTTTCAATGTGTAATATTATTCGTTTGGATGGTTTTACAAGTTGTCGTTTGATTCGAGTCGCGCTTAAGAGCACGGTTGTTTGTTTGATCGCGTTTTCTCATCTTATTCAGAGTCGGAAAAGTCGCTCTCGTCATCTTCTTCGGAAAAGTCATCTTCAGACTCATCAGAATCCTCGACGACGTATGTCTTCGTCGCACGCGCGCGCTGTGGACGAGCCGTCGATCTCGGCGCGACGGGCGCGACGACTTCTTCGGAGTCACTTCCATCAAAGTCTCCCTCAGAGTCCGACATCGCCTTCTTCGCCGCCGGGGCACGTTTCGGCGCCGCCTTCTTAGCCGGAGCAGGCTTTGAGGCAACTTCTTCGACAGCCTTGTTAATGGAAGACATGTTGAAGGTACTCGCCGGCTTGGAGACCGGCTTACTGAGAGCGGCGCCGCCACGCAACGCAAGGCGTTCGGCGAGAGACATTGGTTCAGTCTCAGCCTCTTCGCTCTCAGACTTGGCGGGAGCAGAGACCGGCGCGGCGACTGGAGCCAGAGCTGGAGCAGCCTTCGGAGCAGCCTTCGGAGCAGCCTTCTTTGGTGCAGCCTTCTTCTTCGGCTTGGCAACCTCGAAGTCTTCGTCGCTAAAATCATCGTCGTCCCATTCATCTTCATCGTCGCTGTTCGCAGCGCGTTGCTTCTTGAGCTTCTTCGCAGCAGCCTTCTTACCGGCGGCGGTGTTGTTGCGAGCGGCAGCACGCTGTTGCTTCTCGAGCACGATGCGAGCTTCTTCATCTTCAGCTTCGAGAAGCTCAAGCGCCTGCTCGAGAGTTTCAAGATCCTTGCGCCAGAGATCTTTTTCAGTCGTGTTGTGGAGTGCGGCAACCTCAGCCTCCTTGGTTTCCTTTTCGGCGCAGAGTTCTTCAACCTTCTCAAGCGTCAAGTTCCAGAGCGGCATGCCAAGAAGGTAGTCGAAAGAGGCACCAGAGGCTTCAGTGGCGACAAATTCACCATCCTCGTCGATTTCAGCGGCGCTGCCCTTGTCCGTCTTCGGGAGACGATCGTAGCAGAGCGCATCAAGCTCAGCAATCAACTCTTGCTTCTTCTTTCTGTTGACGACGAGGCTGCCATCGACTACAGCCAAGATGAATCTCATCTTGTTGGCCAATCTCTTGAGCTGCGCTTCCGCAAGACGAATCAACATTTCACGACGTTGAGCGTAAGCTCTCAAGCGTAGAGGGATGAATGCTTCCAAGACGGCGAGCGGAGAAGAATATTTGGTGATGACACCGTTTTCATTGAACAAGTGCATGTTCGTAATGCTCAGCTTTGTGCTCAACTTGAACTTCTTTTCAATGCCGGACTTGATGGCCGCAGCCAAGTTCTCCGGCGGCATGGTGATGACAAAGTGCACGGTGCTGTCGGTATGGTATTCCTTGTAATCACTAATGAACGGCTTGGTGTTCTTCGTCTTCGGCACAAGCATGTCTTCAAGGAACTCCTTGTAGTCAGACGTCCAAGATCGAAGCGGCAATTCCGTAACTTCCAATGTGCATTCATCTCTAATGTTGTACGCACCGGTGACAGTGTATCGGCTCTCACCCTTGACAATCTCTTCTTCGATCGTACCATTGAAGTTTCTGTACCACGGATGCATTTGGGTCGGCGACTCGCCGTCAAGAACCGCTCGGATGTTGGTGATGAGATCGCGCGGGTTGAAGTTTGGAATGCTCGTGGACCACCCCGTACCGATACCTTCGGCACCGTTGACGAGCACCAAAGGCAAGACTGGGTAGTAGTATTCCGGTTCGATACGCTGCCCATCTTCATCCAAGTAGTTCAATAACGCATCGTCACATTCCGGGAACATCGCTCTGCAGACTTCATGCAGACGCGTAAAGATGTAACGCGGGCTGGCGTGGTCCTTGCCACCTTGCAAGCGCGTACCAAACTGACCACTCGGAACGAGCAAGTTAATGTTGTTAGATCCAACGTAATCTTGCGCCAAGTTGACAATCGTCATCGCGAGAGAAGCTTCACCGTGGTGGTACGCAGAGTGCTCGGAAACGTAACCGCTCAGTTGCGCAACCTTGATGTCAGACTTGAGCTTACGCTTGAAGCACGAAAAGAGAACCTTGCGCTGCGACGGCTTGAAACCATCAACCATGCTCGGAATAGAACGCATCAAGTCAGCTCGAGAGAAGAGAATGAGCTCCTTGTTGATGAACTCGTCGTAGCGAACGGTTTCACCAGACATGTCCAAAAAGGTGCCGGGTTCGTACGCCGTAAGCCAAGCCTTACGATCTTCGACGCGCTTCTTGCTGAAGGACATGTCGATGAGATCGCCATCGCCATCGCTCTCCCAAATGAAGCTCTTGCGGTGGTGATCGAGCGCTGCGAAATATTCTTTGGCTTCGTTCGCCGTGGAAGTACCGAGACCCTTGTAGTACTTGATGCTCCAACCAGCAGTCGACTCGTTGGCTTCCTTCCACGCCTCGTATTCTGGCAACGTGTAGAACACCTTGGTCTGCTTACCCTTGGTAGCCTTGATGATGGGCGTGATAAACTCGAGCAAGAAACCAGGAATTTTCAACAGAGACGGAAAGTGTGCGTGGAGAAAGTTGATGAGCAAGCCCTTGATGTGAGAGCCGTCGTGATCTTGATCCGTCATGATCATCAACTTTCCGTAACGCAAAGACTTCGCACTTTCATACTCTTTGCCGTGCTGAAGACCGAGAATTTGCTTGATGTGGTTGATCTCCGCGTTGTTTTTGATTTGATCGTGAGAAGCATCGCGCACATTCAAGAGCTTACCACGAAGCGGGAACACACCGTACTTGTCGCGACCGACGACGGACAAGCCGCTCACGGCGAGAGCCTTCGCGGAATCCCCTTCGGTAAGAATGAGCGTACAAGACTCGGAGTTTCTACCACCGGCATCGTTCGCATCATCAAGCTTCGGGATGCCTGTCAAACGGGATCGCTTCGCACCATCCGTCTTCTTGAGCTCCTTGCTTTGCTTAAACTGAGCCCAGGACATGATGTTCTCGACGACGCCAGAATCCATGAGCTTCTTGATGATGGCATCAGAAGGCGTGTAAGCGCTACCAAACTTGTTCGGGCGCGTGATGAGCGTCTCCTTTGTTTGAGAATCGAAAGCCGGGTTCTCAATCAGGGCGTTTACAAACACCCAGAGATGGTTCTTCACTTGGAACGCCTTCAAGTTTTTGCAGCTCTTCTCCTTCTTCTGAATCTTCTCCAACAATTTTTGAGATATTTGATCAGCCACAGAGTTAACGTGGGTGCCCCCTTTCATGGTGCAGATACCGTTGACGAACGAGCACTGCTGGAATTGCGCGCTGTCAGAAATCGTCACGCAGACTTCCCATCTGTCCATGGACTTTTCAAAGATTTTCGGCGCGTTGGCTTGACCGTCGAGGTACAAGCTGACGTAATCGCTGAAACCCTTGACTTCGAGCTTTTCACCATTCAAGTAGATGCTCGTGTTCTTGCCAATGTTACCAGCCGCATCGTACACGCGCTTGCACATCAAGGCGGCGACGTCTTCGTTGACGAGAGACTCCATGCCAAACTTTTCAAAGTCTGGCTTGAAGGTGATGCAAGTCCAGTTTTCGCTCTTCTTGCACTTGGAGAGTTCCGGCTCACACTTGACGCTCATGTTGTCCTTGAAAACTTGTCGGTAACGCTTACCACGAGAGCCATCGCACGTTTCGACGATGAACTCCTTGGAGAAGATGTTGGCCAACTTGGCGCCGTAACCGTTTCGGCCTCCAACAACCTTTTTCTCGTTGTCGTCGTAGTTACTCGACGTCAACAAGTGACCAAAGATGAGTTCAGGAACGTAAACGCCTTCATCTTTGTGCATCTCGACCGGAATACCGTTACCGTCGTTATACACGCGAATCATCCCTTGTTCGACATCAATGTCCACCCGAAGTTCCTTCATCTTTGGGTCGCGCACCTTGTTATCCGTCGCGTTTACCAAGATTTCATCGAAAATCTTGTACAAGCCCGGAACAAAGGACACTTGCTTGTGCACCAACGACTTGGTAGCGGCATCGTACACCCACGCCTTCTCCTCCGCGCGTTCGCACGACCCGACGTACGTGTCTGGACGCAACAAGATGTGCTCCAGCTGTGTCTTCTTTTGGTAAATCTCCTCCACACTTTTTTTATTCGTCGCGTTGCCCAACGGCGACTTTGGAAGCTTCTGCATCGCGCGCGCGACGAGGTCGAGACCGAGACCGGGGCGCACATCGTCAGTCTCACGAATAACGTTCATTTTCCATCCGCGTCGTCGTCGTCGCGCGCGTCCGAGAACGAAACGGTCGTCGAACAATCATCACGACGCTCCATCGCATCCAGAGGGGAACGAGAACCGACACACACGCAACGCGACGCGCGACGCACCGCGGCTCCACCCTTTTTCTTCGCCACCACCGGGGACGGGTTCTCAGAATCGTAAAAGTCGCTCCCGTCGTCGTCGTCGTCCATCATCGAGTCATCGTACTCGGAGTAATCGCTCACGTCCGCCATCGTTCCCGGCGCGCGCGCTCGATTGACGACGCGCGGTAGTAACAGTCACGCACTCACTCGTCGTTGTGGCTTTTTCCCCTTCACATATTTATACAATACTGTTTACACATACACCATGTATTCCGTGACACATCATCATCATCATACCGGTACATAATAAACCTCAACCGAACCCATCGTTTGTGATTCTTCGTACTACAGAGGTGACGTGGATCGATCGATCGATGGATTCCCGCGTTTTTTCCTAGGTGAGGTTGGTTGTTGGGTGTTCGGACAAATGGCGGCGCACGAGTCATTAACTCGTCAAAGAGTCCCCCCTATATGTACACACCCACACACCAGACAGAGGGCGTCCCGTCCGTCGATGGACGACCGAGGAAGGTCGAGGAAAAAAATCAACGCGAGACGCGAGACGCGAGACGCGGGACGTTTGATCCCATACACTAGATACAAAAACACGCATGTAATGCGAAAGAACACACGCACAAAGAACACATCCACACCCGGATCGATCGCATCGACGTCGACGTCGACGATCCGCGGTCGTTACCAACGAACGGCGGCGTCCGGGTCGTCTCGGCGGCCGCATCTTGCGACGCGCGCGCGCGCATGAAGGCGACGATCATGGACGACGATCGCATGGTGAAGAGCGCGTGGACGCCCGAGGTACGTGCGAACGCGAAGGATTTATCTTTTTTTCGAAAACCCGCGCGAACCCGCGCGCCGGCGACGCGCGAACCCGCGCGCGGCGTGGAGAGGGGGACACCGCACACCGCTGGCGTAACGACCCGAGGGGGACCGGGACGCGCGCGCGGGTGACGTCGCGCGGGACGTTCGGTGCGACGACGACGACGGCGGCGGCGGCGACGACGGCGACGGGGGACGGGAACGGGTGAGGAGAGAATTCTCGCGTTCGGTTCCGACGCGTCGCCCGGTTTCGCGCGTCGGCGGCGGTGGCGTCGGGCGTCGACGACGACGTCG
>Ga0255774_10002157_pt1 | contig 15241 bp, 14 predicted proteins | sample 101ome_17_FD_179972 | JGI IMG/M metagenome (GOLD analysis project Ga0255774, IMG submission 179972) | Coastal salt marsh microbial communities from the Groves Creek Marsh, Skidaway Island, Georgia - 101407AT metaG (version 2) | ecosystem: Environmental > Aquatic > Marine > Intertidal zone >...
AGCTTACCGCTTATACAAAACCATTTAGCGAGAGACTCTAAGGACTCGAAAAGTGGTCATGTAGAAATGAATTAAACATGTTGGATTTAGAATTATGACAGACGTTACACCAGTAATCCCGTCGGGTCGAAATGTCATTGAGACCTATGGCGAAATGCGTTTCCATATATCAGGTGTTCGTTTTGAGACGCCCATAATTGTACTGCCAGAGGCTATAATCGATTGGCCTGTCTCAACATGGGAAGACATAACTGAAGAGAGTTTTCAGCCATTACTTAGTACCAATCTTGCGGAGGTAGTCCTTCTTGGTTGCGGAACAAAAGCAAAATTGCCATCCAGCGAATTAAGACGAAAATTTCGGAAAGCTGGCATGGTAATAGAGCCCATGGACACTGGAGCCGCTTGTCGGACATACAATGTATTAATGGCGGAAGATCGTCGTGTGGCCGCAGCGCTTATGCCGGTCGCCTGATCCCAAAAAACGTTAATTTAACGACTAGAGGTCAAGCTATTGCTCTCATCCCGGCATTTTTACCGAAGTTCATGAAGAAAGTAGATGGTTTAGTTTTTTGCTTGCCTACTAATAAGCGATAGAAGAACACACTGCCCGCCCTTGGCCCGGGCACTATCTAAAGAAGACTTTCGCATAACTGAATACCACGGTAGGCTTCTTCAATTCATTGCGGAGGGCCAGTCAGGTTATGCATGTTGGTGCGCATATTTTCTTCACAGACTATTCCATTCAACCGCAAGAATTGGGACCAGCATTAGAAGATCGCGGGTTTGAATCTCTCTGGTTACCTGAGCACAGTCATATTCCATTACCCCGTGTTTCACCCTGGCCTGGAGGTGGTGAACTACCTAAAAAATACTACGACGTCATGGATCCATTTGTATCTATTGGCGCTATAGCGGCAACAACTAAAACCCTAAAAATTGGCACTGGTATCTGCCTTGTCATTCAGCGAGATCCAATCCAAACCGCCAAGGAAGTGGCTACTGCTGATAGACTTGCAAACGGCCGCTTCTTATTTGGCGTTGGTGCTGGTTGGAATGAAGAAGAGATGGCGGATCATGGAACAGAGCCAAAACACCGCTTCCGACTGATGCGCGAGCGTGTCGAGGCGATGAAGGCAATTTGGACCCAGTCAAAACCGTCATACTCTGGAGAATTTGTAGAATTTGGACAGATGATGACTTGGCCGAAACCGGTACAAAAACCACATCCTCCTGTAATTGTTGGAGGTGCATTTCCTTATGGCGCTCGGCGAGCAATCCGTTTTGGCGATGGTTGGATTCCCCTAGGAGGTACTCGCGGCGTGGATATAGCCGATCAGATGCCCCACTTTCGTCAGATGGCCGCTGAAGCTGGACGTAACCCTGATGAAATTGAAGTTAGTGTATTTGCAGCACGACCTGATAAAAAAGAACTCGAAACGCTAAAGGCAGCCGGTATTTCTCGCGTTACTTTTGATCTGCCATCCGCACCTTCGGATGAAGTTTTACCTCTTCTCGATAAACTAGCACGATTGATCTAATTTCTTGGAGAAATTCCTTTGCGGATATGTGTGGATCCCGACAAATGTGAAGGCCATAATCGTTGCTTTTCACTAGCACCCGAGCTTTTTGAAGTAGATGAATTTGGTATTGCCTCGACTAAGAATAACGGAGAAGTCCCAAAGGGTATGGAGGACAAAGCAGACCTAGCAATCGCTAATTGTCCAGAATTCGCTATTTCAATCCTGGAGGATTGACAACATGAGTGATCGCAAACCAGGCATTCCCAATTCTCGCGAAGGCTGTCCAGTTCATGACTGGGCAACAGACTACGACGTCATGGATCCCATTTATAACAGTGATCCAGGACCAATTTGGCAGGATCTTCGGGAACGGTGTCCCATCGCGCATTCAGAGAGATGGGGTGGCTCTTGGATGCCGACACGTTACGAAGACGTCCGTGAGATGGCTCGAGCGGTTCCAACTCTTTCAAGCCGAGCCCCAGGGGTGATTCCTCCCTCCCCTGAAATGCGGGAAATTCTTATTCAGGAAGTAAAAGAATTTGGAGCTGAATTGCCTCCAATTTCCGCTGATCCTCCTCTGCACAAACCCTTTAAGCAATTAATACTGCCTTTATTCTCACCAAAGGCTGTCGATACCTATCGCCCTTTCACCGAACAATTAGCAAACAGCCTTATTGACCAGATCATTCAAAAAGGTCCCGAGGTAGATGGGGCAACAGACTACGCCCAGCAACTTCCCCCAAGAGTGATTGCTCACATCATTGGGATTGATGAGTCCCGTGCCGACGAATTTACAGAATGGGTCCGAGGGATTCTTGAACAGGGCCAAGCGGATGCAGAAATACGGCTTAAATATCGGCGGATAATCAGAGATTTTTTCCAAGAAATGATTATTGAAAGGCGGAATACCCCTCGAGATGACGCCATTTCCAGACTTATGGAAGCAGAAATTGAAGGAGAAAAATTATCTGATTATACAATAATTGGCGTTTGCTTTTTGTTATTGGTAGCTGGAATTGACACCACCTGGAGCTCTATTGGATCTGCGCTGTTTCATTTCGGCACAAACCCCGAACACCGCAAACGGATTTATGCCGAACCAAATTTATTCACCACTGCAATTGAAGAATTGCTGCGCTTCTATTCACCCGTAAAAATGGCACGGCGAGTATTAGAACCTATAAAATTTGGTGGAATTGAGATGCAACCGGGAGATAAGGTAATAATGAATTTCCCTGCTGCTAACCGTGACCCTCAAATTTTTGATAGAGCTGAAGAGGTAGTACTAGACCGCAAACAAAACCGCCACATAGCATTTGGAGTTGGAATTCATCGATGTGCGGGTTCAAATCTAGCTCGGATGGAGATGGATATCGCTCTTCGTGTCTGGTTCAACAGAATTAAAGACTTTGAAGTAATCCAACCTAAAAACGTTATATGGTCTGGTGGCCAAGTTCGTGGCCCACGGGTCATGCCAATGAAGATTTTAGGGGCCTAGGGCCTAACTCGGCATCTCATCGGATTTAGGTAAGCTTGGGTCTAGTTGGTTCCAAGGTTGAGCAGACCTTACAAAGATGTCTCTAGCTGGTTGGTAAGAACGCGGATCATCCAAACTTCCCGCATAAAGAACAGTGAAGTATTTTGAAATATCATTTCGAATAAATAGAGGTGATCCACAATCAGAGCAAAAGGCGCGATGTATCGCATGGCCTCGATCTGCCTGACGGGTAAACCACTTGGGCTCACCCTTTTCAAGACTGAAATTTTCACTCTTGAAACCCATACCTGGAAAATAGGCGCTGCCCGTTGCCTGCTGACAATCTCGACAATGACAATTACCCATATAGCGCGGTTCACCCACTGCTTTGTATCGGATCGCACCACAAGCACAACCACCAGTAAAATCAGTCAAAAGACATCTCCCCCTAAACTCCCTTTATCCTATCCCATTCGGCCTGAACTTCTGGGTCCGGATCATTACGATACATCAAATTTGCCCTCTCAGGTTCCAATCGACTGAGAGCCCAGATAGCAGCACGGCGGACTAACGGTGATGAGTCAGCAATTAATTGAGCGGCAGTTTCTGCAAGCTCTTTTAAATTGGAGTTACCAATAGCAATGGCAACATTTCTTACAAACCTATCACGGCCTGTGCGCTTGATCGGAGATCCAGCAAATACCTGCCTAAACTCTGAATCATCAAGGCTAGCTAGCTCTTTAAGCTTAGGAACTTGAAGCTCAACTCGAGGCCACAGAGAGGGTTCTCTTGGTAATTCTGCAAATTTATTCCAGGGGCACACCGCCAAACAGTCATCGCAGCCATAAATCCGTCCACCCATAGCCTCCATTAAGTCGTGATCAATATGGCTCTTATGTTCTATTGTGAGGTAGGAGATACAGCGACGAGCATCTAGCTTGTAAGGAGCAACAAATGCATCAGTTGGACATGCTTCCAAGCAATTCCGGCATGACCCACAATGGTCTAATTCAGGTGCATCAGGCGTTAGGTCAATATCCGTAAACATCTCACCTAAAAAAAACCAATTACCTAGCCCACGGCTAACGAGGTTCGAATGCTTACCTTGCCAACCTATTCCTGCACGCTGAGCAAGGTGCTTTTCTAATACAGGGGCGGTATCAACGAAAATTTTTACTTGAGCTCCATGAGCCTCATTCGTCCATCTAGCTAAACGCTTCAAACGCGATTTCAAAACGTCGTGATAATCTCTAACCGTTCGCGCGTAGACGCTTATCTCGCCACTTTCAGGATCACTGACAGTAGAAAGAGGGTTTTCTGGTGGCGCATAACTCATAGCAACGACAACTACGCTACGAGCTTCAGGCCATAACTTTTTAGGATCCGCTCGCCTCTCAGCATGAGCTGCCATCCAACCCATATCGCCATGCATACCAGACTCTAAGTACTCAGCTAGCCACGCCTTTGCATCCTCTGAGCTCTCCGCAGGAGCAAACCCAATTGCATCAAAACCTAGCGCTAAGCCCTCTGAGCGGATCGCTAACGTTAGATCCACTGGAGCTATCTAAGACCTTTAAGAAATTTTGCACGAGCCGCAGCTCCCGCCATGAGAAAACCAAGATCGCTACCGCCAAGGATAAGTTGCGCACCCATACCAATGTATCGGCTTGCCAAATCTTCGTCGTATATACCTCCCATACCAAGGTGCTTCCTATTGTTTTTGCATGCACTTGCGACCCGCTCATATGCTGCTGTTACTTTTTCGTGACCAAACTGGCCAGGGATGCCCATTTCGGCACAAAGATCATTCGTTCCAATTAGAAGACAATCGACGCCCTCAACTGCTGCCATCGCGTCAGCTTGTTCTACAGCGCCAGCACTTTCTATCATGCAAACAACTAAAATATTGTCATTGACCAAGCCAACCTGCTTTTCAATTCCTACGGCCTCATACGCAAGTTGAGGCGCGAGACCGCCAACGGATCTTTTTCCAAGAGGGGGATGCAAACACTGATCACGTATCATTGTTGCCTCTTCAACATTTTCTACATGAGGAGCAACAATTCCCTGAGCACCCGAATCAAGGGGCCTACTCATTAGAAAACTGGCGTGATGCGACGGTCGAACTAAAGGAGTTATTCCTGCATCAAGTCCTGCGGCACACATGTCAGCTGCTGTATCAATAGTCATTGAATTATGCTCGAGATCAATAAACAACCAATCAAACCCGCACACTTTAGCAATCTTGACTGTGTCAACAGTGCGAGCCTGGCGCATGCCAAACCCTATAGCTAGCTCACCTGCTTTCAACTTATCTTTCGCAAGATTTGGGATAGCTGGCATTTTTGCCTCCTTAGCAACGTCTTCGGTAATTTTGCCCGATAGCTTAAGCGGGGTCCATCCGCTGGAAGATTAACAAAGTGGAGAGATCTCCATAATCAATTCTGGCTCGGGTCTGAGCTTTAACGACTGGCTTCCCACGCCATGCAACACCAAGGCCAGCTCGGCGCAGCATCGGAATATCGTTAGATCCATCCCCCACAGCCAGGACAGACTCTGGACCGATTGCAAGTCTTTGCATAGCCGCCTCAAGAGCCTGAACCTTTGCCGCGCTATCTAAAATTGGCTCAATTAATTCCCCCGTTATTCTTCCGGAATTAATTTCAATATCGTTAGCCTGGTTACCGTGAAAGCCAAGTTGGTGCGCAACCCTGTCAGTAAAAAATTTGAACCCACCAGAAACCAGCAAACACTCTGCACCCGAATTTGCCATTGATCTCACGAGCACATCAGCACCTGGAGTTATCGAAATATTGGAATAGACGTCTTCTAAAATACCTGCCTCCACGCCGGCTAAAAGACGGACCCGTTCTCGAAGTGCCGTTTGAAAATCGATTTCACCATTCATTGCACGACTTGTGATTTCAGATACTCTATGCCCAACACCGGCTCTAGCCGCCATTTCATCCAACGTTTCGGAAGCAACTATGGTGGAGTCCATATCTGCAATCATGAGCCGTTTACCTCTGTGCTTGGCTGGCTGCAAAGCATAATCAACAGGTTTGTGGCTAATAGCTAAGCGAACGGCATCGGCGATATGTTCGTCCCAGGGGTCGCCCTCCCATCTGATGTCTGCAGCACGATTATTAGAAAAGAACTCCACTCCATCTACAGAGTGCGCACCACCAACACCTAGCGCAGTAACAGCAATTTCGCTAACTGAAGTCTCGAGCTTGCAGTCAGGAGGCGCTACAAGAGTAAGTATGGATTCCACGAGAAATTGTCCCCTTGGCGAAATGCGCCCCGTCATTGTCGTAACTGGCCCTACAGCAAGCGGCAAGTCAGCATTCGCACTTGAAATTGCGAGGCAGTTTAATGGGGTTGTGATAAACGCAGATAGCATGCAGGTCTATAAAGGACTTCGAATTCTAACAGCTAGACCCACACCAGAAGAGGAAGCACAAGCGCCTCACAAATTGTACGGCTGGCTAGAACCAGATGATGTGTGCTCGGCAGGTCGGTGGGTAACGGCAGCCTTGGCAGAAATCAAAAAATGTCATGACTCTGGCCTCACCCCAATTATTTGTGGAGGAACCGGGTTTTACATTGAAGCCTTAATCAAAGGCTTGCCTCCTGCCCCGTCGATTCCTCCCGACATCCGCGCTCAGGCAAGGTTGGACGTTGCTAAAGATTATGAGACTTACTATTCCGTGCTCGAACGGGCTGATCCTAAATCAGCGGCTCGAATTCACGACCCGCAACGTTTATCCCGTGCACTAGAGATTTGGAGGACGACAGGAAAAATTCCCTCGGAGGTACTCGATACACCACCAGCACCTCCTGAAGATTTGGTTTTCAACGTAACAGCAATAATGCCAGAACGAGATCAACTTTATGCTCGTATCAACTCTCGAACCAATATCATGGCTAACCTTGGTGCAGTTGAGGAAGCAACAGCCTTTCTTGCCCGCAATCTAAATCCCGAGTTACCAGCAATGAGGGCGATTGGGGTGAAAGAATTTGCCTCAGTCAAAAAAAATGAAATTTTATTACAAAACGCAATTGACGCAACATCACAGGCCACCAGACGCTACGCAAAACGCCAAATCTCCTGGATCAAACAGCGCCTAAACTCGGATTTCGTTTTAAAAATGGAAGAAAATACTAAAATAAATAGTAATTTTGTAATAAAGTTATACAAAAATATATTGACCTAATATGTTGATAGAATTATCTTCCGCGCCGAAAAAATAATTAAACGTAATTTTATTTCAATTTACATTTGGTGCAACTGGAGTTTCTGGTGAGCGAAGAAAAAATGACTGGCGCGGCCATGATCGTCCGCGCATTGATAGATCAGGGTGTCGAAGCGGTATTTGGTTATCCAGGCGGGGCAGTGCTCCCCATTTATGACGAAATTTTCAAGCAAAACCGCCTGAAGCACTATTTAGTACGCCAGGAAGGTGGGGCTGTTCATGCTGCTGAAGGTTATGCCCGCTCTACCGGCAAAATTGGTGTTGTGCTCGTTACATCAGGACCTGGTGCAACCAACGCCGTTACGGGACTAACAGATGCTCTTATGGATTCCATTCCAATCATTTGCCTAACCGGGCAAGTTCCGACACATCTTATAGGTAATGACGCCTTTCAAGAAGCTGACACCACCGGAATCACAAGGCCTTGCACGAAACACAATTACCTTGTGAAAGACGTCAATGATTTACCTCGTGTTATGCACGAAGCCTTTCATGTAGCTCGCTCAGGCCGACCTGGTCCCGTTGTCATTGACTTACCCAAAGATGTTCAGTTCGCAGAAGGTAGCTACAACCAGCCCCAAGAATTTGAACATCGGTCTTATCGTCCAAAAACCGAGCCAGAACCAGCTGCCATCGAAGAAGCCCTTGAGCTGATGGCAAAGGCTGAACGCCCCTTGTTTTATGTAGGCGGAGGCGTGATCAACGCTGGACCTCAGGCATCGGACGATCTCCGAAGCCTGGTACGTTCCACTGGATTCCCTATTACTCAAACCTTGATGGGGTTGGGCGCGTTTCCAACGGATGACAAACAATCGCTTGGGATGGTTGGAATGCATGGGCTCTACGAGAGCAATATGGCGATGCATGACTGTGATCTTATGATAGCCATTGGCGCTCGCTTTGATGATCGCGTGACAGGCAGGACTGATGCTTTCTCGCCAAACTCCATAAAGATTCATGTCGATATTGATGCATCTTCCATCAACAAAAACATACGTGTTGATCTTCCAATCGTTGCCGATGCAGGCCGCACGCTATCACTTTTGCTTGAGGGCTGGAGGTCAAAGAACTTAAAGGCCAATGCAAAAGCAATCGACCTTTGGTGGCGTGTGATAGACAAATGGCGTGAACGTGATTGCCTCGCCTACGACAAAGCCTCCAAGATTATCAAGCCACAACTGGCACTAGAGCAACTCCAAATGGCAATGGAGAAATCTGGCAAACAGTATTTCGTAACTACGGAAGTCGGCCAGCATCAAATGTGGGCAGCTCAATTCCTGCAATTCAGAGATCCCAACCGATGGATGACATCCGGCGGCCTCGGAACTATGGGGTATGGCCTACCAGCAGCGACAGGCGTTCAGGTAGCTCATCCAGATGCACTTGTAGTGGATGTATCAGGCGAAGCTTCATTCCTTATGAACATGCAGGAAATGTCAACAATTTCGCAGTACAAACTACCAATCAAGCTCTTTATTTTGAACAATCAATGGATGGGCATGGTTCGGCAATGGCAAGAGTTACTGCACGGAAGCAGATACTCGGAAAGTTATACAGACAGTCTTCCAGATTTCATTAAACTTGCTGAGGCTTTCGGTTGGACCGGCCTTGTTGCAAATGAGCCGGGGGAACTTGAAGATGTGATCAGTCGCATGATTGAAACTGATGGCCCTGTAATTGCCGATATTCGCGTAGATCAAAAAGAAAACTGTTTTCCAATGATACCATCAGGAGCCGCTCACAACGAAATGCTAATGGGCCCGAATGCCGCCCAAGCAGCCGAAGTTAGTGACGCCGGCAAGGCTCTGGTTTAAGGAATTTATCATCGTGGCAAATTCAACTTCAGTGTATGAAACGCAGTCTCGCGTTGACCCAATAGAGCGACATACACTTGCTATACTTGTAGACAATGAACCCGGTATTCTTGCGCGCGTCGCAGGCCTTTTCTCAGGGCGCGGTTACAATATTGACAGCTTAACAGTTGCTGAAACTGACCATATGGCTGGGCTATCCCGTATCACCGTTGTAACTACCGGCACTCCCATGATTATTGAGCAAATCAAAGCACAGTTAGGTAGGCTCGTACCTGTACATGACGTTGCAGATCTTACGTCTGAAGGCCCGCATGTGGAGAGAGAACTTGCTCTAGTAAAAGTCGCAGGAAAAGGCGAACACAGAGTTGAAGCACTCAGAACTGCAGATATATTTCGGGCACGTGCAGTGGACAGCACCACTGATAGCTTTGTATTTGAAATCACTGGATCTAGCGAAAAAGTGGATGCATTTATCGATTTGATGAAACCCTTGGGGTTAGTGGATGTAGCACGCACTGGTGTTGTAGCCATTGCGCGAGGCGCCAACGCGCTTTAGAACCCGCCTTCGCAAACTAATCTGACGCCAGTCTAACAAAGTTAACAACGAACAAATTCTATAAATGAGGAGAACGCCAATGCGCGTCTATTATGATCGGGATGCCGATGTAAATCTGATAAAGACTAAGAAAGTTGCTATTGTTGGCTATGGAAGCCAAGGACATGCACACGCCAACAATTTACGTGACTCTGGTGTCAAAGATGTAGTTGTTGCCCTGCGTCCCGGATCCGGTTCAGCAGCCAAAGCAGAAGGAGCTGGCTTCAAAGTGATGAGCCCAGCAGACGCTGCACAATGGGCTGATGTTGTAATGATCCTAACCCCAGATGAAGGTCACGCCGACCTTTGGGAACAGCATCTGCGTGATAATATGAAACAGGGTGCCGCTTTGGCAGTTGCCCATGGCTTGTCGCTGCACTTCAATCTGGTTAAGCCTCGAGATGATCTCGACGTTTTCATGGTCGCCCCTAAAGGCCCAGGACACTTGGTCCGCACCGAATATGTGCGCGGAGCCGGCGTACCCAGCCTATTGGCAATCCATCAGGATGCAACAGGCAATGCTCATGATATTGGCCTGTCATATTCTTGCGCAAACGGCGGTGGCCGCGCAGGAATTATCGAAACCACAATGAAAGAAGAATGTGAAACCGATTTATTCGGCGAACAAGTCGTACTCTGCGGCGGGCTCTCTGCCCTTATTCAAGCTGGCTTCGAAACCCTTACTGAGGCAGGTTATGCTCCAGAAATGGCGTATTTCGAGTGCGTCCACGAAGTAAAGCTTATCGTCGATCTCATTTATGAAAATGGCCTAGCTGGTATGCGTTACTCAGTTTCCAACACGGCTGAGTATGGAGACTACACAAGGGGTCCTCGTGTCATCGACGCCTCTGTTAAAGAGCGTATGAAAGAAATCCTTGGTGAAATCCAGCGCGGTGAATTTGCGCGAGAGTTTGTCCTTGAGAACAAGGCTGGCCAGCCTTCATTCCTCGCAAAGCGTCGAATTGGTGCAGAGCACGAATTAGAAGTTATTGGAGAACGTCTCCGTGGCATGATGCCCTGGATTGCTGAAAACGCAATTATAGACAAAAGCAAGAACTAATTAGAGAAGGGCTGGCGCATGTAAAAAACGCCGGCCCCTTCCTGAACGTTGTAAAAAAATATATTTCAATTTTTTCAGAAATTTTAAATAATTATCAATAATAATGTTTGAAAAATCTACGCAATGACGAAGCACTAATTAACATTGCGTCTCTATTCCCCGATGGATTGAGACATCTATTATAAATCCATGAATAATAATCATATTGATATTGTTATTGTTGGAGCTGGGCCGACTGGGCTGTTAGCAGCCAATCTACTGGGCCAGGCTGGCCTTTCCGTTTTATTGATTGATAAGAGTAAAGAACCTCTCAATCTTCCAAGAGCTATATCCATTGATGATGAGGGCTGTCGCTCAATCGACATGGCAGGGCTTGGAGCTGAACTTAAATCGATCCTGAAAACTAGTGAAGGATCTCGATATCTAAACGAAGATGGACAGATAGTCGGTGAGGTAGGACCTGGCCCAGTAGAATTTGGTTGGCCAAAACGGAATATCTTCCATCAGCCACAACTAGAAGCTCTTTTAACTAATGGCTTGAAACGTTTTCCAAAGGTTCATTTCGAGCGCGCAACAGAGTTAACCAACTTTCACCAAAATTCCGAAGAAGTTATTGCTAAAATTTCTGGCTATGAGGTCCATTGCCAAATTTTGATAGCTGCCGATGGCGCTCGAAGCCAAACGCGCGAACTCCTTGGGGTCAAGTTTCCCGGAGAAGCATATCCTCAAGACTGGGTCGTTCTTGATCTGCACGAAGACAGAGATCAAGAACCTGTTTCAAAATTCTTCTGTGACCCAAAGCGTCCCTGGGTATCAATCCCAACAACTTATGGCGGACGGCGCTACGAATTTATGTTGCTTCCAGGCGAAGACAGACAAGAAATGCTTCAGCACGGCAGACTAAAAAGTCTTTTGCACGCCACTCGTAAACTAACACCTCAAGATATAATGCGTGCTGCGGTCTATACGTTTGAGGCAAGGGTCGCGACTACCTGGGGCCAGGGGCGGGTTTGGCTCGCGGGCGATGCCGCTCATCTCACACCACCTTTCGCAGGGCAAGGCATGAATGCAGGCCTCCGAGATGCCACAAATCTAGCATGGAAAGCGGCCCTGGTGGTGAAAGGCGCAGACCCATCACTCTTAAAAACCTATGAGGCTGAGCGCAAGAAACCAGCACGAGATATGGTACAACTGGCTGTAGCGATGGGCGAAGTAGTTATGCCCGTAGGCAAATCTAGCATTTACAGAGATGCATTAATGGCAGGGTTGAAGCGTTTTCCCGGAGCACGTGATTTTGTTCTAGGAATGAAATTCAAACCCCCTCCAACATATCAGACAGGTGTTTTTATCGGCTTAGATGACGCCACCCAACCGCCTGCTAGCCTAATAGGCCGCATGCTTCCTAACCCAAACATTAAAGACAACGGAAAAATTGTTTTTCTTGATACTCTGCTTGGCACAAACTTCACGCTAATTGCCCAAAGCGAGCCTGGCCGAAGCTGGCTTCGTGAATTAGACGAAAATACATGGTCGATAGAATTAGAAAAAGTTTATCTGTCCGACGACACTGGCGCACCAGACATGAAGGGCTATCGACCCATTCGGGCTCATCGCGACCAGGTAATTCTGTTACGTCCAGATCGCTATGTACTTGGAGCTTTCAAACCTGACGAGGCTGATAAGTTTCTATTAAACTTGAAAACTTTACTTTTTTTAAAACAGTAATTCCCGTTACCACAACACAGAAAATCTTTTGTCTGCAGTTAAAAATATACCAAAGTTCAGTTACCGCGCCGTGCAGCAACCTGAACATGAATAACAATCTCCTCCTTGATAAAATCAGTTGAACGCCATTGCCCCTCGCCTACATTAAACGCCAGTCGGGAGATGGAGATCTCTCCCTTCATTTGAGCATCCTGACCTGAGATCTCTAGGGTAAATGGCAGGAGAACCGGAGATTTTGTACCCTTTATCTCAAGCGTTCCATCGGCGACAAAATTGTTATCCTTTAAACGGCGAAATCCTCTGGCCGAAAAGGTGGCTATGGGAAAGCTTTCTACGGATAGCCAATCCGATTTGCGGATTTCGGCATCTCGGTCTTTGTAATTGGTATCAACACTGTCTGTCTGAATTTCAACATTAACTGAGCTAGCATTCAAATCATCCGGGTCAAAGCGAACATTCGCCATCCATTTTTTAAAGAGACCATTGACTGGAGAATTTTGCCAATAAGTGGTGAAACCAAGGCGGCTTGCGTCATAATTGATATTCCAGACTGGAGCATCAGCCATTGCTGGAGACGCAGATACAAGCATCAGAATTAAAGCAAGTTTTTTCAAAAAAATCTCTTATTTGGTTAAGAAAGATATGTTCTAGCAAAGAAGCTAAGCCACTTTATCAAGACTTCTTGATTAAGCCGAAAGATCCTATCATGGCAGGCTGAAAGAGCCCAGCGACGAATGAGCTTCTAATTCAAAGATACGGACCGACTATGCGGTTGACTATTGATCAAGGGAATAAACGGAACGCAATCAATAATGGAATTATTTATATGCAATTTGTCAGATAATAGAAAAAATACAGGGCGAGACTAACGCATCAAAACATTAACAGGAAAAAGCCATAAAACTTGCTTAAGATAAAATCAAAATTAGGAGCTAATTAGTTAAATGACAGATAAACTCAAATTTGAAGTCCGAGATGACAAAGTCGCTTTGATCACCTTTAACAATCCAGACAAATTAAATGCATTCTCAATTGAAATGCTGGAAGCATATATTGATCGCCTGCGGGAGTGTGGCGATCGGGATGACATCCGCTGCGTAGTTATTACGGGCGAAGGCCGAGGCTTTTGCTCTGGTGGGGATACCGGAGGAATGGGTGGTGCACAGACTACAGTAACAGCGGTTAAGTCTGGTCTTTGGGATAGAATTCAAAAAATCTCACAAGAGATACAAAACCTCGACAAACCAGTTCTAGCTGCAGTGAACGGTGTTGCAGTAGGAGCTGGAATGGATATGGCCCTACACTGCGATATTAGATATGCCGCAAAAAGTGCACGCTTTGCTGAGACCTATGTCAGAATGGGTCTAGTCCCAGGAAATGGGGCATGTTGGTTTTTACCTAGAATTATCGGCGTCCAAAAAGCTTTAGAACTTCTTTGGACTTCAAAATTTGTTGATGCCGAAGAAGCTAAAAATATTGGTCTTGTCCTAGACGTTTTCGACGATGATCAGCTTCTCGATAGAGTATTGGAGATTGCTTCTGGCATCGCAGCTGGTGCACCAATATCTGTGCGCTTGATAAAGAGGTTGGTGTATCAAAATCAAAACATGGATCTTCGCTCTAGCTTAGACATGGTTTCGTCACACATGACCTTAGCACGTATGTCTGAAGATCATGTTGAGGCAATTTCTGCTTGGCGTGAGAAACGCCCAGGAGACTTTAAAGGCTACTGATTGCCCTCAATGTTGGGTATGTAAAACCCCTCGACATCATGAGCCGAGGGGATTTAGCTGGTGTTTAACCAACTGGCCAAGCACCCAGCTTCAAGTTAAGATCTTGGCACATTTGGTGCGGATTAATAGAATATTTTCTAAAGCGCAGGAGCAATTATTTCTGCAAAACGCGCCAGATTACGAGTTTGCTCTTCCGCATCAGCGCCTCTGTATCGGATTATAATTTTCTCAAACCCCGCATCTATGACTGATTTAAGATCATCAATGATATCTGCTTCAGACCCAGAACCCATATCACGACCTCCAAAGGGTCCCTGCTTTGCTTCCCCAGGGCTTAAGAAAAGCTTGTAGACGAGTTGAATATCACTGAAATTTCTACCTTCGGCTTCAGAAATACTTTTCAAAGCTGCAAGCCTTTCAGGCATTTCCTCCCGTCCGAGTGCCGTCGCAAGCCAGCCATCCCCACGCCTAACTATCCGCCTGAGCGCTGGATCTGAAACTCCTCCTATGAGGATTGGAGGATGTGGTTTTTGGAAGGAACCAGGAACCGACTGAACTGGATCAAATCGATAGGTCTGCCCTTCAAAACCAATCTTTCCTCCTTCGCACATAGCCTTGAATATATCCAAATACTCGTCTGTTGCCTTACCACGTAGCTTAAAATCAGGAGTCTGAAGAGCTTCAAATTCCTCCCGCAGCCAGCCTACACCAGCTCCTAACACAATCCTTCCGCCAGAAAATTGATCCAGCGTAATAAGCATGCGAGCGGTTAGTACTGGGTTCCGATAGGGAATAATCAGAACTGCTGTTCCCAATTTTATCTTGGAGGTGGCTCCAACAAGAATCCCCATAACAGCCAAGGGTTCGAAGAGGGGGTCGTTGGTCGGCGCTGGAAAATTACCCGTAGCACTAAAAGGATATTTCGACTCAAATGAGGCTGGAAAAGCTACATGATCAGCCAGCCAAATAGAGTCAAAACCGACATCTTCAGCAAAATGAGCCAGACCCATCACCGTTTCTGGATCTGCTAATGGTCCATAGACACCCACGTCTAACCCGAA
>Ga0255774_10002168_pt1 | contig 15210 bp, 9 predicted proteins | sample 101ome_17_FD_179972 | JGI IMG/M metagenome (GOLD analysis project Ga0255774, IMG submission 179972) | Coastal salt marsh microbial communities from the Groves Creek Marsh, Skidaway Island, Georgia - 101407AT metaG (version 2) | ecosystem: Environmental > Aquatic > Marine > Intertidal zone > Salt...
GAAGTAGAACTGCATCCTCGGCGTACATGGCGGTGACCTTGTCGGGATCGCCTGTTTGTATGGCGTCATTCCAATTACTGAACAGTTGAACGATGTCATCATTATTCATGAATAAAAATCCCTTGCTGTTAAATGGGTTGCCTGTAGATCAGTCGCCGGACGCGCAACCTTGCCATCCCCGGCTCCTATGTTGACTTAGTTGTATTCCTTTTTCAGGGCGCGCAATACATCAATGCGCTCTTCGAACCGGCCCCCGTCCATATCAAGACAGCAGTCGGCTTCAAGTCCTGCCATGGTTTGCGCGATGTCATCGGACATGCCCGCGATGAAAACTTTTTTTCCAGCGCGTTCAGCATCACAGGAAATCGTCTCGACTGCTCTGGCAGCGGAGACATCGATAAAGGGCACACGCTGAAAATCCAGTATGATGGCATGCATGCCGTCGGTGTAGCGCTCCCTGACGTGATGACCGACATCGGCGGCTGCGCCGAAGCTGAGTGGCCCGCCGAATTCAAAGACCGTCACGCGATCACCCAGTGTATCGAGTAGTTGCATCTCTTCATCGTTACTTGCGCTTAGCGGTCGCGACATCAACTCGTCGAGCTGGACCTTCGCTACCTGCCGCACATAGGCGAGTGCTGCCAGTACAACCCCTGCGGCGACCGCTGTGATCAAGTCGACCAGCACGGTAAGGCCTAATACCAGGGCCATAAGCGCAAGATCCCAGCGGGGTCCGCGATGGGCGTTTTTCAGGTAGCTAAAGTCGATGATGTCTAACCCCACCTTGATCAGGACACCAGCCAAGGCTGCGTGGGGAATATAGGCGGCGATGGGACCGACCCCGAGGACGATCGCCGCGAGCACAGCGGAGTGGATCATGCCGGAAATTTTGGTATGCCCACCAGATCGAATATTAACGACGGTTCGCATCGTGGCACCCGCACCAGCAATCCCGCCAAAGAGGCCCGCGATCGCATTGCCCATTCCCTGCCCGATGAGTTCCTGATTGGAGTCGTGTCTGGTTCGCGTCATGTTATCTGCCACCAGAGAGGTGAGCAGGCTGTCGATAGAGCCGAGCACCGCCAGGATGAATGCGGCCTCCACGACCAACAACATCGCCGACTGCTCAAACACGGGCATATGGAATTCAGGTAGCCCGCTTGGGATATCACCTAGGATGGGCAGCTCGCCGAGAAACAGGGATAGCACAGTCCCCACGATCAAGGCGGCCAGGGCGCTGGGCAGATATTTTCCCCATGCGGTTGGCCAGGTATAGACAACCAACAAGGTCACAGCAGCCACGGTGAAGGCCGAAAAATTGATATCCAAAAATGCCGTTGGAAGGTAAAGCAGGGCTGGAATCGTGCCGGCGGGAGCCATGTGCCCCACGGTGGCATCAAGCTGCAAAATAATGATGATGACACCGATGCCGCTCATAAAGCCTGACACCACAGGGTAGGGAACTAGACGAATAAAGTCCCCTATCCTCGCAACCCCAAAAGCAATTTGGAAAAGCCCAGCGAGTACTACGGCGGTCAATATCAAGCCTACGTCTCCAGAGAGGCTCGCAAAAAGGCCGGCTAGAACAACTACCATCGGACCTGTTGGTCCCGATACGTTGGTGGGGGTGCCACCAAACCAAGCGGCGAAAAATCCCACGATGATGGCTCCGTACATTCCTGCCATCGGCCCTAATCCTGAGGCCACGCCGAATGCAAGGGCTAGGGGGATAGCGACCACCCCAGCGGTGAGTCCACCATAAATGTCCCCTCGGAGATGAGTAAGGTCAAATTTCAGAGCCGTAAGCATTGGTATACGCGCCTTTTGATAAAATCGGAGTGCATTGTAGGTGCACCTATATATCGACATATCTAGGCATTTTATATAGAATTTTGCTATCACCCCGGAACGGGAATGGCACTATATTCATGGTGGCTTGAGATGGCTTCGCTTCGGCAAATGGAGTATTACGTGGCAGTCGCTGATGCGCGGTCTCTGCGCAAGGCAGCACGACGATTGGGGGTGACTCAGCCTACACTGACCGTGCAGCTAAAGGCGCTGGAAGACACCCTTGGCGTTCAATTGTTTGAGCGGACGCGAAACGCCACACTGTTGACCCCGGCAGGTAGGGAATTATTGCCCGATGCGATGAATTTGCTTTCCCAATGGCGCAATGTCATCGAAAGTGCCCATTTACTTAGTGACGACGCCCACTCCACTTACCGGCTTGGCGTGCCACAAACGCTTGGCCCCTACCTGCTGCCTCAACTACTCCCCTCAATCCACCAGCGATACGCTAACCTTCGGCTGCACGTGAGAGAGGAAGTGCCCGATGGATTGTTACAGGGTTTGGAAGAAGGCCGTTTCGACCTAGTAATCGGCCCAATCACGGCGGAGTCAGAGTCTATTGTTCGTGTCCCGCTTTTCCGCGAGCCTCTGTTACTTGCGAGTCCTGTCGATATGGATGTGGCCCCACGTGGTGATTTGGCCGAGAGTGATTTAAGTGGTCTCGAGGTGCTGGCAGTAGACGAGCGCCATGCTTTGCGCCGAGAAGTGGAGCGCATCTGCAAGCAACGGGCGCCAAGCTTAATCGGGATTACGAGGGAACCAGCCTGGATACCCTGCGTCAAATGGTTGTTATGGGGATGGGGCTGGCGTTTCTCCCTGCCCTTTATGTTCGAAGTGAAATCCACCGGCCCGAAGAATTGCGTATTCAAAAGCTCAAGGGACGGGCGCTGTTCCGTGAGCATGCCTTGCTGTATCGGAGACACGCCCCGTCTAGGCGCTTTTACGGGCAGCTAATTGATCGTATTCGCGATGTGATCGAAGCGGAGCTCAGCGATACCGTGACACCTTTACCGGCGGAGTGAGGCGCTCACGAAGAGAGCGCTGGATAGTTATCTTGCGATTTTGTCCTCGAGAGATTGAATTTGAACTTCCAGTATGTTTTTCTTCCGCTCGGTTTTTGCCGGTCAGGCTTTGAGCCCAACGAGTAACCGACCCCATCACTCAACGGTCCAGCCAGACGACCCACCGCATTTTTATTAGGGAGGAGCTATGACTCACTCAGCGTTCATTTACGATGCCGTTCGAACACCCCGCAGTAAGGGAAAAAAGGACGGCACCCTTCATGAGGTAAAGCCCGTTGATTTGGGTGCGGGCTTACTGCGGGCTCTGCAGCAGCGTCAGGATCTGGACACCTCCTACGTCGATGATGTGGTGATGGGCTGTGTCACTCCGATCGGCGAGCAAGGATCCGATATCGCGAAGATGATCGTTCAAAACGCGGACTGGGATGAGTCGGTCGCAGGGGTTCAGCTTGATCGTTTTTGCGCGTCTGGTCTTGAAGCGGTCAATATTGCAGCCCAAAAAATCGCCTCGGGCTGGGAAGATTTAGTGGTCGCAGGTGGGGTTGAATGCATGTCTCGGGTACCAATGGGGTCAAATGGCGGCGCCATGGGATCCGACCCCGGATTCTCCATGAAGACCGGTTTTGTACCTCAGGGAATTGGCGCAGACACAATCGCCACGCTGGAGGGATGGGGTCGCGAGGACGTCGATCACTATGCAGTGACGTCTCAGCAGCGCGCTACACACGCCCGTGATAGCGGCTGGTTCGACGGTTCTGTTATTCCGGTCAGAGATGAAAATGGTGTCACAATTCTTGAGCGTGATGACTTCATCAAGCCTCAAACAACGCTGGAAGGACTCGGTAACCTGAAGGCCTCCTTCGAAATGCCCGGGGGGTTGGGCTTCGACGACATCATCATCGCCAAATATCCCGAGCTCGATCGCATCAATCACGTACACACCCCCGGAAATTCCTCGGGCATTGTGGATGGTTCTTCAGCGGTTTTAATCGGCAGCGAAAAGGCAGGCAAAGATCTGGGCATGACACCTCGCGGTCGAATTGTCGCTACCGCTGTGCTCGCTACTGATCCAATCATTATGCTGACAGGTCCCGGCCCTGCAGCTAAAAAATGCCTCGAGCGCGCGGGTATGAAGCACTCGGATATCGATCTGTGGGAAATTAATGAAGCCTTCGCCTCGGTGGTACTGCGTTACATGAAGGACTTGGACCTCGACCTAGAGATTACCAACGTTAATGGTGGTTCCATTGCGATGGGTCATCCTCTGGGAGCTACTGGTGGTTGTTTGGTGAGCACCGTTCTTGATGAGCTGGAGCGTCGGGATGCGAAGCGCGCCATGCTCTCACTCTGTGTCGGTGGCGGCATGGGTATCTCTACAATCATCGAGCGCGTGTAACGCGACGTCACGAGGAAAGACATCACATGAGTGGATTTAATTACGAAAAAGACAGCGATGGTATCGTGACTGTAACCATGGATATGGCGGGCCCCGTAAACTCCATGGGTGAGGAGTTTCTTCCTCTGTTAGCAGAGACCGCCACGAAACTCGAAAATGAATCGGGGCTGACAGGCGTTGTGCTCACCTCAGCAAAAAGTACGTTCTTTGCCGGCGGTGATTTGAACCTGCTCTCACAGGTGACCGATGAAACCGTGGAAGCCTTTTATGAAGGGATCGAGGCAACCAAAGCCGAACTGCGACGGCTCGAGAGATTGCCGGTGCCCATTGTTGCTGCGATTAATGGCGCCGCACTCGGTGGGGGCCTTGAACTGGCGCTCGCGTGCAACTATCGCATCGCGGTAAACCATAAGTCGGTTCAGCTTGGTTTCCCCGAGGTGACCCTCGGCTTGTTGCCGGGCGGTGGCGGCGTTGTTAAGGGTATCTACTTGATGGGCCTGATGGCCGCCAATGAGTATTTGCTGGAAGGCAAGCGTGTAGCCCCTGAGCAGGCTCAGGCCGTCGGGTTAATCCACGAGGTTGTCGCTGCTCAGGAAGACCTGCTCCCACGGGCGAAGGCGTGGCTTACAGAAAACAAGGACAACGAGGCGGCAATGACCCAGCCCTGGGATACCAAGGGTTACAAAATACCCGGGGGAAATGCGACGCATCCGGCAGTTGCGCAAATGTTGCCGGTAGCCGCGGCAATGCTGCGTCAAAAAACTCGCGGGTTGCTGCCCGCGCCCGAAAAGATTCTCGATGTCGCCGTTACCGCACTGCGAGTAGATTTCGAGACCGCAATGCGTGTTGAAAGCCGGGGTCTGGCCTATCTTGCCAATACCCCGCAAGCAAAGAACATGATTAACACCTTCTTCTTTCAGATGAACCAGATTAACGGCGGGGCATCACGGCCAGAGGGCATTGAGACTCAAGCGACCAAGAAGGTTGGCGTTCTCGGAGCGGGCATGATGGGGCAGGGTGTTGCCTACGTGTCGGCCATGGCGGGTATTGAGGTTGTACTGAAAGACCTGACTCAGGAAGCCGCTGACAAGGGAAAACAGTATTCGGAGACCCTGTTAAAGAAACGTGTCGACAAGGGACGTATGACCGAAGAAAAAGCCCAGTCTGTGTTGGCGTTGATTACGCCGACCGCCTCCAACGATGACTTGGCGGGCTGTGACCTTATTATCGAGGCAGTATTTGAAAACATCGGTCTCAAGCACGAGATGACCACGGAACTCGAGGGCTACCTCGCTGATGGAGGCGTATGGGGCTCTAACACCTCAACGCTGCCGATTACCCGATTGGCCGAAGCCAGTGACAAGCCTGAGAACTTTATTGGCATCCACTTCTTCTCTCCGGTCGATAAGATGCCGCTGGTTGAGATCATCATGGGTGAAAAAACCAGTGATCTCGCCCTGGCCAAGGCGTTTGACTACACCCAGCAAATACGTAAAACCCCCATCGTGGTCAATGATTCGCTGGGATTCTTTACCTCGCGGACCTTTGGTACCTATCTGGATGAGGGTGTTCGTCTTTTAAAGGAGGGCGTCCACCCCGTCAAAATCGATAATATGGGCAAAGCGGTGGGTATGCCTGTAGGTCCACTTGCTGTTTATGACGAAGTGAGTCTCGAGCTGTCGCGTAAGGCGGCTGAAACCTGGAAGGAAATGGGCATTGAGGATCCTTGGGGAGATGGTTCCATTGTCCGTGAGGTCGTCGATACGATGGTGAATGATCACAAGCGTGGCGGCCGTCACCATGGGGGCGGTTTCTACGAGTATTCAGAAGATGGCAGTAAGAAGATCTGGCCGACCCTTCTCGACCTCTATTACAAATCTGACGCCGCAATTGGCGAAGACGATATCAAAGATCGCCTGTTGTTCCGGCAGGTGATTGAGGCGTTGAAGTGCTACGAAACCAATGTGCTTCGCTCAGTGGCTGATGGCAACATCGGGTCTATTATGGGTATTGGTGCCCCTGTCTGGACTGGCGGGCTAATTCAGCACGTCAACACCTACGGCCTCGAGCGTTTTGTTGCACGCTGCGACGAGCTAGTGGCCGCCTATGGGGATCGATTCTCGGCCCCCGCGATTGTGGCTGAGAAGATCGAAGCTGGGGAATTGCTGGTGTAAGTCAGGGACTCGCCTTTCTCTTCGGCAAGGCGACATAGCTTCGTGCCTTCTTGCGATGGGAGGATGCTGGGATGTGTGGTCGCTATACCTTACAGGTCAGTAACCGGCCAACACTCTCGACGCTGGGGCTCCCACTGGCGGATCGATTCAATATAGCACCCCAGTCTCCTGTGCTCGTAATTAACTCCGCGGGTGATTACGAGATCAAGCCCTGGGACTATTCTCCGGTCTGGGCACGTGAGTCCATGCATCTCACCAATGCGCGCAGTGAAACGCTTCGAGAAAAGCCAGCGTTTCGAAAGGCGGATCGGTGTGTCTTTGTCGCCGACGGTTGGTATGAATGGCAGCGCCGGGGGAACCATAAGCAGCCTTGGTACCACCATCTCGATGGAGCTTTGCTTTTTTTTGCGGGCATTTGCTCGCGCAATGGGGGGTGTGCCATTGTCACTCGTCCTGCGCTCGTGCACCTCGCCGACATTCATCACAGGCAGCCCGTGCTTTTAGAGGAGCGTGCTATCAATCATTGGTTGGAGGGACACGATTTATTTGCCAGTGGCGTGAGCCATCAGGTGCGCTGTCATCCGGTGAGCAGGAGAGTGAATAAGCCCGATCAGGATGACCCTACATTGCTGGAGGAGATAACGCTGGAATCAAAGAGGGCAGTTGAAAAACCGGACACACCCGATCTTTTTTCCCGCTGAAAATAGTTTTAACTCGCGTCGAGCTCTTGCTTTAGTCGATCTCCAGCCACAGAGCGAGGCTTGGCAAAACCCGCCAGACCGAGATAGACCAGAGGGGTTAGGTAAAGGGTGAAAACCGTTGCGAGCCCCATCCCTCCAAAAACAACCCAACCCACCGCCGAACGCGCCTCGGCGCCCGGACCAGAAGCCAGTATCAGCGGCAACGCGCCAAAAATAGTGGATACCAGGGTCATGGCAATCGGTCGTAAGCGAGTTTTTGCCGCGCCGATAATAGCCTCCTTCACCGTGGCACCCGTATCCCTGAGTTGATCTGCAAATTCGACCAGCAGGATGCCATTTTTGGCGATAAGGCCAATGAGCATCACTAAGCCTACCTGAGAGTAGATGTTTAGAGAGGTTCCCGTAAGAAATAGGGCAAAGATGGCGGCTGCAAGTCCAAAAGGCACAATGGTCATGATCACAACCGCCGACATGAGGCCTTCAAATTGGGCGACCAAAACCAGAAACACAACCAATAGGGCGAAGCCGTAGGTGGTGAGGGTATCTTTGCTCGCCTCATCGAGGGCAGCCGCTTCTCCTCTGGTGATCAGCGTTACGTCACTTGGCAGGACTTCTTGTCCCAAAGCCAGAAGATCATCCACTGCGGTTTGCAAGGCGACACCCGGGTTAAGTTCAACGTCTACTTCTATGGCTCGCCGCTGCATGCGGCGATCCAATTGCCCTGCGACACCATGCTCCTCGAGCGTCACCACGCTCGAAAGAGGAACGAGCGCGCCGCCTCGGGTTCGTACATAAAGATTGACCAAGTCATCTGGATCATCGATTTTGTCTGACCCGGCTTCCAGAATAATCGGCACAGCTTGGTCGTTGGCGTTGAGATCAATTACCCGAAAGCCATCGACCATCACCCGCAAAGTTTGTGCAATGTCCTCTAGGGGAATGTCTAGATCAGATGCACGTTCTCTATCAATGCGCACCGAAAGTTGAGGTTGAGAGGGGTCGTAACCGATCCGCGGTCTGCTGACAGAATCCAGCCGTTCGCGAATTGCATCCGTGTAGCTGCGTGCAGCGGCGAAAATTGCCTCATAGTCGGTACCGAGTAACGCCAGACTAACTCCACCGTTTGAGGCCCCTCGTATATTCAGCGAATTGGCACTGAATATACGAGTGGTCATGCCGGGAAGGTTCGCAAAAAGTGGCTTCAGCTCGGCGGCGATTTCCTGCTGACTGCGTTCGCGCTCATCCCAGGGAGCCAGTCTGGCCACCATAAACACGATGTTTGGATCCCACCGTCCGATCACCGAGTACAAGGAGTCGATTTCTCCTTTTTCGATGAGCGGCACGAGAATATTTTCCATACGATCGCCCTGACGCTCGGTATAAGCCAGGCCGACACCGTCGGGTCCCCGTGCAAACAGATTGACGGTACCTCGATCCTCGGGGGGTAGGAGCTCTTGCTCGAGCTGAAAATAAAGCGAAGCAGAAATTGCTGCGGCAAGCAGACAAAAACAGATTGATGACTTGGGGTGGTCCATCACCCAACCAAGCGTTCGGTGGTAAAACCCGGCTAACAATTCCCCTAGCCGGGTGAGCCGCCGGTCTCTGGGTTGGTGACTGTCTAACGTTGCCATAGCTGCTGGTACCAGGCTCAGAGCCACGAAGGATGAAATCGCGACCGCCACAGCCAGCACCAAGCCAAACTCGCGGAATAGCCGACCAGCGGTGCCCGGTAAAAAAGCGATCGGAATAAACACGGCAACCAGAACAACGGTCGTTGCGATGACTGCGAAGAAGACCTGCCGGGTTCCAACGACTGCAGCAGCATTTGAGCCAAGACCCTCAACCCGTCGTCGCTGCACGCTCTCAAGCACGACGATCGCATCATCCACGATGAGCCCTGCGGCGAGCACCAGTGCAAGCAGAGTGAGGATGTTGACCGAGAAGCCCAGAAGCCAGCTGGCGGCCAACGTCCCTAGCAGTGAAATCGGAATGGCAATGGCCGGAATGAGTGTGAGCCGCATCGAGCCTGAGAAAACGCGAATAGTGGTAATCACAACAATGATCGAAATAAGAAGGGTGGTGAAGACCTCTTTCACTGCGCCGCGGATAAACACAGCGTCATCGGAGATCACCGAGAGCGTTATATTTTCAAGGCGCCCGTTGAGATCATCGATCACGGTGGTGACGCCATTCGATATTTCGATGGTGTTGGATCCCGCCTGTCGGATGATACCTATACCGACCACGCGCTCGCCATTTAATCTGACAAAGCCTTCTGCATCAGCAGGGGAGAAAGCCACTTTGGCGACGTCACCTATGCGGATGTCATTACGCACGATCAGCGACGCAATATCGTCTTCTTTGGTGACCGCAGCGTCAGCCCGCACTAAGAGCTGTTGATCCCCCGCGCGAAAACTCCCCGCGGGGACATCCAGAGGTGCCGCTCTAAGCACGGCAGTGACATCGGCCACAGTCAACCCGTAGCTGGTCAATCGGAGGGGATCGAGAATAATCCGCAACACACGTTGACGAGCGCCAAAGAGGGGGACGTCTGCTACCCCGGGAAGAGACACGAAATGGGGAACCACGTCCTGCTCGATAATACGCTCGAGTTCCGCTTCGGAATACAGGGCGCTTTGAACCGCTATACGGATCGTTTCCTCTGATTCTTGATCCGCTTTGAAGATCGATACCTGCTCTACCGAGTCAGGAAGCTCTCGCTCTATGCGACTGACCGCCTCTCGCACGTCGGCCGCTGCTTGATCCACTTGTGTTCCTGGTCTGAATTCGATCCAGATGCGGGTGTTGTTCTCTTCACTTGCTGAGTTGATCTCTACTACACCCGATACGCGTGCGACTGCGCCCTCAAGAAGTCGTGTCACCTCGGCGTCCATGGTTTCCGGGGATGCGCCCGGCATCAGCGCTCTTACCGACACGATGGGTCTATCGACGTCGGGAAGCTCGCGCACCTCGATGGCGAGGAGAGCCGCGATGCCAGCAATGGCAATGAGCAGATTCATGACCAAGGTGAGCCACGGTCGCTTGACGCCGAGTTCAGGTAGCCCTCCGCCCAATGACGGGATCCCCATGTCAGCGGGCTCCCTCGACGCTGCCAAGCTCTTCGCGAATATTGCCGTCCAGGCTGTCAGAGTTTAGTGCCCTAAGTTGCGCGCCTTGACGCACCGCTTGGACGCCCTCGGTAACCACCAGATCCCCTTCGACAAAATTCCCCTCGAGGAGCAACACCCCCGGCAGTCTTTTGATCAGGCGAGCTTCCCGCCGATCGGCCTTACCCTCGTTGTCAATCCAGATATAGGCGCCATCAGCTCCCCACTGAACTGCCACATCGGGGACCGAGAGAAAACTTCCCCGGGAGACATTCAGCGCTATTTCGAATGCCATACCCGGTCGAAAGCGATCATCACTGTTATCAATCACGGCTCTGGCAATGAAGGCTCGAGAACCTTCGTTAATTCGGGAGTCTACCGCCACGATCTCTCCAGAAAAGTGTTGTTGTGCCCCGTCCCAGAGGCGCACATCCACGGGCATGCCCGGTACCACCTGCCGCACGTACACCTCTGGCACTGAAAAGTTGATCAGCAGCTGGCTTCTGTCATCGAGAGTTGTCACGATGGAGTTAGTATCGATGCGATCTCCAACATCGATTTCGGTGATGCCCACATGGCCAGAGAAGGGAGCGGTGATCGAGCGTCTTGCAAGATTTATTTGGGCCTGAGCCAATGCAATTCTTGCGGTATCCAAGTTAGCTTGCGCCTCATCGATCTGACTCTCGGCAATATTGGTGTTTACCGTATTCACTGTTTTGTAGCGCTGGACGAGCCGCTCTGCATCCTTGAGCTTGACCTCGGCTAGCTCTACCGCGAGTTGCTCATCCCGCGAATCCAGCCGCAACAGAGTTTCTCCGCTATCGACGTTCCGATCCGCCTCGATTGTCAGGTCGGTAACGATACCCGAGGTCTCGGGATAGACCGATACACTCTTAAGTGCTCTCGCTGTGCCCACCGATTGAACAAGCTCTTGAAGCGGTAGCAAGGTGACCGGTTGAAGGACAACAGGGATTGCCTGCTGATTGCTGGTCCACGGATTGCCGCTGACGGATTGTTCATCGGAGCAGGCAACCAATACCAGCGGTAGGATCAGTGCCCCAAATAGTGAGTTGGCAGATTTCCCTGCGGTGAGTGGCATAAAAAACCCTGTGTTCATTGTTATCAACTGCGCCAGCGTTGGCAAACTTCCTCGGCAGGGCTGGGTCGCATTGTAATTTACTTTTTATAAAGACCGTTACTGGTCTGAAAGGTGGTTGAGCACTCAATGAGGTGTCCATAGGTCTTGCACACCCTCCGTCGGCATGGCACCAAGCGAGGGTTGTTACAATGGTGTCGCGTCGTAACCAGGGAGTAGCACGTCGATGAGATGGGGCCCCGGCGTTGACATGGCCTGATTCATGGCTTGATCGAATTGCTCGACCGATGTCACCTGTTCGGCGTTGATGCCCATGCCCTCAGCCAGTTTGACCCAATCAAGATCGGGGTTACTGAGATCCAGCAGTGATCGAGCCTTCTCCGATGAATCTGCAACGCCAACACGCGCCATTTCAATATTGAGAATGGCATAGGAACGGTTATTTAACAGGATGACTGTGACATCGAGCGCTTCCCGTGCCATTGTCCACAGCGCCTGAAGCGTGTACATCGCAGAGCCGTCAGCCTGTAGTGCGATGACCTTGCGATCCGGACAGGCGATAGCGGCGCCCACCGCGAGAGGGAGTCCTTGCCCGATAGAGCCACCCGTCAGCATGAGCCAGTCATGGGGTTCAGCCATATCGGTGTATAAAAAAGCGCCGAGGCCATTGGTGGCGCCCTCATCCGAGACGATAGCCTGAGCCGGGAGGTGATTTGCAATTACTTTGCCCAACTCGATCATGTTGATCGGTCCGTGTTCAAGCTCGTGCGTAAGTTTTGTTTGCAGCTTGCTCGGCGCTGAGGGTGCATTCAGCGTGTCGGCGAGGCGTGTGAGGGCATCCAGTGCGTCGATGCGAGGATCTGCGAGCAACGTTATCAGTGCATCGGATGGGACCAGTTCACTGGGTTTACCCGGGTAGGCGAAAAAAGACACCGGTGCTTTACTGCCCACAATAATGAACTGGTCGGTGCCATCAAGAAACTCTGCTGCCTGTTCTCCAAAGTAGGGCAGTCGTTCCACCGGGACACGACCGGCACCTCGTTGATGCCGAGTGCAGAATGTCTCCGTGACCAAGCGAACGCCTGTGGCGGCTTGAATGCGTCCGGCCTGATATAGAGCCTCTTCCCGAAGAGCCATGCCACCCAAGAACAGAACTGTTTTTTTGCCTTTTCGGAGGGCAACAGCAGAAGCTTCAATGGCATCCTCGGTGGCGCGCGGAGGTGCGTCGGGATGAGCGCGCGAAACTGCCGGCGGCGCATCCGTTAATTCCGTCCACGCGTGATCGGCGGGAGCGATAAAACTGGCTACTTTTCCCGGATAGGTTTTCGCCACATCGAGTGCTTGGAGGCCGACGCGCGCAAGGGCTTCCGGGCTCTCTGAAGTGCTTACCCAGTTGGATACTGGACGTGCAAACCCTTCGATATCCGCGGTCAAAGGAGCATCGAATTGACGGTGGTAGGTGGCGTGCTCACCGATCATATTGATAACGGGGCTCCGCGCGCGCCGGGCGTTGTGGAGATTGGCGGACCCGTTGCCAAAGCCGGGTCCCAGATGAAGCAAGGTCAGCGCGGGTTTGTCCATCATCCGGCCATAGCCATCGGCTGCACCGGTAACAACGCCTTCAAACAGCCCGAGTACGGCGCGCATGCGGGGCTCTTTATCAATTGCGGCGACCAGTTGCATTTCGGATGTGCCCGGGTTGGCAAAACACACGTCGACACCTGCATCTGCAAGCGCCGTAATCAGGGCCTCTGCACCGTTCATGGCAGTTGATTTCCTTATGGCTGTCCGCTGTGGAGCGAGAGAATAGCATCGCTGCCAAGTCTTTGCCGCACTCACCTCACCCCGCACTGAGCATGATTGTTTGGCAGCGACGATATGATCTTTTGTCCTGTTCTTGTCCGGCCCAGACGTTGACCTTTCGAGCCTTTGTGACCACACTGCCAACGCGAAAAAATTGGGGAAGCGCAAATGATTCCGAGAACACTTTACGAGCCCGAGCATGAGCAGTTCCGAGATTCTTTCCGTCGGTTTCTTGAGGCAGAGGCGGTGCCCCATTATGACCAGTGGGAACATGACGGTCAGATCGATCGAGCCCTTTGGAACAAAGCCGGCGCACAGGGGTTCCTATGTCCCACGGTCTCCGAGACCTACGGCGGTGCTGGCGCGGATTACCGTTACAACCTAATCGTTGGGGAGGAACTTAGCGACAAAGGATTTTCGGGCGTGGGCTTTATCCTTCACTCGGATATCGTTGTCCCCTATATTGAAAATGTAGGTACCGAAGAGCAAAAACAGAAATACCTGCCTGGCTGTGTAAGCGGCGATATTGTTACGGCCATTGCTATGACCGAGCCAGGTACGGGTTCCGATTTACAAGGCATCAGAACCGCTGCCGTGGATCAAGGTGATCATTACCTGCTTAACGGCTCAAAGACATTTATAAGCTCCGGACAGCAGGCAGGCCTTGTTATCGTGGTTTGTCGCACCAACGCCGATCCGGAGGCTGGTGCCAAGGCATTCAGCCTGTTAATTGTTGAGGCGGGCATGCCGGGCTTTGAGCGGGGTCGCAACCTCGACAAGATAGGGCAAAAAGCCGCCGATACCTCCGAGTTGTTTTTCAATGATGTTCGGGTCCCAAAGGAAAATCTGTTGGGCCAGGAAGGCATGGGCTTCATGTATCTGATGCAAGAGTTGCCGCAGGAGCGACTGACCATTGCCGCGTCGGCAATTTCAGCGACCGAGGCGGCCCTCCGAATGACGGTTGACTATGTGAAGGAGCGACAAGCTTTTGGCAAACGCGTTGCCGATTTTCAGCACACGCAGTTTTCCCTGGCTCAAATCGACGCTGAGGTGTCTGCCATGCGGGTGTTTATTGATCGCTGCTCGGAGCTCCATCTCACGGGAGATTTGACGACGGTCGAAGCCTCAAAGGCGAAGCTTTTGGCGACTGAGCTTCAAGGCAAAGTCGTAGACCAGTGCCTGCAAATGCATGGGGGTTACGGTTATATGTCCGAATATCCGATTGCGCGGGCCTACGCTGACGCGCGCATACAGCGCATTTACGGAGGCACCAGCGAAATAATGAAGCTTATTATTGGTCGCGAGTTGCTCGCTGCCTAATCGAGCGCTGGCAATTTGGACACCGGTTTGCCCATGAGGTTAAGCCGGTTAGAACTTAACCGAGGACAACACTATGGCAGGGCCCCTGTCCGGCATAAAAGTGATTGAGATGGGTGGAATCGGGCCGGGGCCCGTCGCTGGAATGATGCTCGCGGACATGGGTGCCGATGTGATCGTCGTCGAGCGGCGCGTGGCGAATGCTAACGCCGCGGTGTCTATGTCCGAGGCCAGTGCCAAGCATACCTACTACAACCGGGGTAAGCGCTCCATCGCCCTCGATTTGAAGAAGCCCGAGGCTGCTGAGGTGGTGCTGTCACTGCTGGCCTCTGCTGATTTATTTATCGAAGGATTCAGGCCGGGTGTCATGGAGCGATTGGGTCTGGGGCCTGACATCTGTCTCAATCGTAATCCCCAATTGATTTACGGGCGAATGACCGGCTGGGGTCAGACGGGCCCGCTGGCCCACGCCGCGGGGCACGACCCGAATTACATCGCCCTAAGCGGTGCTTTGTGGCCCGGTGGCAGCAAAGATAGAGTGCCAGCGGCCCCTCTTACTCTGGTGGGGGATATTGGCGGTGGCTCCATGATGCTGCTCTTCGGCCTGCTTAGTGCGCTGGTCCATGCCCAACGCACCGGCGAGGGTCAGGTTATTGATGCGGCGATGACCGATGGCTCCGCGTACCTTGCGTCGCTGTTGCGCATGATGCACAACACCGGTCAGCTTTCTGACGAGCCCGCGACCG
>Ga0255774_10002188_pt1 | contig 15116 bp, 10 predicted proteins | sample 101ome_17_FD_179972 | JGI IMG/M metagenome (GOLD analysis project Ga0255774, IMG submission 179972) | Coastal salt marsh microbial communities from the Groves Creek Marsh, Skidaway Island, Georgia - 101407AT metaG (version 2) | ecosystem: Environmental > Aquatic > Marine > Intertidal zone >...
CGTACGCGAGACCTGGATCGATCGTCATCGCACCCGCGCTCGCGATCGTCGCGCTCACCGCGAGCGTCGCCATCGCTCGTTTTCCTCGCTCGATCCAGTCGCCCGCGACGTCCGAGTCGTCGGCGTCGTCAGTCTTGGCTCGCGTCGTCACCGTCCCCGACCCGCGTCGAATCGCCCGCGACGACGACGACGACCCACGACGCGCGACGACGACACCGACGACGTTCCCTTTCGTTGACGTCGCCGCGTGCGCGCAACTCATCGCGCGCGTCGTCGTCATCATCATCATTCCGATTCGAGAGCGTTTCCTATCCACAAAACTCTTCCTTCCTTCCCGTTCACCGGCACCGACGAACGCCACCGACGACGTCCCGCGGAGACGCGATCGTATATCGAACGCGCGAGCGACGATGCGTTCGTCCGTTCGGGGCGCGGGCGCGACTGCCGTCGCCCGTCGGTCAGGTCAGTCTTCTTCCCAGTCGATGCGCGATGCGCGATGCGATGCGCGTGGAGCCCAAAAGCCAGTTTTGACGAGTCATGACTCAAGAAACACACAGATTAGATCTCGAGACACGAGCAAATCTTGATAAACGGATCGTTCTGACGAGTCATGACTCACGATTATGTACAGAGGGTCGTGGTCGACGCGCGCGCGGGCGTCAGTGCGACGACGCGGGCGTCAGTGCGCGACCGACGGACGGACGGACGGACGGACGGACGGAGGACCGAACGGGCGAGCGCGGTGACGATGGTGTCTCTGACGACGACGACGTCTCTGACGCGCGCGGCGCCGGTGGGTGTCGTCGTCGGCGCCCGAGCGCAACGACGATACGGAACTCGAACTCGAAGGGCTGAGCGGACGAGTGCCGATGTGTCCAAGACGACGCGACGCGCGCGACGCGTCGTCGTCGTCGCGAACGCGGACGCGGGTGAGAGCGGTGAGACGGCGGCGGTGACGACGAAGAAGAATCTGCCCAAGGTGCTCGTCGCTGGTGGTGGAATCGCTGGGTTGATCGCCGCGGCGGCGTGTAAACGCAAGGGAATGGACGTGACGGTGTTTGAGAAGGTTAAAAAGTACGAACCGTTCGGGGGACCGATTCAGCTCCAGTGTAACGCGCAGGGTGCGTTGGATTCAATCTGTCCGGACATGGCTGAAAAGGTGATGGAGAAGGGGACGATCACGGGTGACCGGGTGAACGGGTTGTTGGACGGGGTGAGCGGCGAGTGGTTTTATCGGTTCGATACGCGCAAGCCGTGCCACGATAACGGTCTCCCGTTGACGCTCGTGCTGTCGAGATTCGAGTTATTGGATATTTTGTCCGAGGGCGTGGGCACCGAGAACATCGAGATGGGCACCGTGGTGACGTCTTACGAGAACAAGGGAGATAAGGTTGTGGCTACGTTGGCGGACGGGCGAGAATTTGAGGGCGACGTGTTGATCGGGGCGGACGGTATCCGATCCAAACTTCGGGCGCAGATGCGCGGGGAGGATCCTGAGAAGCCACCGTTGGCGTACGCCGGATATGCGGTGTACACGGCGGTGTGCAAGTACTCGCAGCCGCACAGAGAGCCTCAACACACCGACCCAAACAAGGTTGGTTACCAAGTCTTCCTGGGCCCGAAGCAATACTTTGTCTCCTCTGACGTGGGTAACGGGGAGCAACAATATTACGCCTTTCTCGAAGTCCCGGCTGGTGGTGACGACGAGTTTGCCAAGTGCGAAAACTGGGAAAACTACCGCGAGATGCTCATGGATCGCTTCAAGGACTGGTGCCCTGCGGTGATGGAGCGCCTCGAGTGCACGCGACCAGAGGATGTCGAACGCCGGGACGTGAACGACCTTCTCCCGGATCCGCGCTGGATCGACGGTCGCATGGCGCTCTTGGGCGACTCTGCGCACGCCGTGCAGCCAAACCTCGGCCAAGGCGGTGGTCAAGCTATCGAGAGCTCCTACGTGCTCGCCGACGAGCTTTCCAAGTGCGAGGGCGGTAAGGGTGTCCAAACGGCGCTCATGAAGTACGCTGCGCGAAGATTCTTGCGTACTGGCGCGATTCACGGTCTCTCGCGATTCTCGTCGCTCATGAACACCTTTTACCGCCGCCACCTCGGCGACGAACCGTACGACTGGTACCCCGAGTCGGTGCGAAACATGTGGCTCGAAGTCTCCAAGGCTAAGATTCCGCATCCGGGCTCCGTCATGGGTCAAATCATCCTCATGGGTAGCATGCCGATCATCCTCGAGTACGTCGGCGCTGGATACGGCATCCCGGGTGTCCTCGGCGGCGCGTCCACAGGTAACGGCAAAGATCGCGTGCCGCGCTCGCAAATCCCGGGCATTTCGGCACCGCTTCGCGACCTCACCGCCGAAGACTTTAAGATGCGCGGCATCCCTGGCCTCGCCAAGTAAACGGCTACACATGCGTTTACAAAGACCGTTGAAACCATCACTCATCACCACCACCACCACCGACTCGCAGAGCGGACGGACGTTTCAGTCGATTTACCTGATTTGTCAAGTCGTTTAACTCGCTCTCCGCGCGGTACACCATTTGTACACCATTTGATACGCTCAAAATACACACAAAAACCGCCGCTCTTACCTCCCATCGCACACGATGGGTTTTGTTAATCGAAATACTCGTTACGTTAAAAAGTGTCTCCGAAGTCTCCAACTGTCACCAACTCGCGAGTACCCCTCCTCACACGTGCGCGCGACCTCGACACCCACCCGCGATTGCGCGAACCCGCGAGGCGCCGATGCGAAGAAGACGCGCATTTCTATCGTTCTTCGCCGTCATCGCCGCGTTCACGCCGGCGTGCGTCGGGCAGCACGCGTTCGATTTCCCAGCTGCGGATGCCACCCCGCGGTCTTATTACGGCAGTGTGAGCGAATGCGTCGACGCCTCACGCATCTCGCGTCGACTCTGCGGTGCCTCCGCCGCGGTCGCGCACGTAAAAGACGGACGCTTATTTCTATACGTCATCGCCACGCGATCGAACGGCGTCGCTATGGTCGATGCGTACCGGCCAGAGTCTCTCCAGGTCGTGGGGAGCGCGTCGAGCTTTGAGTCGTTGAGGAAACCGTTGGATTTACACTTGCACACGTCGAAGACGTACGTCGCCGTGCTCGCGGCTGGAGATTCGGACACGAAAGAGTCTGGGATTGTGATTGTCGATGTGCGGAACGACGCGCCGACGGTGTTGAGATCGCTGACGAATTGTACGAAATTGGACGTAAAGCGAGAGGATCGAGAGACGGGCGAGTTGGAAGAGACGGGAAAGGTGTTGTATAAAGGAGACATGTGTGGGGCGACGGCTTTCGCGTTGGATGTGAACCGGGCGTTCGTGGTGGTGGCGGATATGAATAAACTAGTGGAGGTGCGATTACCGCCGGGGGCGGCCACGGCGACGACGGCGACGTTTGAGGTGGTGGCTTCTATTCAACACGACGATTTGACGAATGGGTACGCAATCATGGTGGCGAATGGAAAGGCGTACGTGCGGTCGGATGGGGTGTGCGCGACGTGCGTCGCGGTGGTGGATATATCGACGGAAGGGAGCCCGGTAATCTCGGCACCCGTGGATGTGTCGACGATTACCGGTGATGTCGAGCTGTGGAAGTGGTCGTCGGGGTATCTCGCTCGAGGAGAACACAGAGACGACGCAAATTACTTGTACGATTGGGTCGTCAATCCTGTGCAGTCGTCGGTGACGAGCGTGTCGAGAGAGTGTATAAACATCGCGTTGAGCACGGGTGCGGCTCCAGAATCGTGCGCGGGAAGGATGGAGTTTGCGTACAGCGCACAAGCTGAAGCGATGGCGTACGATTTTACGTTGAGCGTGACGTGAAAATAGTCATATATAGTAGCGAATAGTTGTTGTTAGCGATGGTACACGCGATGGTGCACGTCGTCGGTGTTTTACACTATCTACATGGGACTCGCATCGAGCGATGTCTGCGCTAAATCTGGCTGGCTAAACGCCCTCGGGCGCCGCGTTGCGAATGAGCGTCGGATTGGGCACAAAGAGCAATCGCATCCCACCAACTTCAATGAGCGTGTGCGGCGCGAGCACGCACCTCTGCCCAGTCGTGATCGGAGCGTTATTACACCAAATCGGCCGACGCCCGACGTTACGCAGCGCAAACTCCCCGTTCCACCGAAGTTTAAGAAACGCCTGCTGACGCGAAATTTTTGTCGCATTTCCCTCCAGAGACAGGTCGACATCCACCTTTAAATCCTCAGTCGATCGTCCGATGACCACCTCATTCTTATCTATCGCGAACGTCGTGTGCGTCCCGACCAATTCCGCGAGCGCACCCTTCGCCGTCGCGAGTCTCGCCGAAGCCGCCTGCGCGCTTCGCTCCAACGCCTCAATCTTCCTCAGCTCCCCGCTGTCGCTCCCGCGCAGCGCCTTCTCACGACCCTCACCGCCTTTTCCGTTCGCCACCGCCGACACTAAATCACTCCTCAGTATCGCTTGCTCAACCTCGGCGAATCTCGGCGTTTTCATCCCGTCTTTCTCATCCTCGTCTTCGTCATCCGTCGCGCAACCGAGTCGCGCCGACGCCGCTTCAAAACCCGCGCTCTTTAGAATTTCGCTCAACGGTGCCCCACCCGCATCGCACCGCGCCTCGATCGCCTCCTCGACGACGCGTCGATCCAACGCATCGCATCGTGCGACGCACGCTCGCGAGAACGCGTCGTCGTAGAGCATGGCGCGCCAGCGCGCGGAGACTTGCGCGAGGCTCCACTTTTTTGAGAATTCTACACACGCGTGTTCACCCGCTAACGCCTCGAGCGCGACGCCAGACTCGACGGCGAGCTTGAGAAGGGCGTCGTCGATCGCTGGCCACGCGTCGAGTGGCGGCGGCGGTGGTGATGGATTGGGTGTCATCGCGATGCGACGCGACGGGGAATGTAGACTTTGGCTCTGTCTGAGTGAGTCAAAAGGTTCGCTCGAACGGCAGACTGAACGTTTGAATGTGACGGTTAGAGACGCTATTTCTCGGCTAGAGTGGCTAGAATGTCGATTACACGAATAAGAACATAGGGCGTTCGGAATTGGCTGTCATCTTGGCGCATCGAGCGGTACCGACGATGCGTTCGAGCTTGAGGGCGTCGAGCTTTGAGAACATGGCGACCACTCCGGCGACATGGCCGACGGTTGGCGTGGATGCTTGTTGCGTCGCCGCGGAGCCGGCGAGGTAGGATACCAACTCTGGGTAGTAGTGCGCGTGTTCTGGAAGTGAGTAGAAGCAGATTTCTCTCGCACCCTTGATGCGGCGTCTAAAGTAGAAGTGCGCCCGCTCGCTGAGGAGTAAGACACGCTTTCTCCCGTCGGCGAAGAGCGTGCGCGCGCGCGCCGCCTCACGCGGCTCGGTGTATTCGCTGTTCACGGCGAAAGAGACGTCCTCCTTCGTGAGCAAGTTGCGCACGCGGACGAAATCAAAGTATGAGCTGACAAAGATGACGACGCCGGGCTCTGGGTTCTCTCTGATGCGCGGAAGCACGTGCTTGACAAAGTACTTGAATCGAATGTCATCAGAGTTGACGACGTCCGCAGCCTTCATATTGATTCTCTCAAATTGTTGGCGAGTTTTGATGGACAGCTGCCCCAAGACGCCCTTGAATGAGCTGCGTAATCGGACTTTGCCTTCGAGATTAACGCATCGACGGTTGAAGAGGGCGTTCTGCTCTGGCGTCTGGAACGCCGAGAGTAGGATCGTCTGACGCAAGTGTCGCGCGTGACCGTTCAAGTGTGATTCGTGAACCCGCTGAATGTCGCAATCGCGCATCTCTTTTGGCAAGCCGTTCATCGCATCCAAAATGGTGATGACGTGCGCCCAATTTTGCATCTGAATAATGTGAGCGTGATCGATGACGCAAATCTCAATCGCGCTCAAAAAGTCCGACGCAGACTGCTCATCCTGAAGCGCCGTGATTAAACCGAGAGGCGAAGCGAATATGATGTCTGCGCCGAAAAAGTCGACGTAGAGACGCACGCTCGCCTTTGTCAATTTGAGACCCAGACGGAAATGGTCATCCGTGTTTCCCTTAAAGATCGCCTTGTGATCCTCCGGAACGAATGGTTTAAACTTGCGCTTTTTACCAGCTTCCTCTTCAACGTCCTCATCGCTATCGCTGTCCTCGTACGCGAGGAAGTCTTCTTCGATGCGCTCGAGTTTGTTGACGGAGTCTCCTCTGCCGTGCGCCGCCGGACACAAATCCAAAAGCCTCATAATGGCTCTCCCCGCCATGTTTCGCATCGGTGTCAGAAAGAGCACCGTCGGCCGAACGAAACCTTGGTCGCGTGGCAAATCGTCTTCGAGAACCTTGGTCCCCGCTTTTGCTTTCTTTGCCAACGATTCGTTATTCTTCATGATTCGGTTCCGAGTGCGCGTCACGTGATCGATGACGTGCAAGCACACGGCGTCGAGCGTCTCGTCGTTGAGTTGTTGCCCCGCCGGCCCTTGATCCGACACGAGCTTTCTATCACCGTGCTGCACGTCGAGATACGAGGAGAGCATGGTGTAAAAGTCCGCCTGGCTCTCGCTCGCAAAACCCGCCGAGCCCGTCACCGTCTTCCACCGCTCCTCGAGTTTCGCCTGACACAACCTCGGCGCGTCCAACCGCGTCGGCAGCGCCAATCCATTCGCACCCTCCCACACACTGGACTGTTTTCCGGTATCGCTGGAGTCGGATTTCGGAAAACTCACCTTTTCCGTCTTGAGCGCCTCGGCTTGGGCGTCGCTCAGCGTCTCCCCCCGTCGTATGTGTCGATTCAACGCAGAGTCACCCGCGTCTCGCCCAAAATCTTCCCCATTCGCATCATCATTCCCTGTCGTGTCTTTGTCCTCTTCTTCATCCTCCTCTTCGTCCTCTTCGTCGTCTTCCTCTTCCTCTTCCTCTTCGACGGCTTCGGCGTCCGACGGCTCGCCTTCCTCTTCTTCCTCTTCCTCTTCGCTCGCGTCCTCTTCCTCCGAGCCCGCTTCCTCCTCCTCAGAAGTCTCCTCCTCCTCGTCGTCGTCTTCGCTCTCCTCGTTTCTCGACGCGCCGAGCGACGCCAACAGCGCCCCGTACGCGTCACCCCCGGCGTTCGCCACGACTCTCCCGACGTTCAGCGCCTCTTCCTCCTCATCGACATCGTCGCCCTCTTCCTCCCTCTGCTTCGCGCGCCCCGTCGGATCGCGACCGCCACCGCGTTTCGCGGAAAACGATCGCGCGCGTCGTCTCGCGTCGCTCGCCGGCATCGCTCGCCCGCTCGTTCGAGCGCGTCGTCCGTCGTCCGTCGGTCTCTGACGCCGTGAAAAAGTGCACTTTGGCGCCACTGCGAGTCGCGCGATCGCTCCTATTCCTCACCGTCTCGAACGGGCAGGGAAGAAGAAGAGGAAGACCGACGCCACCGCCGCCCGTCGTCATGTCTCTCGCGCGCTCGTCGTCGTCGCTCTCGACCGCGTCGGTGTTCGCGCGACGCGCGACGACGCGTCAACGAAATCGACACCATCGAAACGCACCGAAACGCGTCGCGCGCGTCGTCCACGCGAGCGTCGATCAAACGCTCAACCCGCGCGTGGCCGCGCTGAAACCTTCGAAAACGGTCGCGTTGACGGACCTCGCGCGGTCGATGCGCGAAGCCGGGGAAGACGTCATCGGACTCGCGGCTGGGGAACCAGACTTTAGGACTCCGGATAGGGTGAGCCAAGCCGGGAAGCGCGCCATCGACGAGGGCGCGACCAAGTACTCACCGAACGATGGCACGGCGAAATTGCGCCAAGGGATCGCGAAAAAGCTAAAGGAGGAAAATGGGCTCGAGTACGACGCGTCGGAGATCGTGTTGTCGAACGGGGCAAAGCAGAGCGTGGCGCAGTGCGTGCTGGCGACGTGCGGACCGGGGGACGAGGTCATCGTGCCGGCGCCGTATTGGGTGAGTTATCCGGAAATGGTGCGGTTGAGTGGGGCGGATTCGGTGTTTGTGAACACGACAGCGGACGAGGGGTTTTTGGTGACGCCGGAAAAGTTGAGGGCAGCCATCACGGAGCGGTCGAGGTTGTTGATTTTGTGTTCGCCGAGTAATCCGAGCGGGGCGGTGTATCCAAAGGAGACACTCGAAGAGTTGGCGAAGATTATCGTCGAGCATCCGAGGTTGATGGTGCTAAGCGACGAGATTTATGAGCACATTGTGTACGCACCGGCGGAGCATCACTCGATCGCGGCGATGGAGGGGATGTGGGAGAGAACGATGGTGGTGAATGGGTTTTCTAAATCCTTCGCCATGACGGGATGGCGTCTCGGATACGTCGCCGCACCCAAGCACTTTGCGCGAGCGATGAGCATGATTCAATCACAAATCACGAGCGGTCCAAACTCCATTTCGCAAGAGGCGGCGATGGCGGCGTTGGATATGGGATACAAGGGTGGCGAGGACGTCGCGGCGATGGTTCGAGCGTTCGAGCAACGCCGAGATTTCGTCTCGTCTCGTCTCAACGCCATCGAAGGCATCAAACTTCCCAAAGTAGACGGCGCATTTTACGTCTTTCCCGACGTCAGCGCTTTTTTCGGCGGTAACGCCTCGGCAAAAGACTTTGGTCCCGTCGCGGACGTCGACGAGCTCTGCCGCTACATTTTAGAGAAAGGTCGCGTCGCCCTCGTCCCGGGTTCCGCGTTCGGCGTCCCGGACTGTCTCCGCATCTCTTACGCCGCGAGCAACGAGACCCTCGACCAAGCTCTCGGGCGCATCGAAGCCTGTCTCGATCCAGCCGTGTTCACGCGAAACACGCGGTGATGATTTGACATTTTTTAACGACTCGACCAGTCTGTACGCCAAACCTCACTTTCTCACGCACGCACTCAACCATGACTGAGCCGCGCTCGACGCTCACGCCGGACCTCCGCGACCGCGCCTTTCGCGTTTTCAAATGCCCCGCGCGTCTCGGCACGTCCTCGGAACTCATCAAGTCGAACGGCGGCGGCGGCGGCGGCGGGGACAAGCGCGCGCTCGTCGAGCTCGCAGAGTTTCTCGAGGACACCGTCGTTCGCGCGCTCCCCGTCGACGCCCGCGGGGTCTTGCGCGCGGCTCGGCGCGGGGAAACCTCCGCGGTGGATGCGTTGACGGCGTACGGTGAGGCGTTGACGCCCGCGCTTGGGAAACTGGGAGAGGCGTCGAACGAAGCGATCGTGGACGAGTTGCTCGAACGAGCCGTCGCGTTGCGACATTCGGACGCGAGGGAAGAAGCCCCGGCGGTCGAGGCGATGGAGCGGTCGAGTAAGAGGCTAAAGCTGGCGGCGATGGAGCAGGATGTTGGGGCGGCGATCTCGGAGAATGGACGGGCGAGGGATGCGCTGATGGCGTTGGCGAGGACGTTGGGGACGTTGCGCGCGGAGGACGAGGCGCCGACGGACGCGTTGGACGCGTGCGTGCTCTTGGAAAAGTGCGTCGCGGCGAACGAGAGGTTCGTCACGCCGTTTACGTCGGTGGATGGGGCGGAAGCGGCGAGGAATCCGCCGAGTTTGGATGACGTGCCAAGCGGGGTGGGGTTGCCGGATGACGCGACTGTGGCAAAGGCGGTGAGCGTGGCGAGGTTGTTGCACGTCAACGATTTGCGTCGCTTACAGAGCGACGTCGACGCGTTTTTGGTCTCTATGCAAGAGTACACCGCCGATCCAAAGACCGATTCGCGCATCGGTCGCGTCGGGAGATGAGGAGGAGGAAGGGGCGATGAACGAGCGTACACGTAGACTACACACTACCTAGACATTTGATAATACAACCACTAGTAAAGACGACTAGAACGCCTCATCGCCGCCCGCGAACACTTGCGCGAGAGAAATCAGAGCATGAAATTACAGCTTCCATCGTCACGCAAAGATTTCCGCATGAGCGCGCGCGGGGATGACGGTTTACCTCCCCCAAATATGGACGCGAACGCGCCGAGCGATTTCTCTCTCGCCACCTCCTCGTACCCATCCCCCGAATACAGCGCACACGGCGCCGGCTGATCCAGCCGCACGTGCAACCACACGTCACACCCACCCATCTCCAAAACCAACTCCTCGACCGCCCTGAGCAACGCGCGACCGACGCCTCGTCTTCGCGACGAAGCCCCCACGCACGCGTTGGCCAAATACGCCGCATCCGTCGGCGGCGACATCGACCTATCGCTCTCCTCCGGCCTCGACTTTCCCGAGATGGACACAGTGACGAACCCAACAATCTCAGTCGTCTCCTGCTCGCTCGCACTCGTCGTCGTCGTCCGTTCGGCGACGAGCGCCACCTCATCCGCGGCGTCACCAGTAGCCAAACCAATCAAATATTTCAACACGTACGCCCTCGGTTTAGCATCCTCCGTCCCTTCGAACGCCCCGTACACGAGGTCAATGCACGCCTTGGCGTCCGATTCCCGCATCTTCCTCGTCGTCGTCCCGCTCGCGGCGTCCTCCCGAGAAAACCGCGTCTGAATGTCAAAGAGTTCATCCTCTCTCGCGCTTCGTCGAGCTAAAACCATCCGCCGCTGTTTCGACGACGACGACGGCGTCGCCCCGTCCCGACGCTCGCCGCGCGTCGTCATCGTCGTCACGATGTCGCGCGTCCATCCCGCCGTCGTTCGCATCGTCGTCGTCGCCCCGCGTCGTCGTCTGCGGTTCGCACCGACTGAGTGATTGATTAATCGAAAAGCACCCCAACCCACACAACTCGACGCTCGACGCTTCGACGGAAACCGCGACGACGACGGAACGATGTCGAGCAAGGATGACGTCGCGCGTCTCGAACGCGAACTCGCCGGGCTCGCCCTCGACGCGAAACAGGTGCGCCGACCGGCACGCGAACGCGAACGCGAACGATCATCGATCGCGAGTCAACGATCTGAAACCACGTTCGCGACGACGGACCGACTGACTGACGACGCGCGCGCACGAACAGCCCGGAAAACTGACGGAGACGCTGGAAAAAATGATGGCGCTCGAGAAAACGTACCGCCTCGCGGCGGATTTCGTCGCGGCGCCGCGAACGTGCGTGGCGATCGTGGACGTGTTGCGCGCGTGCGAAGATTGGGATGGTTTACGCGAACACGTCTCGGCGTTGGTAAAAAGACGGGCGCAGCTCAAGCAAGCCATCACGGCGGTGGTGAGGCGGTGCATGGAATTCGTGGATGAAGCTCCTGGGGCGGAACAGCGGTTGAAACTGATTGAGACGCTGTGCGACGTGACGAGCGGGAAGATTTTCGTAGAGGTTGAAAAGAGCCGACTGACGCGCGCGTTGGCGAGGATGCACGAAGAGGAAGGGAGGATCGCCGAGGCGTGCGGGGTGATGCAAGAGGTGGCGATTGAGACATACGGGGCGTTGACTCGGCACGAAAAGCTATTCTTCATCGAGGAACAGGTGAGGTTGTGCTTAGCGAAGAAGGATTATTTGAGAGCGTTGATTTTAAGTCGGAAAATCAACCCAAAGACGTTTGACGAGCTCATCGAAAAGGAGAAAAAAGATGCGGAAAAGGCTGCGGTGGCGGCGAAAGATGAGAGCGAGCGAAGCGAAAAGGAAAAGGAAGAGCTCAGGGCGGAAAAGCTGAAGAAGGAGGGTCAGGTGGAGCACGCAGAGGCGTACTTTGAACCGACAGATGAGGGCATTCCGTCGCTCGAGGCGCTCAAGCTGCGCTACTACGAGCTCATGGTGGAGTACTATAGTCATAGCGATGAATACCTGGAGCAGTGCCGGTGCTACCAGAACATCATGGAGTGCGCCGAGGTTCGCGATGACCCGGCTCGATGGGGTCCGACGCTCAAAAAGATTGTCTGGTTGGTGTGTTTGAGCAAGCAAGAGCCGATGCAACGCTCCATTTTACACGGCGTCAAGGCGAACCTCAAACTGAGCGACCTCCCCCCGCACGAGGCGCTCGTCAAGCAGTTTTGCACGAAAGAAATCATCCACTGGACGACGCTTCAGGAGCGATACGCGTCGGAAATTGCGTCAGAGACTGAGATTTTCGGCGGCGAAAAGGGTGCCAAGCGCGTCGAGGATTTAAAGCTTCGCGTCATCGAGCACAACATGCTCGTCGTGTCTTCGTACTACTCTCGCGTCTCCATCGCTCGGCTCTCTGAGCTCTTGTGTCTCACCCCGGATGAGACGGAGAAGCATCTCGCGTCATGCGTCGTGGATAAGTCTGTCGCCGCTAAGATTGATCGCCCGGCGGGACTCGTCGACTTTTCCGCCGTGAAACCCGCCGATTGGCTTTTGAACAAGTGGGTCGGAAACATCGACGCCCTCTTGACGTGTCTCGATAAATCCAGTCATCTCATTCAAAAGGAGGCGCAAACCTTCAAGGTGACGCTGTGAAGAAGACGCGTAGTTTGTTTTTGTACACCCACCGGTCGTTCTTTTGATGATACCGCGAGCACTTACTACACGAATGAACTAAATGAATTATTACACCGCTCGCTCTAAACGAGACGCTCTTTTCGACGGAGAAACGAACGACGCGTCGTGGCGTGTACCACGTTGGAATCACGACCCGCCGCCGTCGTCGTCGGCGTCGTCGGCGTCACCGCCCATCCCACCGCCGAGCACCGCCGCGCTTTCCCGCCTCGTCGCATCCGCCCTCCGTTCCGCCAAGTCTCTCTCCCACGCCTCAGCCTCCCTCGACCCGGCGGCCAAAAACACCTCAAACTTCCCGCTCGCATCCGCCCGTCGCTCGCACGCATCCTCACACGCCGCCGAACACATCTCACACGCCTCCTCCGCGTTCGCGCTCGCCGTCGCGCGTTCACACGCCGATCTACACGCCGACGCGCACGCCTCGCCGCGTTCATAAAACGCTCCGGCGTCCGCGTCCGCGCCGTCCGCGTCGCCCGCCCCGCTCGGCGCGCCCCCGTGCGTCGCGATGGCTTGTTTCTCCAGACCCTCGACTCGGGCGAACACCCTCACGACGTACGACGTCGTTCTCGACGCGATCGATCCGTCCGTCGGCGCAGACGTCGATGATTTCGACGCGTCCGTCGTCCTTCGCCGTCTCGTCATTGCGAAAAAATCATCATCATCGTCAACGTCCTCGGTCGCTTCGTCGTCGATTCCACCCGATGTATCGCTCGAACCCTCGACGCGACGCGTCGACGCGACGCCGCGGACGCGAATCGCGCGAAACCGCGGCGCGGGTGGGCGTCCGGCGACGGATGGGTGGTGATTCACGTCGTCCGCTGCTCCAGCTGGCATCTTCAGCGCGTCGTTGAATGCCGCCGACGCGTTAGTCTTTGACGCGCGCGTCCGTCATGTCGAACGATGACGACGCGTCGGAACGACGAGGACGAGAAGGAGGAGTCGACGATGCCGAAATCGGTCGCGCGTCGTCGTCGTCATCGAACGGTACGGTATCGTTGACGACGTCGAACGTACATTTGATTCAGAAACGGTTTGATGATGATGTGGACGTTGTTGACGTCGACGATACCGACGCGCGAGGAGAAGGAGGAGGACGACGGGTATCGAAAGAGCGCGCGACGTCATCGTCGTCATCGTGGGATTTACGGCGCGAGGGCACGACGGCGTCGCTGTGGGCGGCGATGCGACTTCGTGATGATAAAATTCATGACAAAGATGACTTACAGACGGAACGCTGGTCGGATGTCGATTTGTACGCGACGAAACGCGCGCTGTACCGATCGCGCGTCGAATGCTCCCGCGCGATCGCCCGCGGGGCGTTATTACGGTGGAAGCTCGCGTGTGTGCCGCGGGTGAGCGCGGCGCGGGTCGCGGACGCGGCGGTTCGCGCGCGCGAGCGCAGAGCGACGCAAAGCGCGTTTGATCGATGGTGCGCGCAAACCCCCGGGATTTCTCGCCGGCGTCGTCGGCGACGACGGGGGGGCGCGCGCGCCCGGCACGGCGGAGGAATTTCTTTCGGTGGCGACGACGACGACGACGGTCCGATGACGCCGGTGGATTTTTTAAACGACGAAGAGTTTCCGACGGATTATCGCGACGAGTTGGAAATTCGGTTGAAACAAATCGCTCGGTTGGAGGACGCGTTGCGCGAGGCGAACGCTCGGGAGGCGCGCGCGGCGTCTGGGGAGGCGTTCGAGGTGGAGATGCGCAAGTTTAGGTCGCACTTGACGAACATACAGCGAGAGCTGGAGAATGTGAAGCGGGAGAGGGATGCTTATAAGAAGAAGTGGACCGAGTCGGGCGGACCGGCGGCGTTGAAATCGGTCGAGGAGCGACGCGCGAATCAGAGAACGATGGCGACGCAAACCATGTTTGACGCCGACGCCGACGGTCCCGGTGCCGAGAAGGCGCGCGCCGAGGAGAAAGCCGCCGCGATCGCGAACGCGGTACCGGCGACGAAGAGCGAGATTCGAGCGGCGGAAAAGAAATGGGTGGATCAAGCGCGTTTGTTTCAACAAAAGTTTGAGCGACAAATGGAAATTACGAGCGAATTTGAACGGAAACTTCGAGAGGAACGCACGCGGTTGTTGCGAAGCGAAACGCGGTACGAGGCGAGAATTCAAGAGATGGCGAAGAAACACGCAGAGGAGATCATTGAGATGCGATCGCGGGCGGTTGGGGTGAAGGAGGAGGAGGAAGACGCGCGATCGACGGGCGACGCGGAGGATGGATTGACGTACGCGTCGCCGGCGAGTCTGGATGACGACCGATTCGCCGAGTACGCCAAGATTGGAGCCGCACGCGGAGTCGGTGACGACAGAGACGACGATGTCTACGACAGCGATAGGTCTCTCCCGACGTCACCCGCGGAGGAGGAGAGGTTTTCAACCCCCGCGGGCGGCGACGCCAGCCTTCGCGCGCCAACCGCCGCCGCTTCGGAACGCCCCGAACGATTCGAAACCGCCTCCAAGCGGTTACACTTTGCCTCTCTCGACGACTTTTCGTCATCGAGCGAAGACGAATACAAGGGTGGCGATGTCGATCAAGATTTGAATCGTCGTGTGGTTCCATCACCGCCGCCGCCGCCGGTTTCCGCCGGGGCGACGAGGAAACCGATTCGTCTCACCGTCGCCGTGGCCAAACTCGTCATGATGGGTCACTCCCAACGCGACGCCATAGACGCCCTCAAACGCGTCGACGGGAACAACGTTCAGGCTGCCGACGCGTGGCTTAAAACCCGGGCGTAA
>Ga0255774_10002190_pt1 | contig 15115 bp, 18 predicted proteins | sample 101ome_17_FD_179972 | JGI IMG/M metagenome (GOLD analysis project Ga0255774, IMG submission 179972) | Coastal salt marsh microbial communities from the Groves Creek Marsh, Skidaway Island, Georgia - 101407AT metaG (version 2) | ecosystem: Environmental > Aquatic > Marine > Intertidal zone >...
CGGATGACGGGCCAAGGAACGTCGCCGCGCATCCACGACGCGAGTTGCGCGTCGTGGTCCACCTCGGGATCGATTTCGATCCAGACTTTCGTCCCGTCTCGGCACGCGAGCGACGACCACCGAGAGTGTTCTCGCGACGTCGGTGCGAGGGCCTCGCCTTCGCGACGCGCGACGGCGTCGAACGCGACGTTCGCGGGCAAGGACGCCGCGCGTCGAATCGTCTCGCCGGCGTCGGCGTCTCTTCGCCGACGCATCGCGCTCTCATACCGTGCAGACGACGCGTCGTACGAGGGTTGGTAAAGACGAACGCGTTCTTCGCGCGCCTTTTCGCGCATCTCTCGTCCCTCATCGTCGACGTCCGCGACGCCGGCGTCGCGTGTCGACAAGGCGTCCGCGCGAACCTCTGACTCGACGTCCATCGCGTCCTCAGATTCTCTCTCGTCCACCGTCGACGGCGCCACCACCTCGCGCGCCTCGCCCTCGCGCACGATGACCCAACGCTTTCGTGCCTCGTCGAATTCAAACGTCCCACCGACCGGCGCGTTCGCCGCCAACCGTCTCGCCGCGCCGCCGGCGAACGCTCGAAACGTCCTCGCCTTCGCGCCTCGCGCGTCGCCGCACGCCGCGCCACCCGTCTCGCCCCACCGCGTGATCTCCCATCTCTCCGACGACGTCTCCCCCGCGCGTTCGCGCGCATCGTCGCGCGTTTGCGCCGCACCGACCGCTAACGTCGCGCGCTCGCTCGCCGGCGAAAACGGGTCCCGCGCGCCGCGTCCCTCGATAAATCTATTCTGACACGTCGCGCCTCCCGGCGCCCGACGCGCGTCGTTCCCGTCGGCTCCGTACGCCACGCTCGACGCGTTCGCCACGACGGCGTCCACGCGCGCGCCCGCGGCGCCGAACCACGACGACGTCGCCCAGAGACTCGCGCCCGCCGCGACGTCCACCTCTCCCGGATCCTCCACCGCCGCCGCCGCGTTCGCGAACCCGCGCGCGCGCGTCGTCGACGACGCGTCCTCGGTCGTCTCGCGCGCGACGGGCGCGGCGACGCCCCACCGTCGTCGTCGCACGTCGTCGACGCTCGCCGGCGTGACGTCACGTCGGAGCACATCGACCGTCATCGTCGCGCTGCGTCGTCGCGCGCGCGCACGTCGAGCGTCGCGTCGGTCGACGACGTCGCGCACGTCGCGCTCGCGTCCGTCGCGCGACGATGGACGTCGCGTCGACGCGTCGAGGGTGCGAGCGTCGAGGAATGGTGTCGGCAGTCGTCCGCGCGAAATCACGTCATGCGCGCGGCGTCCTCCGCCTCGTCCTCGGACGACGAGGATTCGGACGCGCGCGACGACTCGCGCGTCGACGACGACGCGCGCGATGCGCTCGACGTTCACCTTCCCGCGCTCGTCAAGGCGCGTCTCGTCGCGCACATTGTTCGCGAAATTCTCATCGAGGCGACGGACGCATCATCCGACGCCGTCGACGTCCCGGACGACGCGCTCGTCGCCATCGCGCGCGAGACGTGCGACTTGTACGCCCGCACATTCGTGGACGCGCGCGCGACGCGCGAGAGCGGACTCGGGGCGCGCGAACGGCGAGAGACAAAGATTCGCGCGGGCCGGTGCTTGGTGGCGGCGACGCGACCGCGAGGCGCGTCTTCGGACATCACCACGCTTCGACATCTCGCGCGATTCGTCGCGCTCGGTGAAAATCACGACGAAGGCGTCGACGTCGTCGCGCGAGAGCGGGCGTTGACGCGAGGGATGCGAGGGACATTGGCGAAAATACACGCGGAGGGACGCACGGTGGCGAGCGGCGCCGTGGCGTGCGAGGACGCGTTCGACGTCGCGGTGGCGACGGGTGGGTTCTTTAGAGAACATTGGGGCGTCGTCGTGGAGGAAGCGATGCCGAAAGTGGTGCGCGCGGTGCGACGGAGGTTCGGTGTGGATCGGTCGAGGGTGGTGGCGAGGGAGGAGACGCCGAAGAACGAGGCGTTGGACGCGTGGTTATTCGCGGCGCGCGAGGGCGGCGGCGAGGATTCGGCGTCGGCGTCGAGCGTGGACGAGGCGTACGACGAGGCGTACGACGAGGCGTACGACGAGGAGGATTTCGACGATGATGGTCGATTGTTTTCCTCGTCGTCGTTCGTGGCGCGCGCGAGGCGTGGATCCATCTCGAGAGACGAAGACGACGAGTCGGAGGACGACGAGTCGCGTTTGGTTCGCGTCGAGGGCGCGGAGATTCGAAACGTCGAGCGCGATCACGAGTACGTCATACGAGAGATCACCGCCATGCGCGGAGAGACGACGACGGAGATCGCCGAGCGAATCAAGGCGAACGTCGAGCGAACCAAGGGCGCGTCGACATCCATTGAGGCGAAACGCGCGCAATTGTTACAATCTCTCTTGGCCAAGTATACGCGCGTGGAATCGAGTCGGAATTCGCACACGGGCGCGTACACGCGCGACGTGACGTCGAATAATCCGAAACACGCCTTCTTCGCGGGCACGGAGACGAGAACGCGCATCGTGACGCGGGATAAAAACTTGGAGTTTCGCTCGGTAAAGGCGCACGTCGAACGGCGTAAAAGCGAAATCTCCGCGCGCGAAACCCGACGAGAGACGCTCTTCGGCTGATAGCGAAGATGAATTGAATGAATTAGAGATATAGCGCTAGCTAGTAGTGTAGTCGTGTGGTGTATTCTAGTGTACATGTTCATTTCGGCGCGTTCGCGGCGAGACGCGCGGCGATGGCGCGCGCCGCTGCTGCCGCTGCTGCTGCGGGATCGTTCGTCGGCGCCGACGCGGACGCCGCCGCCGACGACGGCGGCGGCGCGAACTGTTTCGCGATCGCCTCGGCGCGCGCGCGCGCCTGCGCCACCATCGCATTCGCGAGCGCGGGCGGAGGCGGAGGCGCGACGCGCGCCGCGCTCGGAGGCGGCACCGCCGAAAAGTTTTCATTCGGCGCGCTTCGCGGCGGACCGCGTCCGCCGCCGAACCGCGCGCGCGCGTGCGCCGGCGCGCCCGTGAACCCCAAACCTCGTCCTCCCATGATTTTCCCACCGCGTCCGCTCGCCGACGCGCCAAAGTCGTCCTCCTCCTCCGCGCGCGCGCGTTTGCGATACGCGCCTCGCGCGAGCGCCTTCAAATCCAAAGGCGCGTCTTGGCCCGCGTCTCGTAAATTCTTCTCCAAACACTGCGCCGTCTTGGCCGAATCTCGCGCCGTGAGCAGCGTGTACGCGCGCCCATCCGTCGCACCCGCGCGTCCCGTGCGTCCGATCCTGTGCACGTGCGTGGAGATGTCTCGAGACGCGTGGAAATTAATAACCGTCTTGATGGAGTCGACGTCCAACCCGCGAGCCGCGACGTCCGTCGCCACCAGGACGTGCGCGCGTTCGCTCTTAAACGCTCGCATCGCGTCTTGTCTCTCGCCTTGGTCTAAGTCACCGTGTAACCCCACGGCTTTGATCCCGCGTCTCGCGCACTCGCGCACCAATTCATCCACGGTGGCTTTATGATTGACGAAGACGAGCGCTTGGCCCTCGTTGACGAATGCGGCGAGATGTTCAAACGTCCACGTCCATCGCGAGGCATCGTCGTCGAACACGCGCACGATCTGCGTGACGTCCTCGTTCGACCCACCCGCGTTTCCGACGAATACCGTGACGTGATCGCGCGCCAAGACGTCTCCGACGAGTCGTCGAACGGCCGGTGGCATCGTCGCGCTGAACAAGACGCACTGTCTGTCGGGACGGACGTTTTGACACAGCGAACGCACGGCGCGTTCGAAACCCATGTCTAACATCTTATCCGCCTCATCCAGGGCGAGATAGGTGACATCGCGAAGGTGTATCGAATTCTTCATGCACAGCACGTCGATGAGCCGACCGGGGGTGGCGACGAGGAGATCGACGCCCGCGCGTAATTTTTTAAATTGCTCCGTCTTGCTCACGCCTCCGAAGACGGCGGAACACCGAATCGGTACGCCAGCCTTGATGAACCTGTGCGTCTCGTTCGCGATCTGCGCCGCGAGTTCGCGCGTCGGCGCGAGGACGAGCGCGCGCGGACCGTCGCGTTTTCCGGCTCGAGGTCGACGAGACATTTGCGCAAAGGCGGGTAATAAAAACGCCAACGTCTTCCCGCTCCCCGTCTTCGCGCACGCCAACACGTCTCGTCCGCTCGTGATGATGGGTAAACACTGCGCCTGCACTCCCGTGGGCGTCTCAAATCCCAATCGTTTCAACGCTCGGAGCGCGTCGACGTCCAACGCGCCTCCTTGTCCGAATCGCGTCGTCGGCGCCACGTCGCACCCGTCCACGCGCACGTCCAACGCGCGTCTCGCCGCCGCCACCTCCTCCGCCGACATCTCTGCCAACTCTCTCGGCACCGCGTACGTCGCGCGCATGAACGGTTCGTAGGACACGGAGGCGTGATCGACGATCGGTAACTCGTCTCTCACGCCTCGAGGCGCGCGTTCGTTCGCGTCGTTCGCGAGCGACGCGTCTGCGGCGTCGTCGTCGTACTCGTCATCCTTGCTCTCTCGCGCCGCGCCTCGTCCGCCGGGCACGGGTTTCCCTCTCGCGCTCATCACGAGCATCGACCGTTCGAACGCATCGTCGTCGTCGTCGTCGTCGTCGTCGTCGCCCCGCGTCCCCGTCGGTTTCGGTTTCGGTTTCGTCGTCGTCGTCGTCGTCTCTAAATCAGCCATGAACGCGTCGAGCGGATCCACCTCCTCCTCCGCGTCCGCCTCGCGCGCGTCACCCTCGCGCTCGACGTCACCGAGCAATTCCTCGTCGCACGCGCGCTCGATCTTGGCGTCCAGCGACGCGTCGCGCGCGAGCTCGACGCCGCGCGCGCTCAAAAACGAATCGAGCTGCGCCGCGCTCCATCGACGAAACTCATCCCTGAGCGCGTCGCGGTCGCTCATGACGCGCGACGGCGACGACGGGCGAGCCGCCGCGACGATGCGCGCGACGCGCGGTCGATCGCGCGCGACGTCGCGCGTGGTTGTCGCGTCACGCATTCATCGTCTCACGCATCCATCGGCACGCCGCCGCAGACGCCGACTCTCGACCACCTCGCGACGCGCGTCGGACGACGACGATGAAGATCGTCAACATCGCCGACGGCTTGCTCACCAATCTCGAAACCTTGGACCTTCTCCGCGAGCGCACGGGCGAGCCCGGGGCGGCGCCGACGTACCCGCAGCCCCACGACCCTTTTCCGACGGAGATGCAGTGTTACGACGCGCTGTCGAGGACGTGCGCGGGAGAGCAAGTGCGAGAGAACGTGCGGGCGTTCATCGAGCACATCGCGGCGATCGAGCTGACGCCGGCGGAGGTGGTGCAGTTGATCAATCTCAAGCCGAGGGAACGGGTGGTGGTGCACGCCGTCGTGGCGCAGTGCGAACGACGGTTGAGCGAGGACGAGGTGGACGATTTGATTCATCTGTGCCATCAGTTTTTGTGAGCGGGCGACGCGACGTGTCGTTTGTCGTTCGTAGGCGGTTGTAGTGTACATTGAAGTAGTAGTGTAGGAAGTCTAGCGGCTCGCGGGTCGCGCCGTTCGAGGGTCGAGCGAGAACGGAGCGACGACGCGTCGAACGCGCGCGCGAAGAGACGTCGTCGACGGGCGAGCGGACGAGCGAGCGAGCGAGCGAGCGAGCGAGCGAGCGACGAGTCTCACTCGTCGGTGAGCTCGTCGCGAAACGCCGGGAACCAGTACACGCGCTCGGTCTCGGTCGGGGATTGGTCGTCGGCGAGAGCCACGCCGAGTCGAAGCGCGGCTTCGAGCGCGTCTCTCGCGCGATCGAACGACCACTCCGACGCATTCGCGAGCGCCGACGCCGTGACGCACCCTTCGCGCGTGTGTCTGGCGCGCGTCAACGCGACGGTGACGTCGTCGCTCATCTCTGAAGGAACGCTTCGAACCATTTTCGTCCCGCTCGTCGTCTCCACGCGCCACCCGCCGCCGAGCGCCGCGAGCGATTCGATCGCCCGTTCCACGTCGTCCGCGCTCACGTCGCCAGCCGTGGACCCTCGACGCGCGTTGACGCGTCGCACCAAGACGTCTAAATCGCACAGACCACCGTCGTGCGCTCTCGAGGCGAGGCACCGCTCGACGACGCACACGGCGAGCTCGACGTAAAACTCGCCCAATCCCAACACGCGCGCCCACGCGCTCTTTCGCGACGCCAACGGGTCCACGCCGACCACGGCGCACATCTGATGAAATTCCGCGCGAAACGCGGGATCGGCGCGTATCGCCGCGCGGTGTTTCGCGGCGAAACCCTCGAGCGCGCGCGTAAATCTGTGCAACTGTTTTCGCGTCTCCTCCTCGCGAAATCTCGCGCGCTCAACGGCGAGCTCGCGAAACTTGGCGTCGAGCGCGTTGGCGTGCGCGATCGCGCTCACGCCCGCGCGGCGGCGCATCGCTCGCGCGCGCGCGCGCGCGTGTCTCGGGTCAGACGATTGGACGACGGCGAGACGACGCGACGGCGGGCGTTTGGGCGTCAAACGGTCAAACTATTCGTTTGTACACGTTGCTTTTGAAGAGCTATTACATTTTGACTAGGCAATGCGTTCGTTCGCGTCCCTCGCGATCATGACTTGGCGAGCGTCGGACGCGTGGACGCTCCCGGCGGCATCCACCTCGACTGCGTCGCCTTCTCCTCGGCGTTCCATCCTCGCACGCCGGACATGATCGATCTCTCTTGCTCCTTCTTCTCCGACCACGCCCGCACGAAACGCCTATCTTCTTCCGCTTGCAAATACGGCACGATGACCGCCCGCGCGTGTAACTTCTCCTCCTTGACGGCGCGTCTCTCGCGGTTTCCCACGCCGATTTGATAAAACCCGTACGTAAACATCCCCGCGTACACCGCCAGGATGGCGGCGCCCGTCGGTCCCGTGTTCGGAATGCGTCGTCCGTATCGAATCGATGAGTATCCACCCGGCGGCGGTCCGTCCTGCGCGCATCGCGAGAGTCGCGCGTCGTCAGTCGTCGATTCTCTCGCCTCGCGCGCGCGTCCTCGATCCAGCCTCTTCCCCGCACGTCTTCGTTCGCGTTCCCACGCGCGACGCGACGTCCACCGCGACGCCCTCGCGCGCGAACACGACGCCACACATCACACATCATCGATTCGTACCTGCGCGATGGGTAAATCCGCCACCGAACGCATCCCCGGGACGCCTCTCGTCGTCACCTCCGTCATGGCGCGCGACTGAGCCGCGTCACCTCGCGCGCGTCCTCACGCCCTCGCGTCGCCGACGCCTCCCCCGCGCTCGACGTCGATCGACGACGCGAATTCTTACGAACCGATCGAACGTCCGCGCGCGTTCGATGGACCCTCGCGCGCGCGACGACGACGCGTGCGCGTGTGACGCGCGCGGTCGCGCCCAAACCCCCGATCGATCGCGATCGACCGCGCCCATTGGGCGCGGCGTCAGTGCGCGACGACGAGGACGATCCGTGACGATGTACGCGCGACGACGACGCGAGAAGTGACGCGAGGGACCGCGCTCGAGGGTTCGGTCGCGCGCGAGGGCGCGGGGGTGGACGCGCGCGCGCGCGATTCGATGCGACGCGCGCGAGAGAGAGCGAGAGGGGCAGCCGCGCGAGCGGACTCGAACGAACGACTGACGACGCGCACGCGATGTCGCGCGCATCTCGCTCGCGCAGGACGGACGTCGAGGAAGACGACGACCCGGTCGATCATAAGCTCGAGTGCGAGGAGAAGTGCATGCCCAAGTGCGAAAAGTTTGTCAAGGCGTACGAGGCGTGCGCGGAGAGGATCAAGGGCGACGAGACGGGGGAGGCGCACTGCACGGTGCGCGATGCGATGCGACGCGACGATGGATGGATGGAATTGAGCGCGCGGGGGGTGACGACGACTGACGTGGGAACGCGACGACGACGTACGACGTAGGGACAATACTTTGACATGTATAGATGCGTGGACGAGTGCGCCAAGGAGGAAGTCATGGCGAGAACCGTGTGACGTAGCCGCGCGCGCCGCGATGGATGGACCCCCGTATAATATTACTCACTCACTGAAATTGAACTCCTCTCGCCGACCGTCGTCGTCGTTTTCTTCCATGCGCTCGCTCTTGCTCTATCTATACAACGCTATCTCGATATTCTCTACTGCTAGCTAGGCTACACGCGTCTCGCGTCTCTCGACGAGACGCCGCGCACGCGTCGCTCGCGTCGTCTTCACCCGAAGAATGACCCGAATTTCCTCGCCCACGACCTTCTTTTCGGTGTCGATTGCGGCGGCGACGGCGGCGGCGGCGGCGGCGCCGACGCCGACGCCGACGCCTCGAACACGTCGATGTACTTGGCGTACATCGGTCTCGTCATCGCGAGCGCGATGAGAAAGACGCAAAACACCACGAGACACACGCGCGCGCGTCTCGTACCGCGCTGGTGTCTTAACTCGCGCGCGTTCACGGACGCGGCGGCTGATGATTTCGCGTCGCCGGCGTGCCCGCGCGAGTGGTTGAGATCTTGCGCGCTCTTGGGCGTCGATCCGCCCGCGTGCGCGCTCGAGCGCGCGTCCGCGTCGTCGGGATCATCGTCGTGACCGGGCGCGCCGTGACGCCGGCGCGCGCCGATGCACCACGTGTTCATGCGGGCGCGTCGGACTGCCGACGCGTCGTCTCCGGTACCGCGTCTCTGCAGTGCGGGACGGAAGGATGTCGACGCCGACGATGGCGTCGACGTCGACGCGGTGCGCGGTGGCGGCGAGACGCGCGGTGGTGACGCGCTCGACGCGGTGCGCGTCGACGTTGGGTCGACGCGTCGACGCGACGCGCGCGAAAGCCGCGGAGATGTTGGGGGAGACTTTGGTGTCGGATGACTTGTTGACGTCGTGCGCGCCCTGGGGGAACGTGTGCGTGACGTACGGCACGCACTACGTCCCGGTCGCGTTACCGAGCATATTGGGATCGTTGTTGCTCGTCGTGCCGTTGGTGGTGGCGTTGCGCGAGGTGCGAGCGCGGGATAAAGAAATCTTCGCGCTCAAGGAGCGGTTGGGCGAAAACGACGACGAGGAACGATGATCAGTAATCGTCGGCTAGAATAGACGTAGTGAATACAAAGGATGAATGATGACGCATGGATACAATCGTCACGCCGTCGCGGACGTCTTCTTCTCCGCCGTCTCCGTGTCGTTCGTCTCGAGACGGAGGATGAGCTCCTCTTTTTTCCCGCTCACCTTGCACCCTCGCGCCTTGAGCTCCTTGCGCAACTCGTCGCCCGTCATGCCGAAATACGGGCCAAAGTACGGTAACGTCCCGCCCTCTTCGCGCACGAGACCTCGGTCGGTGAGCGCAGCGCGCACGCGCGCGCAGAGCTCGTCCTCTTCGGCGGCGGCGGCGGCGCCGTCGGCGACGTGCCCGTAGGCGGCGATCAGAAGCGACTCGGCGCGTCCGTGATCCTTCTTCCTCTTCAACTCACCCGCAATCTCGGGAAAGAGCGATCGAGCCATGGCGATGGAATCATCCTTCGTGCTGCCCTTAAATTTCAGACCGAGCGCGGCTTTCCAAGCCTGCGGCTTGACGACGCGTACGTCGAACTCCTCCGCCGTGAGGACGCCTCTCCACAAGCCAAAGTTATATCCCTGCACGAACGCCGTCTGCGCGCTGAACCCGAACTCCACGCCGCCCTCCTCGAGGTACACCCTCGTTCCGCGCGGAACGCCCAACGACCGCGCCGTCTCGCGCATGGCGTCCGGATCGAGTCGCAAGCGCTCGCGCCCGTTCACGAGCACTTTGCTCGTGGGGTTATCCAACACGCGCACCGCGCGCACCGCGCCGACGGCACCGCCGGAGATGACACACAGCGCGCCGCCGGCGTCTGAATCACAACCGACGACGACCCACGAGTCGCCCGTCGACGACGTCGCGGCGTCGCCGTCGTCGGGGGAAGATGTCGACGCCTTGGCTCTAACGGTCGACGCGCGCGCGCGCGAAGACGACGCGCGCGAAGACGACGCGCACGACGCGCGCGAAGACGAACACGCGGACGAAGACGTCGCGCGCGACGTGTGCGCGGAGGCGCGTCGCGCGACAGTCGCGAGTCGCGCGGCGAGCATGGTCGCGGGGCGCGGTGTGACGTTCGCGCTCGGGGGACACGCGGCGGCTTTTCGGCGCGCGATCCCAGAGCGATAGAAACGAAGTGACGACGCGCGCGGGGATGACGTAGATTCGTAGATTTAAAGATGTTGAATTCAAAACGAACTAAGCATACTTGTCTTCTACGAAAGATCGATCCTTCAAACCGAGTCGTAAAATAGTATCCGCGTACTTGTCGCCGTTGGTTCGACGGAGATACTTTAAAAGCTTCTTCCGGCGCTCGAGCATGGCCATAAGTCCGTGACGACTGTGCTTGTCCTTTTTATGAACTTGCAAGTGTTCCGTCATAAACTTAATACGCATGGTCAAGTTGGCGATTTGTACTTCGCTAGACCCTACGTCGTGTTCGTCGCGCGCAAACGCGGCTCGCTCGGCGGCGAGCAAACGCTTGTTCAGCTCCGATCTCGACATGTTGGTCTCGCTCAAATACTTTTTCACTAATTCGGGTTTGATTTCACCAGACTTTTGGTTCAAGTCTAGCGAGCGTCGGTTCGATCGACCCTCAGCGGCGTCTCCGGCGCGCGCCGCGGGCGAGGTTGAAAAAATCGACCTCACCCACGTCGTCGCCGGCGCCCACTGGCTGGCTAACTCACTACGCATCAAACCTCCTCTCACACTCTCCAAATTACTAACAGCGAACGATCTCATCGTCGCACCTCGCAAACGCATCCCGAAGACACCACTCATGGCGCCGATTTACGCTTGGTTGGAGTTCGGCGAGCGCTTCTTACCGAGGCCGACGACGACGTTCACGAAGCGGCGGTTGTACTTGATGCGCTGGAACGCGCGACCCTTGGGCTGCTTCTTCTTTTCTTGCTTGGCGACCTTCGGGGTTTGACCACGAACCTACGCGAGACGCGAAAACGACGACGAACGAACGGGTCAGTCTCTCCTTGCCCTAACAACGCCCAGAGGCCACCCGCGTCATCGAGCGATCGTCCCACGCGCCCACCCCGCGCGCGCGACGCCCCGCACGACGCCCCACGCGCGCGAAACGACGACACGAAAACATGCCATCAACATCGCGCCGCGCCAAATCGCGCCATCACCACCCACGATCCACCGCGCGCGCGTCTTCACCGCCCCCATTCGATCCCGCCGCAAGCCCTAAGCCCACCGCGGTGGGCCCATCCCGCGTCGCCCGCGTTCGACCGAAGACGCGCGCGCACGCATCGCGAACGACGCGACGATACCGACGTACTTTACCGGCGCGAGCGAGCGAACCGTGAACCTTTCCCATCGCTTCTCGTGAGACGAACGCCCGTGCGTGTGAGTGGCGGATCGCGCCACCGCTCGGCGCGCGCCGACGACGACGAGTAAATACCGGGCGTGGCTTGTTTTTATCGGTTTTTATCGCACGCGCACCAATCGCGGACATATACGCCTTACGAGTGGTCACACGCCCATGAAGGCTTTATAAAAAAGACCGCGCGTGATGTACGTCCATGAATACCCGTGAATGCGTTTTGTGTACTTTACATACGTCCCACGCGTCCGTGAAAGTGCGCACGACGATCGACCTCGCCCCGCCGCCCGCCGTCTCGCGTCCGTGGACGGACCGTCACACGCGCCCACGCGAGACGGACGTCGCACGCACGCACCATGTCCCCGCAGCCTCTTCCCGAGCCTCTGCTCGATGAAAACGATCAACGGTACGACGCGCGATCGAGACGACGCGCGCGGGCGAGGCGAACGAGGTCGCGCGCGCGATGCGAGGGACGATGACGATGACGCGTGGATTTGAAAATTTGGTTTTTCAAAAGCGCGGTGCCCGAATTCGAATCGCGCGCGCGCGGGAGGCGGCGAGAAGCGCGACGAGGGCGAGGATTGGCGCGAATGGATGCGCGATATTCGCGCGCGTCGTGTGGTGTCGCGCGAGACGGTCGCGCGACGTCGCGTGAGACGCGACGGGGCGACCATCCCGCGCGAGAGAGCCGTTGGAGGCGGCGAGGGCAGACGACTGACGTCGGCGAGTCTGGCGCGACGATAGGTTCACCATGTTCCCGATCAAGTACCCGGCGGTGTGGGAGATGTACAAGAAGGCTGAGGCGTCCTTCTGGACCGGTGCGTGCGCGCGTCTCGTCGCGTCGCGTCGCGCGAGAGGAGACGGATAGGCGGAGGGGCAGATGCGCGCGAAGAGCGTTTAAACGCGAGAGAGCGCGAGGGGTGGTGACGTGCGCGCGAGACGGCGTGTGGAGAGACTGACGAATCGAACGGTGCTCGTGTGTGATTCCGCGCAGCCGAGGAAGTCGATCTCTCGGACGACATGAAGCACTGGGAGGGTCTGACCAAGGATGAAAAGCACTTCATCACGCACGTCCTCGCCTTCTTCGCCGCCTCGGACGGCATCGTGCTCGAAAACTTGGGCATTCGATTCATGGGTGAAGTGCAAATCCCGGAGGCGCGCGCGTTCTATGGCTTCCAAATCGCCATCGAGAACATCCACTCCGGTGCGTCGAGCGATGTGTGGACGCGTGATGACGTCGACGTTTCCTTCGCCCCGCGCGCGCAACGACGCGCGGCGACTGACTGATTGTGCGCCCGTCTTTTCCCGTACAGAAATGTATTCTTTGTTGATCGATCAGTACGTCAAGGACCCGAAGGAAAAGGATCACTTGTTCCGTGCCATCGAAACCATTCCGTGCGTGAAGAAGAAGGCTGACTGGGCGTTGAAGTGGATCGATTCCAGCGAGTCGTTCGGAGAGCGTCTCTTGGCTTTCGCGTGCATCGAGGGTATTTTCTTTTCTGGTTCTTTCTGCTCCATCTACTGGCTCAAGAAGCGCGGTTTGATGCCGGGCTTGACCTTCTCCAACGAGCTTATCTCCCGCGACGAAGGTCTCCACCGTGACTTCGCGTGCTTGTTGTACCAAATGTTGAACAACAAGCCGAGCGAGGAAGTCGTTCGCAAGATTGTCACCGAGGCGGTTGAGATTGAAAAGGAGTTTGTGTGCGACTCCCTCCCGTGCGCGCTCGTTGGTATGAACGCGAGCATGATGAGTGACTACATTGAATACGTCGCCGATCACTTGTTCTCCTCCTTGGGCATGGCGAAGGAGTACAACACGGCCAACCCGTTTGACTGGATGGAACTCATCTCGCTCCAAGGCAAGACGAACTTTTTCGAAAAGCGCGTCGGCGAGTACCAAAAGGCGGGCGTCATGAACTCCATCGGGGGCGGTAGCGTCAATGCGTTCTCCCTCGACGAGGACTTCTAAGCGATGCACCACGCATTCTCCGCGCGCACACGCTCGGAGAGCCGTCCACTTTTACACGCGCCACCTAGCTAGACGACCGGCGAGTCGCCGACGACGCATTCGCACCATCACATCGTCGTCCACTCGCGGACCCATCATGTATCAACCGATAGAGGAGTGTCTTAGCCACTCGAGCAGGCGAGCTCGAGCTCGATCGTTCCGTCACTTACGTCGCGAACGACATATGTTTTAATTCCAACTGCACCGATAAACAACGCAAATCAAATCCTAAAAAACGAGCACACGACGTCATTCGACGCCGTCGTCGTTCGTCGCGATGCCGAAACTATGAATAGCCGGTTGTAATTGAATGTGGTTCTACTGCTACTATGTGTCTACTCCATCTACTCCTAGGAGCGCTACAGTTTACGAAAATGTCGAGCGTCGGGATCTCCTGCGGCGCAACACGAGCGCGGCGACGGCGACGAACGACACGAAAGGAACGGCGAGCGAAACGTTATCGCCGAGCGATGCGCTCGACGTGTTCGGCACGTCGCTCTTGAGCGCGCGTTTCACTTCTGGATAGATGTCGAGCATCGACGCGAGCGTCACCGGCGCACCCGCCCACGCGTCCACCACCGATTTGTACGCCTCGGGCGTCGTCGGATTGAACGCCCTGAAACAATCTTCATACGGCGCCGCGGTGTCGCCGTACACCTCCCACGTGAACACGATGGGCACGTTCATTATCTCATAAATGTAATCTGTCGCCGTGCCGTGCGCGAGATATCCGACACCCTGACCTCCGGATCCGAGCACGCACCTCCCGCCGCAGTGCGCCTCGTTGACGGCGCGCGCCAGTGTATTCATCACCTCCGCCCGCGTTCCCGTCGGCTGTTTCGCGACGTGATCGTACGGAGTCAGAATTGCCTCCATACCGCTGTGCCAATTGACGAACGCGTGCGGTTTGAAATTCTCCACCAACTCTCGCAACATGCGACTCTCCGGCTCGCTAAACGCGCGTTCGCCCGGAAACTCCTCCTTCGGGTCGTAATCCGGCGCTTTCTTCCCCCAATCCACGCCCCAATTCCTATTCGGGTCCACCCCTCGCCCATTTTTCCTCTCACACAGATCCCCACCCTCCACCAACGCCCGTCCTCGCTCGTTTTCCATCGCCACCACCGCGAACGTCGTCCTTCGTAGCGTCTCGCGCATCTTCGTCTCGTCCGCCGCGCTCCCTCGTCCTCGCACCAATCCCACCACCGCGTCCTCCCCGTCCGCCAACGCGTCGAGAAACGCGATCGCCGCGTCCACGGGCACGAATTCCCGTCCGTGCTCGCCGTAATTCTATCGTCGTCGTCCCGAACGGGCGTCGTCAGTCTCGGCTCGAAAAAATCACTCGAGCGCCGTCGATGCATCCATCTCGATGGCGCCCACACGCGCGACGCGCCGCGACGCGCGCGTCGACGATCATCGCGCGCACCAACACCACCCTCGCCCCGACGTCCCCGCGCATCGCGCGCTCGACGCCTCCTCCAAGACGCGCGTACGTCACCGTCATGGACGCCGCGTAATCACCATCTTTTCGCGTCGTCTCGCGCGTCACCATCGTCCCCGCGCGCGCGCGTTCCACGGCGCGGCGCACGGCGGTTGCCACCTCGCGCGCGTCGCGCGCGCGCGCGTCCGCGGGCGTCGCGCGCGACGACGACGACGACGACGACGACGACGCCATCACGTCGAGGCGTGGTCTGGCGCGTATCGACGAATCACGACTCAAGACAGTGAGGGGGTC
>Ga0255774_10002262_pt1 | contig 14882 bp, 10 predicted proteins | sample 101ome_17_FD_179972 | JGI IMG/M metagenome (GOLD analysis project Ga0255774, IMG submission 179972) | Coastal salt marsh microbial communities from the Groves Creek Marsh, Skidaway Island, Georgia - 101407AT metaG (version 2) | ecosystem: Environmental > Aquatic > Marine > Intertidal zone >...
ACGATCCAGCATCTGATCCATGCGGCGTTCACTGATGGATGCCAACTCAAACAGCGCCAAGGCCATCTGGTCAGCACGTGTGGCGAGAAGTTCACCGTGGAAATTGCCTTGGCTCACCACTTCGTGTGAACCAGGTCGATCGGGTGACGGGAAAATCAGTGGGTTGTCCGTGGTGCTGTTCAACTCCACGTCAATGGTTCGTTGCAAATCAAGGAACGATTCGTAGACGGCGCCGTGAACTTGAGGAGCACAACGGAAGGAGTACGGGTCCTGCACGCGGTCGCAATCCGCATGATCGGCCATGATGGGCGAATCCTGAAGGATGAACCGGACACGCTGGGCGACCTTCTGTTGCCCTTGATGGGGACGGATGTCGTGCACCTCCGCTCGAAACGGCGCAAGACTGCACTGACGTGCCTCCATGGACATGGCCAACACCACATCTGCCAGCAACAGCAATTCAGAGAGTCGGGCGACGGACGTTGCCATGTAAGCGGACATTTGTGAGGTCCCGTTGATGAGGGACAAGCCGTCCTTAGCCGTCAAGTCCAGCGGCAAGATGCCGCGTTCGAACAGCACATCCTTGGTTGGGCGCGTGACGCCATCATCACCGATCAATCGCCCCTCGCCGATCAGCGCCAGCGCGAGATGCGACAAAGGGGCGAGATCACCGCTTGCACCAAGGCTACCGATGCGTGGCACTTCTGGATGAAGCCCCTCGTTCAGGAACAACACCAGTTGCCGGATGGCGTTCGGGTTGACACCCGAATGCCCTTTACAAAGTGAATTCAAACGGATCAACGTCATCGCTCGCACCTCGGGAACGGACATGGCCGGCCCAATGGCGGTGGCGTGCGAACGGATCAGGTTGATCTGAAGTTGGGCAAGATCGTCTGGAGAAATGCGCTGATGCACCAGCGCTCCAAAGCCAGTGTTGATGCCGTAGACCGTTTCGTTGTTGGCGACAATTCGCTCGACGACGGCCCGAGCGGCATGGATGTTCGGCCACGCATCTTCAGAAACGGCAACGGTGGACCGGCGATGGGCAACCATCATCACATCCGTCACGGTCAGCGTTGCACCGTCGACGTGCACCGTGTTGTTGGTCACGACGGACGCCCCCCCGGACCGTTCAGAACACCCTCATCGACGAGATGGGGCATGGTGACCTTCAATCGGTCGTTGGCCTCCATGGCCCTTCGAATGGCAAACGCCGCACCCGGGTTTCGAGCCCAGGCGCGACGAGCCACGCCGTTGTTGACGTCCCAGTGCAACATGTTGTTCAATTTCCGAGAAGCATCGTCGGAGCCGTCCAAGAGCAAACCGAAGCCACCGTTGATCACTTCACCCCATCCAACACCGCCTCCGTTGTGCAGACTGACCCAGGTGGCACCCCTGAAGGCATCACCAATTGCGTTTTGCACGGCCATGTCGGCGGTGTACATCGACCCATCACGAATGTTGGCTGTTTCTCGATAGGGGCTGTCTGTACCGGACACATCGTGATGGTCCCGGCCCAAGACGACCGGGCCTTGGAGCCTACCTTCCCGAACGGCTTGGTTCATGGCTTGTGCGATGCGTCGGCGGCCCTCGTCATCGGCGTAGAGAATGCGGGCCTGGCTACCGACCACCAGTGCATTGTGCCCAGCTTGTCGAATCCAGATCAGATTGTCTTGAATTTGACGTCGAATCTCGTTGGGTGCTTCAGCAAGCATCTCGACCAGGATGGATTCGGCAATGCGATCGGTTTCCTCCAAATCCGACGGAAGTCCGCTGGTGCATATCCAACGGTAGGGTCCGAACCCGTAGTCAAAGCACAACGGCCCCATGATGTCTTCAACGTAGCTTGGATATCGGAACGAGCCGTCCGATGCCATCACATCGGCACCTGCGCGTGATGCTTCAAGCAGGAAGGCGTTGCCGTAATCCCAGAAGTACATCCCTTGCTCAACCATGGTGTTGATGGCATCCGCGTGCCTTCGCAGCGTGGCTCGCACGGCATCCTCGAACCCCTCAGGGTCGGAGGACATCATCACCGACGCCTCTTCAAACGAACGGTCCACAGGGAAATAGCCTCCTTGAAACGGGTTGTGCAGACTGGTTTGATCGCTTCCGAGGTCAACCTTCACTTTCCGGTCGACCAACCGCTCCCACAGTCGGACGATGTTGCCGATGTACCCGATGGAGATCGTTGAACCGGTGCTCGCCGCCTCAATCATGAGATCGATCGCCACATCAACATCGTCCGTGACATCCGTCAACCAACCCTGTTCATGTCGCTTGTGAGCCGCATGGGCGTTGGCTTCGGCGATGATGCATGCTGCGCCAGCAATGGTTGCAGCTTTGGCTTGTGCGCCCGACATCCCGCCCAAACCGCTCGTGACGAAGGTCACGCCGGCCAAGGTGGCATCGTCGTCAAGACCGAGGTGCATGCGTGCCGCATTCAACAGTGTAATCGTGGTACCATGGACGATCCCTTGAGGTCCGATGTACATGTAGGACCCTGCTGTCATTTGACCGTATTGCGTCACACCGAGAGCGTTCATCCGTTCGTAGTCGGCTGGGGATGAGTGGTTCGGAATCACCATGCCGTTGGTGACAACCACCCTCGGAGCGTCCGGTGACGATGGAAAGAGGCCCATTGGGTGACCTGAATACATCACCAACGTTTGGTCCTCACCCATCTCACTGAGGTATTTCATAGCCAGTCGGTACTGCGCCCAATTTTGAAACACCGAACCGTTTCCACCGTACGTGACCAATTCGTGCGGGAATTGAGCAACATCGGGGTCAAGGTTGTTTTGAATCATCAGCATGATGGAAGCAGCTTGCTGGGTCTTTGCAGGATAGGCCTCGATGGGATGGGCCCGCATGGGGTGCGCTGTGGGCCGGAGACGTCGCATCAAGATGCGCCCGAAGGATTCCAATTCCTCCATGAATTCGGGGTACAACGCTTGATGATGAACCGGAGGAAAGTAACGCAATGCATTGCACACGGCAAGGTGTTTTTCTTCTGCCGTGAGGACTTGTTTTCGAGCGGGGGCATGGTCGACATTTGGGTCCAAAGGTTGCCGTGGGGGCAGGGAATCAGGGATCCCCTCGAGAATGGTTTGACGAAGCGGCCCCCAATCCTCTGCCATGGCCACTTCTCAACGACGGTTGCCTTTGAGGCTTGTTGCAACCGCCCACGAGCCTTCTGTCCACAACATCAAAAATCGGGAACGCTAGGCGTGCACAGATGGACCGTGTGGAAGAGGGGGCGGCTGGCTCAACGCTTCGCCAAGCATCAACCGAATTCAATGCCATTCTTGGTGCTACGGTGGCGGTTGCACTGGCATTTTTGTTCGCCTCGGCCGTCCTCAACAACGCCGTGTTGTCGGTGATCGACGACGATGATGAGGCACGGGGTGTGCGTGTTCCCGTTTGGGAGCGTGCTGACATGCCTTACCAGACCTCTGGAGAATTTGGCGTTGCGTTGGAAGTCGGGCCCTACAGCATCCTGCCGACCGAGAACGAATGGAATTCAACACACACCTTCGTTGAATACGTGTTGCCCATCGAGGAGGGCGGTGCTGCTCCGAACGGTCTCATCAGCCTTGCCGTCTGGCGGCCTAACGTACCCGAGGGCGTCACCGTGCCCGTCATCGCCGAATTCGGACCCTATTTCCAAGAACCCAGCGTTCAAACGCCCACCATTGAGGTCCCCGGCAGTTGGTTGGGACAGATGATCATCGACCAACTCCTCCCTCACGGCTATGCATTCGCCCAGGTATCGGTGGCAGGAACGGGTCGTTCGAACCATTGCATGGACCTGATGGGCACGGCCGAACAACTCGGCAACGATGCAGCCGTACGCTGGCTTGGTGAACAACCATGGTCCAACGGTGCGGTGGCCTTGATCGGAAAATCATACGACGGCAGCACCCCGTGGCAAGCGGCCATGTTTGGCTCTGAGCACGACCATCTCAAGACCATCGTTCCCATCTCCGGCCTCATTGGCGTGAAGGAGTTGATGTGGCGCAACGGCTCGGCCGAGGCTCGAGCACCCATCATGCACAACGGCGTGTACGGGAGTTACGGGTTGGACGGTGATGAAGAAGACTATCAAAACCTCTGCCCGGATTACATCCTCGGTCCCGGAACCGGCGTGTCCGCCTATGTCTTTGGTTCGGAAGTCGCCGGAACCTATTGGGAAGAGCGTTATTTCCTCGACAGGGTCTTGGAGCATTACACAGGCAGTGTCTACCTGATTCAAGGGATGCACGACTGGAACGTTGATCCGCACATGGCCGTCCCCACCATGAACGCTCTCATCGACACGGGCATTGAGGCCAAAGGTCTGTTTGGCCAATGGGACCACGATTATCCAGACCGACCGGTGCAACTGGACGACCGGTCCGACCTCGGTGGGCGAGGCGGTGAAGCCTTCCCTGAAATGGTCCGATTTGACTGGATGCAGGATTTGCTCGAATGGTTTGATTATTATTTGAAAAACATTGGACCGCAACCTGGACAATGGATTGAAATTCAATCCAACCAAGGAAGCTGGCGCCTCGAGGAACGCTACCCACCGGCCGATGTATCGGTGAAAACGTTGGAACTCGGTCGTGAATTGACCCTCGTGGACGGTTCGCTGACCGTTCTCCCCGACGCAGCCTCAGGACCCATATGGCAATCCGAACCGCTCACATCCACGATGCATTTGGCCGGTGTACCGCGCTTGCACGTTGATGTCACCACGAGCGCCGTGGGAGGGCAACTGTATGCCCTGCTGGAGGACTGCAGTCCAAGCGACAATTGCATCCACGTGGGCCATGCCATCATGGATTTGAGGTACCACGGTGGAGGGGACACCATCCAAACGTGGTTGCCCCTGTTGGAGACCATCAACGCCAAAATGGAATTCCTACCGCTGGACGCTGAAATCCCGGAGGGGCACTCGCTCCGCCTCTCGCTGGCCTCCACCGGCGAAGACTATCTTCCAGCCAGCACCTCTGCCATCGTCACCGTGCAGGAAGGATCAACATCAACCCTCCAACTCGACACCTTTGATCCCGACGAGCGTCGTTACTTCACGCCGCCTGCGTGCACGCACGAACGTTGCCTTCAAGCATCAACGGAATGACGGCGCACATCCGGCCGCCACAAGGTGAACAATGCACCGGATGCAATCATCACGGCCGCATACACCATGATCCCCTGTTGCACATTCAGTGTGTCGGATTCCATCAAGTACCCAGCAAGACTTGATGAGATGGAAAACGCCACGGAAAGCACCAACATGTCTGCAGAAAAGACCCGACCGCGAACTTCGTCCTCCACCCATTGCTGCACCATGATGGTGGAGAGGACCCAATTGGCACCGCTTGCGCTGTGGGCGAGGATGACCAGCAGCACCGTGACCCAAAGCGCTCCGCCCACGGACCACCCGACCAAGAAATAGAGCAGACCGGAACACACGATCAGTTGCCCAATCAACGTGGGCCAACGGCTTTGGTCGGTGAACAGATTTCGTGCGATGATGGGGCCAATACCGGTCCCGATCCCCCTCGCAAAGAAAAACAAACCAAAGCCAAACGCTGCACCGTATCCATCGACGTCGTTCCCAAGCAAGACAAGATACACGCCAGCAAGGCCTCCACCTGCGATGTTCCAGGATGCTTTGGCAAAGACAATGCGGTACAGTCTCGGTTCAGAACGAATGCGTTGAAACCCACGCTTGATGTTGGCAAAGGCCGTTTTGACCCAACCCGATTCGGGTGCATCTTCCACGGTTTGCGGGAGTCTCAAGTTCACGAGCAAGACGGTACCGAACACGAAGGTGATCGAATCGATGATGAAGGCTGCATCGGTGCCCCAAGCCGAGACCACCAAGCCACCAAGCATGGCTCCAATGCACAAGGCCGTTGACCACGATGCTGCATCCAACGCATTGGCTGTTGCCAAGTCCGCTTCGCTGACCACGTTGGGAATGGAAGCACGCTCAGCGGTCATGTAAACGCCGTGCAGAATCATCATCACGCCTGACAAGCCGATCATCCAAACGATGTCTTCGGGTCCGTTCACCCAGAGGAAGCACAGAGCGAGCACCGCTTGTGCGAGGTTCGATGCGACCATCAGCATCTTTCTCGAATACCGGTCAGCCATCATGCCAATGAAGGGCTGGAGCAGAGCAAAACCAGCCATCCGAACCGTGAACAACACACCCAGCAACCATTCGCTCTCCGTATAGGTGAGGATGAGCAAAAACAGGGCGATGGTGTTGAACCACTCGCCGAGCATGGATACGACCGCAGCAAGCCACAGCCTGCGAAACGACGCATTGTTTCTGACGAGCGAAACGTAGGAAGTTTGCGTCATTCTTCTTCCCCGTGGGCTGCGCCACCGGCAGCTTCCAAAGAAACAACCACCCATTTGGACGTGGGCGTGTTGGAGAGGGCTGCTGTGGATCGAAGCGGCACCAATTCATTGGCTTCCGGGAAGTACGCTGCAAGGTTGCCGCGAGGGATCTCGTACGGGACCAGCAACCATGCGTGCGAGTGACGCTCTTCGCCCTCAAAATGACTTGTGATGTTCACGGTGGTTCGTGCTTTCCAACCCCTCTCAACCATGTCCTTGGCGTTCATCATGAGCACACGACGGTGACCATGAATGCCTCGATAACGATCGTGCAGACCGTAGATGGTGGTGTTGTACTGATCGTGGCTTCGCAGGGTCATCAAGACGTATCGGCCATCACCAACCTCGAGGTCGGGGCGTGGGTGAACCGTGAAGCTTGCTTTCCCATCGGGTGTGTCAAACCGCCGTTGGTCACGCGGGGTGTTGGGGAGTGCAAAGCCGTTGGGTAAACGAACCCGCTCGTTGTATTGGTCGAATCCCACCAAGCTCAAGGACATCAAATCGCGTATCTGATCGTAATTCCCAACAAGATCCAGCCAAGGGAGGGGGGATTCGGGCAGACACCGATGAGCGATTTGGGCCACGATCCACGGCTCGCTTTTGAGGTGGGGAGAAGCAGGTCGCAAACCGCCCTCTGAGGTGTGAACGATGCCCATGGAGTTCTCCACGGTCACGAACTGCTCGCCTTGTGCTTGCACATCCAACTCCGTCCGCCCCAAGCAGGGGAGGATCAACGCTTCTTGACCCGTCACCAGATGGGACCGATTCAATTTGGTGGAGATTTGAACCGTGAGGCCCACCCGTTGAAGACCCTGGGCAGTGAGTTTCGTGTCAGGTGTGGCCGAAAGGAAGTTGCCACCCATGCAAATGAACACGTCCACATCGTTGTTGAGCATCGCTTCAATCGAGCCCACGACGTCGTACCCATGAGCGGTGGGCAGGGGGAATCCAAGCCCTTCCTCCATGCGTTGGAGGAACGCTTCGGTGGGTGCTTCCCAAATCCCGACCGTGCGGTCGCCCTGGACGTTTGAATGGCCACGGACTGGGCAAAATCCTGCCCCAGGCCGTCCCACGTGTCCGCCCATCAGCAACAAATTCACCACTTCTTGAATGACGGCGACCCCGTTGCGGTGTTGAGTCAGGCCCATTGCCCAACAGGCGATGGTGGCTTTGGATTCCACAACCAGTCGGCCGGCTTGTTCCAATTGCTCGCGGGAAAGACCAGACTCACGCTCCAACACTGACCAGTCTTCATCCACCAACGAATCGGCCAGCGCTTCAAACCCGGTTGTCATGGATTCAATGAAGCCCGTATCGAGCGAACCGTCGCGCAGCATGATCTTCATCAGTCCCTTGAGGAGGGCGGCGTCACCGCCAATGCGTACCGGCAGGTGCAGATCGGCGAGCGTGGTGGATGCGAACTTGCCTTTCATGTAGTCCTGTGGGTGCTTGAACGCCATCAAACCGGCTTCGGGAAGTGGATTGACGTGGAGAATTCGAGCACCGCGATGTTTGGCATCCCTCAAGGCCGTCAACATGCGAGGGTGATTCGTGCCGGGGTTTTGTCCAATCACCATGATCAGGTCTGCGTGATTGAAGTCGTCAAGGCTGACCGTTCCCTTCCCAATCCCAATGGTTTGACCCAAGCCCTTCCCGCTTGACTCGTGACACATGTTTGAACAATCGGGCAAGTTGTTGGTTCCAAGCCCGCGCACCATCGCTTGGTACAGAAATGCGGCCTCGTTGCTTGTCCGACCCGAGGTGTAGAAGACGGCGCGGTCGGGTGTGGCCACCGCAGTCAAACGGTCGGCGATCAAATCCAGGGCGTCGTCCCATCCGATGGGCGTGTAATGATTGGAACCCGGGGCCAGGTGCATGGGCTGTGCCAACCGTCCAGCACGGTTCAGACGATGGTCCGACCATGTTGCCAAGTCTTGAACGGAATGGCGAGCAAAAAAAGCAGAATCGACCCGTGCAGCCATCGATTCATCAGCAACCGCTTTTGCACCGTTTTCGCAAAATTCGAACGACGTTCGATGGTCCGGGTCGGGCCAAGCGCATCCGGGGCAATCAAAGCCTTGATGCTGGTTCACCGTGAGAAGCGTTTTGACCGTTTTGTTGACCCCCATTTTAGTGATACCGTGGTACATTGATGAAACGGCGGCGGCAACACCGGCAGCTTTCGCTTTGGGTGCACCGAGGCGAAGTCGATGAGGATCGGGTGGCGTTGTAGGATTCACGTTGCGCGTCATGGGCCCATCCTGACTGCGGGTCGGCGCAACCGTTCTCAATCCTTTGCGTCAAAAGGCCCATCAAACGGGCCAATCACAACGGCCCCGCTGGCTTTCCAAAAGGTCACCAAACGAAGCCCCTGCGCTCGGGCCATATCCGCTGCGAGCGTGGAGGCTGCCCCCCGGCAGGCGACGGTTGATGCACCCATTTGAGTCGCTTTGGACGCGATGTCCCACCCGAGGCGGCCCGACAACAGCAACATGGACGGCCGTCGATCGATGTGAAGCTGGCGCCATGCACCCCATACTTTGTCAACGGCGTTGTGCCGCCCAATGTCCTCCATCACCACGTGCGTGCCATCCGGCGCCCACAACATTGCAGCGTGAAGTCCACCTGTCGCATCAAAACCGGGTTGTTGGCGCTCCATCATGGCAAACGCATCGGCAACATCGTCCATGGTAGCGTATTCAGCCGGCTCGAGGGCTGCCGTCGGACCCGCAACCATCGCTGCCAAGGACGGGTGGTGGCACGCACCGCAAGAGGAGGTCACGATGTCCGCACGTGCAACGCTGGAAGGGATGTTGATGGTTTCATCGATGGCAATGCTCACCGAACCATCGGGTTGTGGCAACAATGCCAAGTCATCCCGATCCAATCGGCATCCGTGTTCCAAGTCCATGTGGCCAACGACCAAGGCAAGCAAGTCATCGGCTGAGGCCAGCAACCGCGTCAGAACTCGGTCGGCTTGAACGATGCTGACCAAGGTTTCATCGGCCAGTGCGTCGTGTTCCAAACGGCGATGGCCTGCCCGCAGCCGATGAACGGGCCGGTTTTCATGAAGCATCATGAACCCTCCAATGCTGACCGGTCCAGGTCAAAAAAATCGAATTGAAGGTTCACCAATTCCTCACTGGAGGTGGCTTTGGCGTAGGCGTCCAAGGGCTCCTGGTTCAATTCAAAGAACCGTGGACCCCATCGGAACGCTCCCAACACCTCGCGTGCTTGAACATCTTCGCCCATCATGTATAAGCAGGCCGCCAAGGCCTCAGCCGTGGTCAAACGTCCCGGTTTCCCCCAATTTACCGGGTTGGCTGCCAACAGCATGGGCAGCATGCGTGGCTTGAGTCGTGTTCGACGCATCACCTGGTCCACGCTGGATTCAATGTGCGCCCAACTGCAATCCAATCCGACCAAGGAACCGCGTTGTTCAAGAAGCAACGCGTGGTCTTCCGGACCGAAGACTTTCCCGCACAACGGTTCGAGGATGATCCCCTTACGCGGCACATTACGAAGGGACTTGTGCAAGGTCAGATTTCCACGCTTTGAAGCGAGGACGGCGGTGTTCTTTTTTGGATCATCCTGCGCCAGCCAAACGGCATGGACACGAACCGGCAAACCCTTCACTCCAATTTGTTGAGGTAATCGCCGAAGGTCATGCCGCGCTGAGGGCCGGATGAAACATGCCGAGTCTCCTCTGCTGAGCGTGCCACCATCAATTCGATGGACAGGATTCGTTCGAACTTGCGAACGACAGCGTCGGTCGGTCGCTTGCCAGATTCAGCCGATTTGACCACATTGAGGGTTTCGGCCATTTTTTTAGCGAGTTGCTGCTGAGAGAGGTTCTGAGCCGTTCGAGCGCTGGCGATTCGCTTGTGGAAATCCTCGGCCAATTCCTTTGGCCCTGAGGCCATGAAGGCGGTGGATGAGGTTCGACGAGGGGCTGCACGCATGTTTCTCGCTCGTGCAAGCCCCGGCGCTTCCTTTTTCGGTCCAAGGTTCATTTTTTCAACGCAACGCGAACAAGCGCTTACGGTTGTTTTCCCCATGGGCACCTGGCGCACTCCGACCTTCACGGCACCGCACAACTCACATTCGCCCATGGAAAATTTTTACCAACGACCGTCTTTGAACTCTTTGACGCTGCACCACGACTGCGATGTCAATTCTTTTAGATGCTCGCCGGCAGGTTCGGTCATGGGCACGGATGTTGAGCGGACCGATGCTGGGGTCAGCCCGCTGCCCGAGGACGACCTCAAGCAACTTGAAGCCTCCTTGCTCGACCTCCGGGAAGAATCGCAACAATTGATCACGGAACGCAATGCGTTGGAAACAGAAATCCGAGGTCTGCGTAAGAAAGTCGACCGCCTCGAAGAAAACGTCAACATCATGAAAATGCCACCGCTCATCATCGGCCACCTGCAAGACGTGTTGGACCATGAGCGAGCCATCGTTCGCTCATCCAACGGAACGGTGTTCCAGGTGTCGGTAAACCAACGTTTGGACCCCGAAAAACTCCAACCGGGGACTCGTGTCGCCCTCAATCAGGACAGTCTCTCAGTCATCGAGGTCCTTCACGAAGCATGGGACCCCATGGTGAGCGGAGCGGAAATGGTTGGCAAGCCCACAACAACATACGCCGACATCGCCGGCTTGGACACCGAGGTATCCCTTGTGCGTGAAGCCATTGAATTGCCGCTTGTGAAGCCTGAGCTCTTTCAAAAGGTGGGCATCACCCCGCCAAAAGGCGTGCTGCTCGTCGGCCCCCCCGGTTGCGGCAAGACCCTGTTGGCCAAGGCCGTTGCCAACCAGACCGATGCGACCTTCATTCGAATGGTGGGCAGTGAGTTGGCTCAGAAATACATCGGGGAGGGTGGGCGCATGGTCCGCGAGCTGTTTTCCCTGGCCAAGGAGAAGGCGCCCAGCATCATTTTCCTCGATGAAATCGATGCCATTGGTGCCAAGCGATTGGACGGATCCACGAGTGGTGACCGGGAAGTCCAGCGCACGTTGATGCAACTCCTCGCTGAACTTGATGGATTTGATGCTCTCAAGGATGTCAAAATCATTGCAGCCACCAACCGACCGGACATCTTGGACGATGCATTGCTTCGGCCCGGACGCTTCGATCGCGTGATTGAAATCCCGATCCCGGAAGAGGGGTCACGGAAATCCATTCTGGAAGTGCATTTGAAGTCCATGAACACGAAGCGGTTGAACCTCCAGCGCGTCGTTGAGAAAACAAAAGGGTATTCTGGGGCCGAACTCAAGGCGACCTGCGTCGAGGCCGGCATGACCGCCATTCGGGACGGCCGGTCCGCCATCACCCAACAGGACATGATGGATGCAGTGGCAACCCTTGAGAAAAAGCGGTCCCAAACCACCGCATCCACCAGTCCAGAGCGCCTATACTCCTGAACCGTTGAACAACGTTCATTGACTGAAGCCGCCGGCACGTGGCCATGAACTCAGGAGCTTTGGTTGAATGCGTCCCCAACATATCGGAGGGCAGAGACGGTGAGAAGATCGGGCGTATCGTATCAGCCGCACGAGGCATTGAAGGCTGCCATGTGCTTGGGGTGGAACCAGACCGAGATTACCACCGAACCGTCATCACCCTCGCAGGCGAGCCGGGACCGGTTCAACGCGGTGCGGTGGCACTGATTCTTGCTGCGGTGGATGAGATCGACATGAGGGGCCACCAAGGCGAACATCCTCGGTTGGGTGCGGTTGATGTCTGCCCCTTTGTTCCGCTTCGTGGCATCACCATGGAGGATTGTGCAGAACTGGCTCGTCAAACGGTGGCGCAGGTTGCCGAGGCCGTGGAGGTCCCGCTCTTTTTGTACGGTGCGGCAGCATCACACCCGGACCGTACGGTGCTCTCGAACCTCCGCAAGGGCGAGTACGAGGAATTGGCATCTCGGTTTGACGGGAGCAACGAACGCCACGGAGCGACCACCATGATGCCCGATGTGGGTGCCATGGCTTGGTCCGAGACGGTTGCACGTTCGGGCGGTATCACGGTGGGGGCACGGCCCATCCTTGTTGCGTACAACGTCAACGTCGATGAACGCGATGCCGCCGTGGCGAAGAAAGTCGGTTCGCTGGTGCGGTCCAGTGGACGTTTGCTCAAATCACCCACCGGAATACGGATGAGGACCCAAGGGCTCTTGCCGAGTGTCCAGGGCATGGGGGTGGCGTTGGAGGAATTGGGCATCGCTCAAGTTTCCATGAATCTCCTGGATGTTGAAGCGTGCCCCCTTCATTATGCCTATGAGACGGTGAAAAGCGTCGTCGGCGACCACGGAGTGCAGACACCCGGTAGTGAAATCGTTGGGCTGGTTCCACTGAACGCCATGCTGGCTGCTGGCCGATACTACCTCCCCGAATCGGCCGATGAACGCGAGTTGGTCAATGCGGCCATCAACGGGCTTGGATTGCGTCATCACCACCGGTTTGAACCCGAGGAAAGCATCATTGAGTGGGCCATTCAGGGGATGAACGCATGAACTGGATGGACATGACCCAACGGGATTTTTTGGCTGCGCTGGCTTCTTCCTCACCCACGCCCGGCGGCGGTACCGCCGCTGCGGTTGCCCTCGGTCAAGCCTCTGCACTGAGCATTATGGTGGCCGATTTAACCCTCAACAACGAGAAATGGTCGGATGGCTGGTCCATCGCCGAGCGTGTTCAAACCGCAGCCATTCCATTGATGCGTGTCTCGGGCGATTTGGCTCAGCAGGACAGTGAAGCCTTTGACCGGGTGATGGACGCGTTCAAACTTCCAAAAAACAATGAAACTGAGGTGGCTGCACGTCGAACAGCGATTCGAGCGGCCACGTTGCACGCTGCAGAGATTCCCTTCGAAACAGCACAAAAAGCCGCCGACTTGCTGAGGCTGCTTCCAGAACTCGCCCTCAAGGGCAACGGAAACGCCGCATCGGATGTCGGGGTGGCAGGATTGCTGGCCAGTGCCGCCGCCAAAGGGGCTTTGTTCAACGTTGACATCAACTTGGCCAGCTTGCCCGACGCCATGGGCACCAGCATGCGTGACCAACTGGACGGCATTCGAGAACAGGTGCGAACCGATGGGCGGCAGGTGATGGATGCCGTCCGTGAGCGGCTCGGCGCTTGATGGTCAGCGAACTTCCGAACCCGAGGCGATCTCACCGTCCACGGTGATCAACCGTACGCTGCCCTCACCATCGTCAGCTGCGAGCATCATGCCCTCGGACATCACGCCCCGAAGTTTTCGGGGTGCGAGGTTGGCGACGAACACCACGGACTTTCCTGCCAATTCATCCATGGAATAGTGCGCTTTCAGCCCGGCGCAGATGGTTCGGCCATCAGCCGTTCCGTCGTCCAGCCGAACAACGTAGAGCTTGTCGGCGTTTGGATGGTCTTCAACCGAGGCAATTCGACCCACCTTCAACTCCACCTTGACAAAATCTTCAAAATTCAGGTGGACCACACCCTCCTCAACTTCTTTCACGTGTTTTCCTCCGGATTTTTTTCCACCTTTCACGCCGTGAACGGCGGGTGAATCGTGTTGTGTTTCATGTTCAATCAGTCCCGTTTCGACCGCCAAGATGGCCTCCAAGTCAAGCCGCTCAAACAACGGGCGTGGAGGTTCACTGGACCAGTTCAGTGGCGCAGACCAATCGGTGGCCTCGTCCCAACCCCGGTGCTCAACCTGGCCGTCAAGGCCCATCATCGACCAGAGGCGTTGTGAACTGGATGGAAGGAAGGGTTGCAAGCCGATGGCAAGGGTGCGAGCCAAGCGCCAGCAAAACGCCAAGGTGCCGAGGCTGACCTCGTGTCCCTGGCCGCGTTCCTTCAGGTGCTTCCATGGTGCTGCTGCCTGCAGGATTTGATTGCCGTACTGAGCGATGCTCATCAAATGACGCAAGGATTCCTTGTAACGGTGCGCCTCGAGTGAAGCCGTGGCTTGGTTGTACAAACCCTCCACGTGTTCTTGATGGGCCGCCATGCCCTCATGGCCGTCGTACGGTGTGAACGGAGAGGCCCCAACCACAGGCAGTCGGGCACCAAGGGTCAGCACGCGGTGAACAAAATTGCCGTAGGCTGCGATGAGTTCGCTGTTCACCCGTTCAACAAACTCCGGCCAATTGAAATCGGTGTCGTGTTGTTCGGGCATGTTGATGCTCAGGTAATACCTGAGCGTATCGGGGTCATAGCGCTCTAAAAACGATGGGAGCCACACGGCATGTTTCCTTGACTTGGAAAATTGGCCGCCGGCCAACATGAGGTATTCCATGGCGGGCACGTTGTGCTCGAGCGCCAGGTCACCGGGTCCGGGCAACGCCAGCACATCATCGGCGGTTTTCCCACCCGCTGCGGCGTTCAATCCGAGCAACAGCGATGGCCAGATCACGGTGTGGAAAGGAATGTTGTCCTTTCCGAGGAAGTAAAGATGCCGTGGCACGTTGCCTTGGTCGTCGACGCACCACCAC
>Ga0255774_10002266_pt1 | contig 14861 bp, 12 predicted proteins | sample 101ome_17_FD_179972 | JGI IMG/M metagenome (GOLD analysis project Ga0255774, IMG submission 179972) | Coastal salt marsh microbial communities from the Groves Creek Marsh, Skidaway Island, Georgia - 101407AT metaG (version 2) | ecosystem: Environmental > Aquatic > Marine > Intertidal zone >...
ACAGCTAAAAATCGGGCAAAGCCTGACCATGACGCCACAATTGCAGCAGGCCATCAAACTGCTGCAAATGTCGACGCTTGACTTGCAACAAGAGATTTCGCGCGCACTCGAAGAGAACCCTTTGCTCGAACGTGAAGATGAAATCGAACAATACGCAGAGCCGTCGGACGAAGATGTCCGACAACAAGAAACTCCTATTGAATCGGTTGAGGTTGCTGTCGAAACCGACTGGTCGGATACCAACCATTTTGATTTAAACCGACCGATGACCCGCACTGTGTCTGACGATGAATACGATAGTTTTGAAAATCGAACATCCGAGACGCTCACGCTGTCCGATCATTTGCTGTGGCAGCTCAATTTAATGCCCTTAACTGAGCGCGATATGCTGATTGCACGCGTTTTGGTTGACTCCATCGATGGCGACGGATTTTTGGATGCTGATCTTGAGGAAATCACCGATGCCTTGAGTGAAGAGCTTGAAGATTTAGAGCTTGACGAAGTTGAATGTGTACTGCACCAGATCCAGCGACTGGATCCTGTTGGCGTTGGCGCCCGCGGCATCGCAGAATCACTTGCTATCCAACTGGCAACACTTGGCTTGCTCGGTGGCGATGTCACACTTCCGTTAGCGCTCGTCCAAAATCATCTCGATTTGCTCACCAAGAAGGATCGAGCTGGATTAAAACGTGCCTTGAAATGCTCAGATGAAGAACTCGATTTAGCACTCGAATTGATTCGATCGCTCGATCCCAAACCAGGCAGTCATATCGGAAGCAGTGAACCTGAATATGTCACACCTGACCTCATCGTTCGTCGCAACGAAGATGGCTGGATTGTCGAACTCAATCCAGATGCTTTGCCGCGTGTTGGAATCAACCAAACCTACCAGAACTATATTAAAGCGGGCGACAAAAGCGAGACCAATGACTATCTCAAAAACCAGTTGCAGGAAGCTCGCTGGTTTGTAAAGAGCTTAAAGTCTCGCGCTGAGACACTACTCAAAGTCGGCACATGCATCGTCGAGGAACAAATTGAGTTCTTTGAAAAAGGTCCAGTTGCGATGAAACCCATGGTGCTTGCAGATATCGCCGAACGCGTCGAGATGCATGAATCCACCATTTCTCGTGTCACCACACAAAAATATATGCACACCCCACGCGGCACACTCGAATTGAAATACTTCTTCTCAAGCCACGTGGGAACAGATGGTGGTGGGGAAGCATCATCGACTGCGATCAAAGAACACATCAAAGAATTAATTGGCGAAGAGAATCCAAAGAAACCACTCTCGGACAATAAGTTAAGTGAGCTATTGGCAGCACGTGGATTCAAAGTGGCTCGACGGACCGTTGCAAAGTATCGTGAAATGCTTGGGATTGGCGGTTCAAGTGAACGAAAACAAGTCTTTTAGGCTTTTCGTCAGTAACGAAAAAGAGCATAGTGAAGGTGAGGCTAGGGTATGCCTCAAGGTACAAGAAGAAGGAGAAAGGTATGCAAATCAGCATTAGCGGTCATCAACTCGACGTGACAGACGCACTAAAGTCGTATGTCACTGAAAAACTCGATCGAATTGAACGTCACGCTGAACACATTACCAAGGTGGAAATCACGCTCACCGTCGAAAAAACCCGTCAAAAAGCAGAAGGCAACGTGCATGTTGCTGGTGCAGATGTCCATGCGTCAGCGGAGCATGATGATATGTACGCAGCAATCGACGCGATGGCCGATAAACTCGATCGCCAATTGGTAAAACATCGAGAAAAAACCATCAGCCGGATGCACGGACACTAAAAGCATCATACAATTCTGCGGGCGACATAAGGTCGCCTTTTTAATCACCACAAGATATCGAATGCATGCAACTTTCTGACATTATTACTCCAGAACGCGTCGTCTCAAGTCTTGAAGGCGCAAGCAAAAAACGCGTACTCGAACTCACAGCTGAATTCATCGCTGAAGAGAGTCAAATGGATTCTGAGGATATCTACCAGGGGCTGATTGACCGTGAGCGGCTCGGCTCGACAGGTATCGGCTACGGTGTCGCTATCCCTCACTGTCGCATGGCCGCTCTAAGTGATGAAGAGACCCGCGGTTATCTGATTCAGTTGAATCAAGGAATCGATTTCGATTCGATTGATGGCCAACCGGTTGAATTGTTATTTGTGCTGTTGGTTCCTGAATCGACAAACCAAGTGCATTTGAATTTATTGGCTCAACTCGCCGACTGTTTTTCCAACGATCAGTTCCGCCATGATCTTCAAATGGCAACTGATGCGAGCGAGCTGTTTGACATCGCCTCTAAGGCGTTTAAGACGGCAGTAGCCTGATGCATTTGCTGATCGTTTCAGGTCGATCAGGAGCAGGAAAATCCTCAGCTCTTGGCGCCCTGGAAGATCTGGATTTTTATTGCATCGACAACCTACCAGTTGCACTTCTTAAAGAAACCGTCACCACCCTCTCGACCGTTTCACCCGGACGTAATCTTGCGGTCTCTATCGACATTCGAACACTGGGTCATCCAGCCGATGTCCCGGCGCTGGTGAAGTCTCTGAAAGAACATGTCAGTCGACTTGATGTCGTATTCATTGATGCACTCGATGAATCATTGGCACGACGTTTCAGTGAAACCCGACGCCTACATCCTTTGTCAGCCGGAATTGAACGAACCCACTTATCCGATGCGCTGAGACGCGAGAGTGAGCGATTAGAACCAATTCAAACGATCGCAACCTACAAGATCGATAGCTCGGGTCTGTCGATCCATGCCCTACGCAGTCAAATTCGTGAACTCGTCGCTGGCGAGAAAGCGACCCAACTGATCTTGAAACTCCAATCGTTTGGTTTTAAGCGCGGCTTACCAATGGATTCAGATACGGTGTTCGATGCACGCTCGCTCCCAAATCCACATTGGGAGCCAGAGTTACGTCCGCTGACAGGACAAGACGAACCGATCAAAGACTATTTATCGCAGTTCCCTGAAACCTTTGAGCTACTCGATGAGATCGAGGCGTATGTGAGGCGTTGGGTACCGCGTCACGCAGAATCAGGTCGCCAATATTTTACGCTATCGATCGGCTGCACCGGTGGCCAACACCGTAGTGTTTTTCTCACCGAAACACTGCATCAACGCTTAAATGATCTCGATCTTGATATGCAGGTTGTCCATCGCGAGCTATCATCGAATCAATAGAGGAAGCCTCATCGATGATTATCACGCCTGTCACTGTCAGAAATTTACTTGGTTTGCACGCACGCGCGGCAAATGTATTGGCGCAAGAGGCATCTCTTTTTTCTTCAGTTGTCGAACTCGAAGATCCAACAACCAACCGAAAGGTCGATGCGAAAAGCATCATGCAATTGCTGATGATGGCGGCAGGTCAAGGGAGTGAGCTTGTTTTGCATGTCGCAGGTGATGATCAAGTCGAGGCAACAAAAGCCTTAACCGCACTATTTGACGATGGCTTCGGGGAGCCCTGCGGATGAACGAGCAAGTCACTGAACTCGTCGCCGAATCCAATCAGGCGAACCTCGAACGCATCAATCTCGCGCTATCACAAGGTGCAATCGCTCGTGCGCGTCAACTGATCAACGAAGATCTTGCGGCCCCAGACATTGCACACCTTCTGTCGTCGGTTCCACCCAAACAGCGAACCATTCTTTGGAACTTAGTCGAGGCCGAAGAGCTCGCAGCTGACGTACTTGCATACCTCGGGGAAGAAGAACGATCAGAAATCGTTTCTCGACTGGAACCTGAGGAACTCGCCAATCTAATCGAAAGCTTCGAATTCGATGACAAGGTTGACCTGCTCCAGGAACTCCCAGAGTCAGTCATCGAAGAAGTCCTTCTTTCAATGGATTCACAAGACCGTCAGCGGGTCGAGGATGTGTTGTCCTATGACGAGGACTCTGCCGGTGGCTTGATGAACACCGACGTGGTGACTGTGCGTCCAGACATCACAATCGATGTTGTCCTTCGATATATCCGTCGATATCGAGAGCTACCACCGATGACAGATAACCTATGGGTTGTGAACCGTCGCGATGAATTTATTGGTCAGGTACCGATTTCGAAAATCCTGATCTCCGATCCAACCACGACGATCCGCGAAATCATGGAAACTGAAGTCGAGCCATTGATTGTCTCGACACATGAGGATGAAGTTGCGCAACGATTCGAGCGTCTCGATCTTGTAAGTGCTCCTGTTGTGAATGAAAACGGCAAACTGCTTGGTCGTATCACCATCGATGACGTGGTTGATGTGATTCGTGCGTCTGCTGACCACAGCTTGATGAGCCAAGCGGGTCTTGATGAAGACGAAGATATCTTTGCGCCACTGGTGCGAACGGTTCGTCGACGCTCGATTTGGCTTGGTATCAATTTGCTGACCGCGTTTTTAGCGTCTGCGGTGATCGGTATGTTTGAGGCAACCCTTGAACAGGTCGTTGCGCTGGCGATCTTAATGCCGGTTGTCGCATCGATGGGCGGCATTGCAGGAACTCAAGCACTGACCATCGTGATTCGAGGGATGGCCCTTGGTCGTGTTGGATCTGCCAATATCCGCGCACTGTTAAGCCGTGAGGTAATCATCGGTTCAGCCAACGGCCTGTTTTGGTCGATGATCGTTGGATTAGCAGCCTATGTGTGGTTTGGTGATTTTACGCTCGGCTACGTGATTGCGATTGCCATTATCGTCAACTTAATCGTTGCGGCACTCGTTGGAACGCTTCTTCCGGGCTACTTGAAGTCGATGCAAATTGATCCTGCACTCGCAGGTGGCGTTGTCCTAACCACAGTGACCGATGTGGTCGGCTTTTTCTGCTTCTTAGGTGTCGCAACACTCGTTTACGCCTAGTCTAGCTGCCCGCCACCATCATTTTTTCAAACAGCATTGAGCCTGTGGCGATCGATCGGCGCAAGTCGATATCCGAACCCACCGCAACCAAGTCCTGTTTTAACATGCGGTCCAAGTTTGACGCGACAGTGACCTCATGCACTGGATAAGCAATCTCGCCATTCTCGACCCAGAATCCTGAGGCACCCCGTGAATAATCTCCGTTCACAAGATTAACGCCTTGGCCCATTAATTCAGTGACAATCAAGCCTCGACCCATCTCAGAAATAAGTGAATTGAAATCTTTGTCGCCTTTGAAAAATAAGTTACGCACGCCACCAGCATTATGAGTGGACTGCAATCCGAGCCGGTTTGCTGAATATAAAGACAAAACATAACTCGACAGCACACCATCGGTCACAAATGCTTGCTCACGCGTTGGTAAACCATCACTGTCATAGGCCGACGAACCCATTGCACCCAGAATCAGCGGATTTTCGGCAAGTGACACCCAATGCGGGAACACGTCTGTTCCGAGACGGTCTAATAAATAGCTCGATTTTCGATAGAGTGAGCCACCACTGATGGCACTCACAAAACTCGACAGCAGCCCTGATGCAGTCTCGGGAATGAATAACACAGGAACTTCGGCAGTCTGACATTTACGCGGATTCAGTCGAGCTACAGTTTTTTCCGCAGCCTCGCGACCAACACGTTCTGGCGACCAGAGTTGGTCGGGACGTCTGGACTGGGTATAGGCATAGGAGCGCTCCCGACTATCACCATCTTCAGCAAGCAGCACGCAGCTCATACCATGAATACTGGTTGGTTGACTCACCAAGAGTCCTTCGGTGGTGCCATGCACGGAAATCCCACGTGTTGACGACACCGAGCCACCTTCAGAATTAGTGATCCGAGAATCTGCCTGTCGGCCAAAGGATTCAACTTCAATGGCAAGGTCAAGCGCCTGCTTTGCATCGATATCCCAAGCATGATCAAGTTCAAGATTTGGAACGTCTTGGATAATTTGATCTCGAGATGCGAGGACAGCAGCAGGATCAGGCGCTGTCACTTTGGCGATAGCGAGCGCAGCCTCAAGCGTACTGTGTAACGCCTCATCTGATAAATCGGTTGTTGAAGCAGAACCACGAGATTCACCGAGGAATACGGTGACTGATAGGGATTGATCACGCGTCATTTCAAGTTTTTCTGGTTGACCCAGTCGAGCCTGCACATCAAGGCCCACCGATGCGCTCGCTGCAACTTCACAAGCATCCGCCCCGACACGCTTTGATTGCTCCAAAATACGTGTTGTTAATTCTTCTAAGCGGTTTTTTTCTTGTTGTGGGTTAAACTTCGCGGACATGAATGACAAACGCTCCCTTCAAAATGACGAACTGATCGACGACGAGTTCTTTGAGGCTCCGTCGAAAAGTGCAAAAAAACGTGAAATGCTGGCGCTTCAAGCGCTCGGCCAAGAGCTCGCTGCGCTGTCGGACAAACAATTTAAAAAAATTGTGTTCCCTGAAGACAAACTGCGCGAAGCCTTGGAATTTTACAGAACCATTCCGGATAAAAAGCACGAGGCGCGCCGGCGTCAAATGCAATTTATTGGCAAAGTGATGCGTGGCATTGAACCGGATTCGCTTCAGGCTCAGTTGGAAGCGATGAAAAATACCGACAACGAGGAGAAGCGGAAGCATCATCAAGCCGAACAATGGCGAGATCGCTTGCTCGAGGATCCCAAAAAAGCGACTGACTTTTTGAATGACTACGCGACCGATGCCCAACGACTGAACCAACTGATTCGCGCTGCGAAAAAAGCACGCGAATTGAATAAAGACAAAGGCGAAGCGCGCAGTCTGTACCGCGCGCTCTATGAGGCGATTGCCCATTAAGCAGTTCCACCAACGGTCAGACGATCAATCTTCAAACTTGGCTGACCAACGCCGACAGGGACACTCTGACCATTTTTGCCACAGATTCCGATTCCTGGATCGAGCGCAAGATCATCGCCAATCATTGAGATTGCAGACATCACTTGCGGTCCGTGTCCAATCAATGTGGCGCCTTTCACTGGTGCAGTCACCTGTCCGTTCTCAATCAAATAGGCTTCACTGGCTGCAAACACAAACTGCCCAGATGTGATATCCACTTGGCCACCACCAAAATTCACAGCAAATATTCCGCGATCAACAGACTGAATCATGTCTTCCTGAGTCGCGTCACCAGGCTCCATAAACGTATTAGTCATCCGCGGCATCGGTAAATGCGCGTAACTCTCGCGACGACCATTACCCGTTGGTGCGACACCCATCAAGCGCGCATTGAGCTTATCCTGCATGTAACCCACCAAGATGCCATCTTCGATCAACACATTCCGCTGACTGACGTGTCCTTCATCATCGATATTCAACGAGCCGCGACGATCGGAGATGGTCCCATCATCGACCACCGTGACGCCTTTCGATGCCACCTGTTGCCCGACTTTGCCTGAGTAAAAGCTCGATCCTTTACGATTAAAATCGCCTTCCAATCCATGACCAACTGCTTCATGCAACAAAACTCCAGGCCAACCTGATGCTAAAACCACAGGCATCTCACCTGCGGGACAATCCACTGAATCTAAGTTGACAAGCGCTTGATCAACCGCCTCTGACACCAGCTGGTCGGCATGCTCTTGAGTCAACAATCGATCGAGATCGTAGCGACCACCAAGGCCTGCACTACCACGCTCTCTACGACCATCTTTTTCAGCCAAAACAGAGACCGATAGACGCACGAGCGGGCGGATATCGGCAGCCAGAGTGCCATCTGTCGCAGCAATCAGAATCTCACGATATGAAATCGATAGCGTCGCTTGCACCTGTTGCACTAGTGCGCTCTTGGCGCGTGCTTTGGCATCGATATCCAATAAAAACGCGATTTTATCGGTCGCACTCTTCTCAGGAATTGGATTTTTCGCGACGTAGAGTTTGGGCGTTGATACCTGATCAAGGTTGACACTACTCCGCGGACCGCGGCCGTCTTGTATCGCAATAGCGACATCACGCGCTTCACGAATCCGTGACGCTGTAATTTCTGAACTGTACGCAAAACCTTGCTTGTCGCCTGCGCACGCTCTTACACCGACACCAGCGTCCCGGTGGTAGCTCGCATCTTTGACTTCCCCATCTTCGAGGGAATAAGTCTCAGCCTCAGCCCGTTCAAAAAACAGATCTGCAAAATCAATATCACCGACAGACAACTCACCCACCAGAGGTTCTAGATCATCGAGAACCAGACCTCCTGGACCTAAGATTGATTCACTGACTGTTTGCAGGAGTGTCGGCATTCACATTGTCCTTTTTCTTCGAAAATGGTGGTATCAGAGAGACTTGGGGGTCATCAAAGGATCCTTCAATCCTGTAATCGGTTTTACCAACTTTGATGATCTTCGTTCCCAATGCTTTCTCAACAAGATAAATCGCCCCACCAACCTGCGGAGCGCCTAGAAGTACAGAAGCCAATGGAAGGTTATTGGTCAGTGGAATATCCACCTCGAGCTTTTGATTCAGTTGTTGATTCACCAAATCAGCAGTTCCCGTCATCCGAAAACTCGACGACGGTCCTTTCATCGCAAATTCCGGATCAAATCGCAGCCGACCATCGGAAATTTTGGCCTTTGCACTGACGCTGTCAAACGCCACGCCGGGTTGAACAAGATCGAGAAAATCTAAACGGAGCCTGCGGGTAATGGTCTCAATATTTAAGATACCGAACAGGCGCAGCACTTCAGCTGAATTACCGAGATCCAAAAAGCGTCCGTCTTGTAGTGACAGTTCGACCTCACCTTCACTGGTTAAAACCGAAAATCCGAGTGGGGAACCGGCCCACGTGAGATTCGAAACAAACCGCCCTGAATCGGCTTCAAGCAAGGGTTCATCTTCATTCACCCGAAGGATATTGCCGAGTTCAGATCCCTGTGCTCTCAGTAGCAGTGCGCTTTTCGCCTCGCCATTCTGAAACACCCAAGCCAGCTCACCTTGGAATCGCTGGCCATCTCGATCAAACTCGAGCGTCGTGGCATCCAAACGAGAGTCACCCGATACCAACACAATATTCATATCCTGATAATTTGTTTTGCCACGTTTCAATTGGCTCACACGAATCTTCGCAGACGGCAATTGTCCGGGGTTGTAATCAAACAAAGGATCCTCTTCGGGAGGATCTAAAAGATCACCGCCCTCTGGTAAAACGAGGTACTCAAGATCGATCAGCAGAGGCCCTTCGCCGATACGCGACACACGCCCAGCCATTTCTGACCCATCAAACGACACCTCAAACTCATTGGGCTTCAGATTAATCGCTGTTCTGTCTACCTTGAGCGGCGTATCCCCAAGAACCAAACGTTCCGTTTTGAGTAAGATCGATAGACTGGATCCATCTCCATCACGTGACGGCACATTAGCCCATTCGACAATGCTGGCCTCGGGTGTAACGACTTCAATCGCCAACGGATTGGTCCCCAGACTTCCACGTACCTCAGTGACTTCGAAAAGCTTTACGTTAAAGCTCGTCGACTCGGGCGTGCTATTCAGATTCACCATAATTCGACCGATCTGATCTGGCACTTTAGCCAGCGGCTCAGGTAAGCGACTAGCCAACCCACGCCCATCAGTCTCTAGAGACAAGACAAACTCTTGGTCTTTACCACGACCAACAATCGACCAGTCTGCTTCCCCGTAGAGTTGGGTCTCATCAAATCCTAAAGAAATCAATTGGGAGATATTTGCCGTCTTCAAACGGGCCTGAGCAACCACATCGGTCTGGCCATCTGCGACTGTCACCGCAGCTTCGACAAAGTCACCCAACAGTTGTCCGGTCAGACGCTCCGCATAGAAACCATCATTTAAACGATACTCAGCTTGACCTTTCACCTGCGTGAAAGGTTCACTCAATTCAGGAATCGCAACAACCAAATTATCACTTTCAATAACGACTTTTCCTTCGGGTTGTTCACCGATCGGCACACTCAAAGTCACATCACCGCGAAGCATCCCATCCAATAGAATTTCAGAACCGAGCGAATCCGGTTTGACCTGAGCTTGATCCAATATCTCAAGCGCAACAGATGCTTCACCAGATAGCTGGCCCTTAATATCAATACGGCGCCCATCATCTTGATTTTGTCTGGCAACCACACGGCTCACAGAGAGGCCGCCGAAATCCGGGTTGGCGAACTCGATACGCGCGCGCTGACTTACAAAATCGACCACCCCATCAGTGCCGACAAAAGCAGGCCAGGTCGTCAGTGGTTTAAAGCGGTATGCAGTCATCGGAAAGCGCATACTGAGCTCACGACGTGAGCGATCAACTTCAGCACCCAGTGGACCCGAATACGAAATTCGTCCTTGATGAACATCGACTTCTTCAACAGCCCGAGTGAGGAAATCACGCACTTCAGCGTCTAGGGCATTTGGCAGCAACCCGGCTAACGCACCTGTTGATGCATTCACGGTCAATTCAAGTTGCATCTGCTGTTCAGTTTCTCTCGGCAAATCCAAGAGCAACGCCCCACGGACATCCTGCACATCATTCTGCACACGCAGGTTTTGACCTCGTAGCAACAAGCCATTATCGGTACGATCAAATACGATCATTCCTGACAGCGCCTGCTGCTCCCAAGGTTGTGGAAAGATCTCGGGGAGTGAGAATGTGGCGGATTGTGCTTCAAAATCGAACCAACCCCTAGAGCCCTCAAGAAACAAATGACCTTGCACTGGACCGACATGCGGAATCGAGCGTCCCGCCTGAATCTCAAACGTATTGATGTCTGCGAAAACCAACGGCGTTTGATCGAGCGTCCAATCGACCTGGATATTCTTTGCTGTCACTGTTGGTTGGTTTAGCGCCAAAAGTCGAGCGAGTTTTGGGTCCGGATCATAGGACTTTAAAAACTCACCCAATCGAAGACCATCCGCCTCAAGCCCAGGGATGTGCGCAACCACTCGCGTCCCATCGAATCGCAATCCGCCACCAGATCCAGCGATTTTGATCCCTGGCAGTTGCAATTGCAGCGATTCGAACGAGGCTGAAACCGCATCCAAGCCAGGAAGCTCAAACCGCGCACTCATGTCACCATTCAGACCCGAATCTGTTTCAGATAACCCGCTGACTCGAACGATCCCCTCGACCGGCGCGCCATCTTTGAGATTCAGCCAAGCGGTTGCATCGACACCGACGAGTAGCTCGTCGAACCCAACTCCCGGTATCGGAGCATTACGAAGCCGTGTATGCACCCGAAGGTCATGTGCGTCGTTCGTGTCTGAGGGATATCGCCAGTCGATCTCCAGAGGAACCGACATGTCTTCCGTCACGAGACGTGTTTGGGCCAAGATTCCACTCTCAGGATCAATCGCAACTGATAAGCGCTTTAGAGAGACATTACCGAGCAGTACATCGAAATTGTGCAGCTGAAACTCACCCATCGGACGCACTGCATCGTGAAGCTGGTTCAGTAACCCAGCCCATGCTTTTGGATCAGGGATTGCGCTACCAGTTGATCCACGCTGAACGATTTCGCCTTCATCTAAAACCAACTGACCGATCACCGGCTCAAAAGACGCTAACGATGCGTGAAGGTCGAGCAACATTTGAACACGGCGGACTTCGATCGAACCCAAATCTTTTTGGATCACGAGATTTAAAGCCTCAAGATAGGGTCCAGTCCAGGAGGCTCGTGCACCAATTTCAGAAATGGTTACCGTTGCATCAAGACGCTTTGACAACACCGCTTCAATGTCAGCCCGCCAGTAATTAACCAACGGAAATGCAGCCAAGATAAGGCCCTGCAATGCTGCGAGAACGACCAAGATAATGGCCTTTGTTGTCAGCACGCGACGGATCATGACAACACAACCTCGTAGCGATCTTGCGAGAAACTCGTATCGACCTGAAGACGAATCGGGCGATGAATAAACGCCTCCAAATCAGCCAGCGCATCAGACTCTTCATCAATCAGACGGTCAATGACGCTCGGTGCGGCGATCACGGTTGTGGTCTCAGCGGAATAGGCTCGGTATTCGCGCATGATGGCCCGGAAAATTTCGTAGCAGACAGTTTCCGCTGTTTTGATCTGCCCCGTACCGCGACATTGCGGGCATGACTCTTGAAGCAAATCAGACAAGCGCTCTCGTGTTCGCTTGCGTGTTAACACTACAAGTCCTAGATCATTAAAATCACTGATACGTGTTTTCACCGGATCTTCATCCAGTGATCGCTCGAGCGTGCGAAGCACTTGTCGTTTGTGCTCATCGTCTTCCATATCGATAAAGTCGATCACGATAATGCCGCCCAAATTCCGCAAACGGAGTTGACGTCCAATGGCGACAGCGGCTTCGAGATTAGTCCGGAAGACCGTTTGTTCTAGTGTATGCGCGCCAACAAACCGACCGGTATTCACATCGATCGTGGTCATTGCTTCGGTTTGATCAATCACCAGGTATGCGCCTGACTTCAGTTCAACATCCCGTGCGAGCGCTTTTTCAATCTCATCTTCAATCTGGTACAGATCAAAGATTGGGCGATCACCTTGGTAGTGCTGGATCAACGGCGCCACCTCTGGCATGAACTTCGATGCAAATTCAGAAAGCTTGGTAAAAGTTTCGAGTGAATCGATCAACACACGCTCGGTATCACGACGAATTTGATCACGCACCAATCGATGTGTGAGTGGTAATTCAGCAAACAATAGAGCCGGCGCTTTCACTGTTTTTTGTTCGGCACAAATGTTGTCCCAAACACGTTTCAGATAGACCAAATCATCTTCTAAGTCGTCTGAGGTATGGCCATCGCCTGCAGTACGAACGATTACACCCCAGTCGATACCTTGGGCATCCAGTGCCTCTTGCGCAATGGCCCTCAAATGCTCACGAGTACTCTCATCTTCAATTCGTTGACTGATCCCCACATGTGTGGCGAAAGGCATTAAGACCAAGTGTCGCGCAGGTAACGATACCTCTGCCGTCAATCGAGCACCTTTGGTCCCAACAGGATCTTTAATCACTTGAACCAGGAGATCTTGTCCCTCAGTCACCAACTGCTGAATCGAGCGGTCCCGATCATTGTCATCCGTCGGCAGATCCTTGGCATGCAAGAAAGCACTTCGATCAAGCCCAATATCGACAAAGCACGCCTGCATTCCAGGTAACACGCGCGCGACCTTACCTAAATAGACGTTGCCGACCAGACCACGATGGGTTGCGCGCTCAATTAGAATTTCTTGCAACATCCCCTGCTCGACCACGGCAACCCGGGTCTCAAGCGGAGTGAAGTTCAGCAAAATCTCATGACGCATTGTTCAGCATGGCCTCTAGCTCAACCAGCGGTAGCCCGACAACATTGGTATACGATCCTTGAATCGATTGAACAAACCGCGCTGCTAATCCTTGGATCCCATACCCGCCAGCTTTATCTTTCGGCTCACCGGTTTGCCAATAGTGTAAACGTTCTTCTCTGGTCAGTTCACGAAAGGTCACATCTGTTCTCACAACCTGCACATCGGCTCGGTCATCGACCAACACACAAATACCGGAATACACCTGATGTGTCCGACCAGATAACCGATTCATCATCGACAAAAAATCATCCAGATCCGATGGTTTATTCAAGATCATTCCGTCCACGGATACTGTGGTATCTGAACCGATAATCGGCTCACCTATGTGCGCATATGATGCAACCGCACGTGCTTTTGCTTCTGCTAACCGTGATACAAACTGATCGGGCTCTTCGCCATCACCAAGTGACTCATCAATATCAGCGGGAATCACTCGAAAATCCGGCGTGATCAATTGAAGTAAGTCACGCCGCCTAGGCGACTGACTGGCAAGGATCATTGACGTTGAGTCCTCAGCCCCTGCGCATAATCCGCCAAGCTGTCATACAGCCAGCGAAGTGGCGACCAAAGAAGTGCGGAAACAAAGGCCTGCAGGACCAAAATGAAAAACTCAGGAGATTGCCCCGTCAGGGTTCTCGCCCAATAGGACACAGCTGACGCAATCAGCAAGACGACAAAAATTACCACCGACTGCCTCACCCAATTCACTTGGCGGACCGATGGCCCTAACAAGGTCAATGCATAAGCAATCAAGGCAAATAACAATCCATGTAGACCAAGCGTCGTTCCGTATAAGACATCAACGGGGAGCGACGAGATCAAAAGAAGCGTCATCGATAACTGATAGTTCCGCATGAGGCCCCACCACGTCACGAACAAAAATCCGAAATGAGGAAGTGCGAGCGTCAACCACGCAGGGTATGGGAAAGCGATTAACAATAACGTCACAAGCCATGTCACTAAAAAGATCATGACTCACCCTCCGCAAGATCCACCATCACCAAAGACAAACGTGCCATTGGTGTCAGAGGAGCGGCAATCACCCGAGCAAACGGCTGGCCTGGTGCGCGAATCACTTCTTTGACTTCGGCAACCGGTATCCCTGGCTGGAAACGATCACCGAGGCCTGAGGTTTCCAATAGATCACCGGGTACGATATCCACAGTGTCTGGAAGATTACGTAATTCAACCCGATCCATCCGACCGACACCTACAGCAATCGCTCGCTCACGCGTACGAGTGACTTGGACCGGAAGCTGGTGTGTTGCATCCGTCATCAGAAGCACATCAGCTGCATGAGGATAAGCTACGACTACTTGCCCAACCAAACCATCGGCTGAGATCACAGGCCTTCCCTCGGTCACCCCAGCAAGCAAGCCGCGATTGATGGTCACAAGATGGACGAAGGGATCGTTCGATAAGCGCTCGATTTGAGCCTGCAACAAACGTTCATTCACACGCTCTTTCACACCGAGTAGTCGACGAAGCTCAGCGTTTTCAGCGCGGAGCGTCTGTAACTTTAACTGCTCAATTCGTAATCGTTCGTTTTCAAGCGCAATCACTTCAAGCCTCTCGGTGATGCGATCGTGAGATTGCACCCAAGTCACAAATTCAGAAGAGACTCCACCCGGCAAGTAAGCGATTTG
>Ga0255774_10002267_pt1 | contig 14860 bp, 13 predicted proteins | sample 101ome_17_FD_179972 | JGI IMG/M metagenome (GOLD analysis project Ga0255774, IMG submission 179972) | Coastal salt marsh microbial communities from the Groves Creek Marsh, Skidaway Island, Georgia - 101407AT metaG (version 2) | ecosystem: Environmental > Aquatic > Marine > Intertidal zone >...
TGCCGTTTCGACCAGCGAAAACTTTGCCAATTTTATCTTTATGCTGACGCGCTGTTTCGATTACACCGGCTGCAGATGCATTGATCACCGAAGTGACACCACCAGATTGCGCGTAAAATGCGTTTTTCGTCGCCATTTTTCCTCCTGCTGACGCTAATGACCTAAACGTACGCTGAATTCTGAAATGGCGCTATCGAAGGTTTGAATACCCTTATATATAGAAAGACTAATAAAGCGAATTTGCTCGAAAAATCCGCGCTGAAGAATGAGAAATACCAATAAAATCAAATAAAATCAGACGCTTCGTTGACAATATCAGGGCATTTACAGTAGTTTGTGCGCTGAAATTTTTCCCGATGTCGCCAAATGTCGACATCATTGTATAAAAAATAGCCAGTTGTATCGGCTTGTTGGAGCTTAACCGCTCAGACTCAACAATTACCTGAGAGCGCCATGCGTATTGTCTTATTAGGCCCCCAGGGTTCCGGAAAAGCGGAACTCGCTCAAAAAATCTCAAAAGAATACAAAATCCCAGTGATCACTCAGCACAGTATCGTTGATACGGCTGCGGCTGAAGATAGTGAATTGGGCAAGTTAGCTCGTGAAGCACGGGATTCCAGCCGGGTTTCCGAGGATCTTTTGACCGCATTACTGCGCGTTCAGTTGCCAAAAATGAACCTGAAAAAGGGTTATATCATTGTGGATATGCCTAAGAGCGTGGGTCAGGCAGACAATATCGATCAAGTCGTTAATGAATTAGGCCGCCCGGTAGATTTGGCGATCAAACTGCATGTCGACACCGATGATCTGATGGAGCGCTTGGTCGGCCATGTTCAGTGTGACAAGTGTGGTACCAGCTACAACATCTATGTGAATCCACCGATGATGAAAGGTGTGTGTGATGTGTGTGGTGCGCGTTGTACGCAGCGCCCTGGCGATTACGAAGAGAACATTAGTAACCGTATCCGTTTGTACGATATGGCGATGGTGCCGCTACTCGATTTCTATGAGAAGGCAGAAAAGCTCTCTACCTTTGATGCAACCATCGGGGGCGATCATTTGTGGACTCGCGTGAAGAAGGTCATCGATGCAACGCCAAGCCCTGAGATTGAAGTGGTGAAGGTTGAAGAGGCTGCACCTGATGAACTAGCAGCTTTGGAAGCGGCGATTACTGAAGCGGCAGAGCAACCTGCTAAAGGCACTAAGAAAAAAGCAGCTAAGAAGGTCGCTAAAAAAGTGGCCAAGAAGGCTGCGGCGAAGAAAGAGCCTGCTAAGAAAGCTGAGCCTAAGAAGGCGGCTAAGAAAGTCGCTAAGAAGGCAGCTGCCAAGAAAGTGGCTAAAAAAGCAGCACCGAAAAAAGTTGCCAAGAAAGTGACTAAGAAGGTGGCGAAAAAAGTGACCAAAAAAGCAGCGCCTAAAAAGGTCGCTAAGAAAGTCACAAAGAAGGTTGCTAAAAAGGTGACAAAGAAAGTCGCCAAGAAAGTCGCCAAGAAAGTGACAAAAAAGGTGGCTAAGAAGGCACCGGTTAAAAAGACAGCCAAGAAGGTCGCAAAGAAAGCAGCACCTAAAAAAGCAGCCAAAAAAGTTGCCAAGAAGGTCACTAAAAAAGTCGCCAAAAAAACGGCAAAAAAGAAAGCCGCTAAAAAGCGCTAAAGAAAAAGGCCGCAATCGCGGCCTTTTTTATGTGCTCAACTTTTGCCGATCAGCTCTATTTGATAACCATCAGGGTCTTCAACAAATGCAATGATTCGAGTACCTGCGTTCATAGGGCCAGCATCTCGAATGATCTTGCCGCCTTTCGCTTTAATTTGAGCAGTGGCTTCGTAAACGTCATCGACTTCAAGCGCGATATGCCCAAAGCCAGTGCCCATATCGTAGCTTTCGATACCCCAGTTATAGGTCAGCTCAAGCGCGGCTTGTTCACTTTCATCGCCATAGCCTAAAAAAGCATTGGTGAATTCACCTTTCGGATAGTCTTTTTGGCGTAGCAGCTTCATGCCCATGATCTCGGTATAAAACGCAATCGAGCGCTCAAGGTTGCCAGATCGAATCATCGTATGAAGGATGCGCATATCAGTTACCTGCTACGGTCATTTGTTTGATCAGCCAAGAGCCAGTGTTATAGCTGCTTGGGATATCGTTATCGGTAGCCACGGCTTCAAGGTCTTGGAACATTTGTTGAAGATTGCCTGCTACGGTGATCTCTTCGACGGGATAAGCGATCTCGCCATTCTCAATCCAAAAGCCTGCCGCACCACGCGAGTAATCACCAGTAACCGTATTACTTCCTTGGCCCATTAGTTCGGTAATGTAGAGGCCAGTTCCCATCTCTTTAAGAAGCTCGTCTCGAGACTGCCCAGTACTTTGAATAATCGGGTTACGTACGCCACCAGCATGACCGGTTGTTGTCATCTTGAGTTTGCGCGCACTGTAGCTATCTAAAAGATATGTGGTTAAGCGACCCGCATCGATCAGTTTTTTATCGGTTGTCGCGACGCCTTCGTTATCAAAGGGGGCGCTACCTAGCGCTTGTAGCAGATGTGGCTGTTCAGCTATGTTGACCCAATCAGGAAAGAGTTGCTCATTCACTTTGCCACCTAAAAAGCTCGCATCACGATAAATAGCAGAGCCGCGCATGGCGCCAAACAAGCCGCGCATCAGGCCGCCGGCCATCTCAGCACTAAATAGCACAGGGCATTTAGTGGTTTTAATTTTACGGCTATTCAATCGAGCGATGGCGCGTTCAGCGGCCTTTAAGCCAACACTTTCCGCGCTATCCAATTTTTCCGCTAAGCGACTCGAGCTATACCAATAGTCACGTTGCATCTGATCACCTGTTCCGGCAATCACTGAACAACTTAAGCTGTGACGAGTGGCAGGGTAGCCACCGACAAAGCCATGACTGTTTGCATACACATAAGCGGTGGCTTGCGTGTGAGTACTCGCACCTTCTGAATTGCTGATGCGAGTATCAGCTTCTCGCGCTGCAGCTTCGCAGCGTAAAGCGATCTCTGCTGCTTCATCTGCGCTGACACTCCAATGATGATTTAGATCGAGATCAGGAATCGATGCTGCCATCTTCTCGGCATCAGCAAGTCCTGATGCAGGATCTTCTGAGGTGTACTTTGCAATACGGCATGCCGCTTCAACCGTTTCTTTAATCGCATTAGGCGTGAGGTCAGTTGTGCTTGCTGAGCCTTTGCGTTGGCCAAAATACACCGTGACACCTAAGCCATGGTCACTGGTGCGTTCAATTGTTTCGATCTCGCCGAGGCGAACGCCAACATCTAAACCACTTTGTGCATGCACAGCAGCTTCAGCTTGTGATGCGCCTTGTTGCTTTGCCTCGTCGAGTAAATTGGCAACAACATTTTGTAAGCTTTCTAAAGAATGACTCATGCCGCGGTACCACCGACAGTCATTTGATCAATCTTCAATGTCGGTTGACCAACACCAACCGGTACGCTTTGACCGTCTTTACCGCAGACGCCAACACCGTTATCCAGCTTAAGGTCGTTACCCACCATGCTGATCTGAGTCATTGATTCAGGACCATTACCAATTAAGGTGGCGCCTTTCACGGGCTTAGTGATCTTGCCATTTTCGATTAGATAGGCTTCGTTAGCTGAGAAAACAAATTTGCCTGAGGTGATGTCAACTTGGCCGCCACCAAAGTTAACCGCATAGAGTCCTTTGTCGACTGACGCAATGATCTCAGCGGGATCGCTTTCGCCCGCCAACATATAGGTGTTGGTCATGCGAGGCATGGGTAGGTGCGCATACGATTCACGACGACCATTGCCAGTGGTTGGCATGCCCATCAGTCGCGCATTCATCTTATCTTGCATATAGCCTTTCAGGATGCCGTTCTCAATTAGCACCGTGTTTTGAGAAGGGTTGCCTTCATCATCAACACTTAAAGAACCGCGACGTCCATCCAATGTGCCGTCATCTACAACCGTAACTAAAGGCGAAGCGACTTGCTCACCAATGCGACCCGAGAATGCAGAGGTGCCTTTACGATTAAAGTCACCTTCAAGACCATGGCCTACTGCTTCGTGTAATAAAACACCTGGCCAGCCTGGCCCAAGCACAACAGGTATCATGCCCGCGGGTGCGTCAACGGCTTCAAGGTTGACCAGTGCTTGGCGCACAGCTTCTTTGGCATAGCCTTCGGCTTTATCTTCATTCAAAAAGAACTCGAGTGACGTGCGAGCACCGCCGCCGCAACTGGCTTGTTCACGGCGACCATTTTGCTCAACAATCACACTGACATTCATACGCACCAAAGGACGTACATCGCCCGCCATCTCGCCTTGTTCGTTAATCACTAAAACGGTGTCGTGTGCGGCAACCATGCTCACCGTGACCTGCTTAACGCGTGGGTCTTCGGTACGTGCTAATGCATCGAGCTTCTTCATCAGATCAAGCTTTTGTGACTCGCTTAGTGTGTCGAGCGGATTGATCGCAGGGTAGAGTGCTTTCGCATCACGTTGGGATTTCAGACCAAAGTGACTGTCTTGTTGATGATGCGCAATAGCACGTGCCGCGCTCGCAGCATCTAAGAGTGCATTAGTTGATAACTCATCGGTATACGCAAAGCCAGTTTTCTCACCACTGATGGCACGTAAGCCAGCGCCTTGTTCGATGTTGTGATTACCTTCTTTGATAATGCCGTCATCAAGAATCCAAGACTCAAGACGCGAGTACTGAAAGTACAAATCAGCCGCATCAATTTGGCGGCTGAGTAAGCGGTCCATCACTTTGTTAATCGCGGAATCGTTAAGCCCGGGTTTGTCGAGCAGGGTGGCTTTCGCCAGATCTAAAGGTGTTGTCATAATGGATTGTGATTAATTGCACTTCAATTGACGATGTTGCAGACAAGGGAAGTTGCGGCGTGTATTGATTTGGAAATCATGATTGATATTGCCGATCGCAAAACCATTGCCTTTGTCACGCTTATCTAAAACGCTGCCCCATGGGTCAACAATCATGCTGTGGCCATGCGTTTCACGACCTTTGACGTGGAAACCACCTTGGTCAGCGGCAACCACATAGGCCAAATTCTCAATTGCGCGGGCACGTACAAGCGTTTCCCAATGCGCACGCCCAGTGACAGCAGTAAAGGCAGCAGGTAAGGCGATCACCTCGGCGCCTTTGTCGATCATCGCGCGGAATAGCTCGGGGAAGCGTAAGTCATAACATACGGCAACGCCAAGCTTGCCGACAGGTGAGTCGATCACGGTGACGCTGTCACCTGGCTCGATGGTGTTTGATTCGTTAAAGGTCTCAGCAGACTCAACAATATTTACATCAAAGAGATGACGCTTATCGTAGCGGCCGACTTCTTGACCGCGATCGTTGAAGATCAAGCTTGAAGCGCGCCACTTAGATTGATCATCACCTTCTAATGGAATGGTGCCGCCGACGATCCAAATGCCCAGTCGTGCCGCAACGCGAGACAGAAATTGTTGCAGAGGGCCATCACCTTGAGCTTCACGAAACGGCAAGACGTCTTTACATGAATTGCCAAGAAAGGCAAAGGACTCAGGAAGTACAGCGAGCTTGGCGCCTTGTCGAGCGGCTTCTTCAAGCATTTTTTCGGTCGCAAGAAGGTTTGCATTGATATTGGTGCCTGAGGCTAACTGGATAGCCGCAACCTTTGTCATGCCATAGCTCATGAATACTGTCACCTTATCAAATCGAGTTTTTCAGTATGTTAACGAATGCGCACTCAGCTGTCTGAGTTAATGCACATTTATTTAGCGTCGTCGGCTTTCAAATTTTTAAGCGTACGCTGGAAGATGTTTTTGCGATCTTCGGTGGGCTTCACCATGTCTTTCTGTTGGTCGGTCGCTTTCTTGCTTTCTTTGCCGGTAAGCGCATTGAATAAGCGAGAGAAGGCGCCGCTGGTATCGAGCGCTGAAAGCTGAGGGTCATCCCAAGCGCCAGTAACCTCATAGTCAAAACGGTAAGCGCGATTGATACGATCCCCTAACACTTGTTGCGCGAGGAAGGTGACAACGCCAGTGACAGGTCCGCCGACAGCAGAAGCGGCCAGTGGTAATAGGGTGTCTAGGTCCGGTGTCACATTAACTCGCAGATCAAAATCTTCTGCGACCAGACCGATACGACCACCAAGATCGATCACGCCAGTGGCACCTTGCATATGAAAGTTTGAGGTCGCGGCCTGACCTAAACCAACACCAAAATCGGCACTGATATAGTCATAGCTATAGCCTTTTTTCAGCACATCACCAAAGTCGAGTCTAAGGCGCTTACCAATAGCATCAAGGTTCAACAAGCCAAGTACACGAGTGATGCCCGGTTCTAGGTCATTCAGACGACCTTTGCTGTAACGCATCGAAGCAAGACCTTCGATAGAGGCTAAATGAAACTGTCCAGGGTGACCTGGCCAAGAGAGCGATTTGATCTTCGCGTCGAGCGCCGACTCTGAGGTGTGCTCGGAATAACCGAGTTGCTTAAGCAGCTTGCCGATATCGGTGGCATTAATCTCGCCATCAATGCGTGTCAGCGGTGAGGGCGATCCCCACACCCAATAGCCGTGAATGTCTGCGTTACCGCTCTCACCATCGATTAAAAGATGTTCGACTTCTTGACCATCAATGCGACCGGTGGAGCTCATTGAGAGTTTGCCGAGTGGGGCATCGTTTAATTTAAAGTCGGTAATTTGTAGATCTACAGTCGGTAGCGAACGTGGATCGAGCAAGCTTGGTTCAGGCTTAGGTGTAGCAGGCTTGCCAACACCTGGATCAAAACGCAGATGCGCCTTTTCAAGCTTGGCAACTATGGCATCGTTTTTCTTCGCACGTGAGATTGAGCCAACAAGCTGATCACTGTGTATCTCAGCACTTAATGCAGCATCTTTTGAATAAAGCGTGGCTTTGAAGTTAGTGAACTGCGTGGCGCCTAACTCCATCAGTGCGGTATCGATATTTAATTCCACGGCTCGATTCGAGCTTTCGCCTTGATCAAGTGCTTTCTGCCATTGCGCCAAATTAACACGAGGTACATTGATATTCAGACGTAGGGTCTTGTCATTGGGTAGTGTGGGCTTTTTATCGCCTAAGGTAATTGCGCCATGCTCACCATCCGCTGAAAAGATGGCGTGAATATTTTTCTTGTAGCTAAGGGCAACATGTTTGACGCCATTGTCAATTGGCAGAGAAATGCGAAGCGGTTGGGCTTGCGCTTTGGGTTTGCCAACTGGCTGAGGCAAATCAATATCAATACCTTTTAACTGACTGTCGATGATCAGCTCGAGAGGTGTCTTACTATCTCGTGGCGGAATGACAAATTGTGCAGCGATTGCTGTTTCGCCTGTGATACCAGACAAGGGGAGATCTGGCAGCTCTGTTTTTAAGCGATCAATGGTTAAGGCGCTATTCAAATGAATGCGCGTTTCGCCTTGTTTGTTTTTGATGTGCGAGGTGAAAGGTTTGTCCCAAAATGTGCCGGTTAGTTTCTTTGCTGATACCCCATCGAGTGTTAGTGCTAATGCGCCGTTAACCTTTTGAAGGGTAAGTGGCCAGCTACTAAGTATCAGATCAGTGTTGTTTAAGTGAATAGCGCCATCGAGCACATACTTTTCATCATTCTTTGCTAGCGGTATTTGCAGCTTGAGTTCGGTGCGGCTTTCGCCTTTCAGAGAAAAGGCATCCGCGAGGTAACCTAGCTTCTTATTTAGCGCCTTGGACTGCAAAACACTGAGCGCATCTTGTGATGGACCATTGAGTGAACCATTGATAAGCAGCGATGAGATAGGTTCCAAGCTTTTAATTTCAGCATGCACTGTTTGCAAAGGCGAGTTAAGAATCGTGCCGCGATCAGCTGTGATCTCCATGCTGTTCTCGTAGAACCAGAGCTCAGCTGACATGTCATTGATAGTGGGCCAGTCGGGGTTAAAGCGCAAAGGTGCCTGAGTTAACTGGCCGATAACAGAGAAGCTACCGTCGCGTGTTTGATCATAAGGGAAGTGTGAAGCAGGGCCGTTAATCAGTAAGCGACCTTGACCAAGTGTGCCGCGCTTAAGTGAATCGGTTAACCAAGTAACAAGGTTTGTTGTGAGGTAAGCGTCAGGTAAAAAATGCTCAAGGTGTTGAATATTGATGGAAGAAAAATCACTACTGATGAGCATGTGTGGCGCATTAGCAAGATTTGTCACGGCACCATTGAGATCCATTAACATGCCGCGACTTTTGATCTGTGCGTTTTCAATGAATACCGATGTATTGCTAGAGATATTGTTGACGCGGACCCGGGCCTTCAGTGCATCTAATTGGAATGGACGTTTAAAAACAGACGGCGCTTGAAACGCATTGTTCTCAGAATCGATGGTGATTGAGAGCTGGTCATTAAAGTGAGAAAGCGCTGCCAGTTTAAGATTGCCCTGCAGGCTAAATTGTTTGAGTGTATCTACGCTGTCTGCATTTGAGACAACAAAGGGTAGCAGTTGATTGGCAATGTCCATTGGCAGGTCTTTAACGCCTGCTTTCAATGGCGCGAGCTGCGCGTCATGCGGTAGAGATAAAGCTAATTTAAAGGTGCCTTGCTGGTCAGCAAGTTTTAATGCGTTGGCTTGAAATTCAACTTGTGTAGCTTCGTTATCTCGCACAGTGCTGATAAGTGCGTTAAGGCTGACATCCTTAAGCGCCTTTTTGTTGCGCGATAGATCTAGGTGATTAAGCGTGATCTCACCTTGATTAGTTATAACAGTCGCATCCTTCCATGTCTGAGTTAACGATAGCTGACCAGTCCCTTCGGTAATATCGATTGACTCAAGATCGAGCTCTTTAGCAAGTACAGGTAGCTTTAGTTGCTTGATGTGCAACTGACTTTCGCCTGACCAGTTGCTGCTTAATGGGTCACCATCAATGTCTGCAATAAAATCAAGCTCGCCAATCGATGAGTTGAGTGAGGCATAACCGTAGAAGTGCGAATCACCACCTTCAAGGTAGGCATTTAAATTATCAACGGTGATCGGCGCGTCTGCGCGGCGCATATCCTGCCAGGTGAGTTGGACATCATGTAGCGTGACTTTGCCTGGCAGTAAAAAAGTGTTTGCATCATTGCTTTGTTGTGTAAAGCCAGCCAGATGAACTTTGCCATCGAGTTCACGAATAAAGCGTAACGCTAGCTGATCAACATGCACTTGGACATGCGCTAAAGGATTAGAGCTAATTAGTGCTAACGGTGAAATGTTGACGCTAATCTCTTTGGCAACAAGAGGTGCTGATTCAGTGGCGATTTGTACATCGTACAAAGCCACTTTTGGCAGAGCGCCGCGCCATGTCAGTTCTGCGCGAGAGAGCTTTAGGTCAATGTTGCCATGCTGCTTGACAAGTTGAACGATGTCAGCACCAAGGTTTGAGTAGCTCGGTAGCGTAAGGCGTGCTATCAGAACCACAAGGCCTAGCGCAATAATGGTGTAACTGATGATGCGTTGAAGTGCTGTCGCGATCTGCATAACCCTTAGACAAGCACCACGTCGAATTGATCTTGGGTGTAAAGCATCTCCGCTTGTAACTTGATGGCTTTACCAATGAACTGCTCAAGCTCAGCAAGGTTCTGTGATTCCTCATCTAACAAACGATCAATAACGTCTTGTGATGCTAAGACGAGCAATTGCTCAACATCAAACTGGCGTGATTCACGAATGATCTCGCGGAAGATTTCGTAGCAAGTGGTTTCAGCGGTTTTGATTGCGCCGCGACCACGACAGCTAGGACAGGGTTCACATAACACATGACCTAATGATTCACGCGTACGTTTGCGTGTCATTTCAACTAGGCCAAGTGATGAGACCTCAGTCACATGTGTCTTTGCATGATCTTTGGCTAAGCAACGCTCGAGAGCGCGAATCACTTGGCGTTTGTGTTCAGCATCTGTCATATCGATAAAGTCGATAATGATGATGCCGCCAAGATTGCGCAGACGTAATTGACGACAGATCGCTTGTGCTGCTTCCAAGTTTGTTTTGAAGATAGTCTCTTCAAGATTGCGATGACCAACATACGCACCGGTATTCACATCTACCGTGGTCATCGCTTCAGTTTGATCAATGATCAAATGACCGCCTGACTTCAAATCAACCGCGCGCTTCAGAGCTTTTTGGATTTCATCTTCAACGCCATACAGATCGAAGATGGGTCGATCGCCCGGATAATATTCGATGCTGACGTTACTATCAGGCAGATATTTTTCCGCAAACTCATTAGCCTCTTTAAAGGTAGAGCGTGAGTCAATACGAATACGTTCAACATCGGGCGTGATCAAATCGCGTAGCGCACGAATCGCTAAAGGCAAATCAGCATGAATCACATCAGTTGGTTTGGCGCTGCTCGCGCGTTCTTGAATCGAACGCCATTGACGTTCTAAGTAACGCATGTCGTTCCAGAGCGCTTCTTCGCTCACGCCTTCAGCGGCGGTGCGTGCAATAAAGCCAGCAGGGATATCAGAACTTTCACTATAACGTGTGAGTATGTCGCGCAGACGTGCACGCTCTTCGTCTTCTTCAATCTTTTGTGACACACCCACCGTACTCATGTTGGGCATGTAGACCAAATAACGAGACGGAATAGAGATGTTTGTTGTCAGGCGTGCACCTTTGGTGCCGAGCGGATCTTTCACCACTTGCACCACAACCTCACCGCTTTCATAAACCAGATCGGTGATTTGATCTTTGGCGCCATCCGGATGATAGATATCCGAGGCGTGCAAGAAAGCAGCACGCTCTAAACCGACATTGACGAAAGCGGCTTGCATGCCAGGCAATACGCGACAGATACGACCTTTATAAATGTTGCCGACCAGTCCGCGCTTAGCCGCACGCTCGATAATGATTTCCTGCACAACACCGTTCTCGACGATCGCAACGCGCGTCTCGGGCGGGGTAACGTTGATAAGGATTTCTTCGCTCATAAACAGATGCTATCCGATCTTGATACCGGCTTGGGCTAAGATTTGCGCCGTTTCAAACAGCGGTAGGCCCATGATGCCTGAGAAGCTGCCATTTATCCGCGAAATGAACACGGCCGCTTGGCCTTGTATCGCATAAGCTCCCGCTTTATCCGTTGGTTCGCCGGTTTCCCAGTAAGCCTCAATCTCGGCTTGATCGAGATCACGGAAGGTTACTTGGCTTTCGCTCAGCGCATGATATTCATTGCTACCGACCAGAGAGACTGAGGTCAGCACGCGATGTGTGTTGCCGGAGAGTGCGCTTAGCATGGCGATGCCATCGTCACGGTTTTCAGGTTTACCTAAAATCTTGCCCGCAAGGATCACCGAGGTGTCCGAGCCGAGTACCCAATCCTTTGGATGGAGCTGATGCACCGCTCGCGCTTTCTCTTGCGCCATGCGCATCACGTAGTCTTCGGGTAACTCACCTTGCAGCGGCGTTTCATCGATATCCGCAGGTGTCGCTTCAAAAGCAACACCAATTTGGCTGAGTAATTCAGCACGGCGAGGTGATTGAGAGGCTAGGCGAATCATCTTAGGCGCGGTGATAGGGATGGTTACGCAGTACGCTCCAAGCACGATAGATCTGCTCACTAAGCAGAACGCGAACCAGAGGGTGTGGCAAGGTAAGGGGTGAAAGTGACCATTGCTGCTTCGCCATGGCTTTAGCTTCTGGTGCTAGACCTTCAGGGCCGCCAACCAATAGCGCAATATCTGAGCCTTGATTCATCCAGCCATTGAGTTGTTCAGCTAAGGCTTTGGTAGACCAGGTTTTGCCTTCGACTTCGAGCGCGACCACCCAAGCGTTTTTAGGGATTGCTGCAAGCATGCGTTCGCCTTCATCACGCATGGCGCGAGCGATATCGGCATTCTTGCCGCGTTTGCCGGGCGCAATCTCAACGAGCTTGAGCGTGCATTCATTGGGTAGACGCTTGGCGTACTCTTGATAACCCTCACTGACCCAGCGGGGCATCTTTTCTCCAACGGCGATGAGGTGAATATTCATCACGAAGCTCCGTTGAAGCTCAGCACTTAAACGTGATCGTTGCGGCGCTTTTCAGCAGAGGCGGGATCAAGCTCCCAGAGCTTCTCGATTTGGTAGTAGTCACGCACGCGCGCTTGCATCACATGCAGTACCACGCCGTTCAAATCGACTAATGCCCATTCGCCTTCTTTCACGCCTTCTTCGCCAATCGACGCATTGCCCGCCTGCTTGGCTTTAAAGGCAACCGACTCGGCGGTCGCTTTGACGTGACGCTCAGAGGTGCCCGAGGCAACGATAATGAAATCGGTAATGGCAGTGCGGCCACGAACATCAAGCACATTGATGTCGAGTGCCTTCATATCTTCAAGCGCATTGACTACAAAGTCGCGCAATTCTTCGGCTTGCATGGGAAATCCAGTAAAAATGCTATGTGCGCGATTTTAGCGCATTGCGCTTGGTATCGCTCAGTTAGCTTTAGCGATAAAGCTGGTGTTTTTGGATGTATTCCAAGGTGCTGCTGGGTAGCAAAAAGTTCGCCTGATGCGATTCAGCGACTTTTTGGCGAATCTCACTTGAGGCGATATCAAGTTGGGTTACCTCAAGGAAGTAAATTTTGCCGGCAGGCGAGGTGTTGAGGATGCCAAGATCATCACAGAGGTGATTCTTGATCAATGCTGCGAGTGGAGGGTCGGTTGGCACAGAGTAGCCAGGTCGCTTTAGCACCACGAGGTTAGCCAGCTGCAAAATCTGTTCAGGATTGCGCCAACGATCAAAGCCGTTAAAAGCATCTGTCCCGAGCAACAAAAAAAGCGCATCAGTCGGGTGATCGGCTTTAAGCGAAGATAAGGTATCTACCATATAGGAGTCGCCACCTCGACGGATCTCACGATCATCGGCGATCAAATAAGGCGTCTGTTCAACGGCCTTTTCGATCATTGCCAAACGATGTTCAGCCGAGGCTTTTGGTTGATCGCGATGAACCGCGCCAGAAAGTGGAATCAGATGAACCCGATCAAGGCCGAGCTGCTCATAGGCATCAATCGCGACCCGAAGGTGACCATTGTGAATGGGGTCAAAGGTGCCACCAAAGATGCCAAGCATAGGATTACTGACGGATGTGACCGTCACCCAACACGATGAATTTGACTGAGGTCAGGCCTTCCAAACCCACAGGGCCACGTGCGTGGAACTTGTCCGTTGAGATGCCGATCTCTGCGCCTAAACCATATTCAAAGCCGTCGGCAAAACGGGTCGAGGCATTCACCATGACAGAGCTGGAATCGACTTCACGCAAGAAGCGACGCGACTTGGTGATGTTCTCAGTGATGATGCTTTCAGTATGTGAAGAGCTGTGCGTGTTGATGTGATCAATCGCGGCATCTAAATCATCGACAATACGAATTGAAAGAACCGGTCCGAGGTATTCGGTATCCCAATCCTCATCAGTCGCAGCAATACACTGATCACCAAGGATTTTGCAGGTGGCAGCGCAACCGCGTAGCTCAACACCCTTGTCGAGATAGGCTTCGGCGAGCGCAGGCAAAATGGTTTCCGCAACCGTGTCGTTAACCAATAAGGTTTCGAGTGTGTTGCAGGTGCCGTAACGCTGTGTCTTCGCATTCAACGCCACATCAAACGCTTTCTTAGGATCGGCTTCATCATCGATGTAAACATGGCAGATACCGTCGAGGTGCTTGATCACTGGCACGCTAGCACCTTGGCTGATACGTTCGATCAAGCCTTTGCCACCACGTGGAATGATCACGTCGATGTATTTCGGCATGTTGATCATATCGCCCACGGCTGCACGGTCAGTGGTCTCGACTACCTGGACTGCATCGGAAGGTAGACCTGCTTGCTCAAGACCACGACGAATGCTGCTCGCAATCGCTTGGTTCGAGTGGAAAGCCTCAGAGCCACCACGAAGCACTGTGGCATTACCTGACTTTAAGCACAGTGCTGCTGCATCGGCAGTCACGTTAGGACGCGATTCGTAAATGATGCCGACCACACCGAGTGGCACGCGCATACGACCAACCTGAATACCGCTTGGGCGGTAATTCATGTCGAAAATCTCACCGATTGGATCGGGCAGAGCAGCTATCTGGCGCAGGCCTTCGATCATGCCGTCGATGCGCGCATCATTAAGCTCTAAGCGATCGAGTAAGGCCTCATCTAGACCTTTTTCTTTACCGGCTTGCAGATCTTTTGCGTTCTCAGTAATCAGCGCTTTGCGGCTGTTCTCAAGATCATCTACAATTGCGTTCAATGCTGCATTTTTGGCATGTGTATCTGCCGCAGCGAGTGCACGCGAAGCGGTACGGGCGCGTTGGCCCAGTTCGGTCATGTAAGCGGTTACGTCGGTAATTTGAGTCATGATGCTGTGTTTCGATTAATCAGATTTGCCAACAGTATAAAGGAGTCGGTTTAGCCGTAGTGGCAGATATAGTGCAGGTTTTCGATGATCTTAATATCGAATGCGCTATCACCCTCGACGCTGAATTGTTGTCCGCCTTCGAAGCGCTGCCATTCATCAGAGCCGGGTAAACGGACTTCGCATACACCTTGCACGAGTTCCATCACTTCAGGGGCGGCGGTAGAAAAGGTCAGCTCTGCAGGAAAAATGACACCTGTTGATTTGCGGCTGCCATCTGCCATCGCAATGCTGTAGCTCACGCATTTGCCGTCAAAATAGACGTTTGCGGTTGGTGTGATTGTGCCATTTAACTCTGTTGCCATGAGGATCTCCAAAAATAAAGGGCGAATGATACGACGAATTGCGCAGTTTATTGCGCCAGTGTGGTGTAGTCTTGCGCCTTCAAAAAACCTCGGAGATCACCATGAGCGCTGCTTTGCGATTAAAGCCAAACCAAGACAAGCGTCTTCGCGCCGGACATC
>Ga0255774_10002273_pt1 | contig 14820 bp, 14 predicted proteins | sample 101ome_17_FD_179972 | JGI IMG/M metagenome (GOLD analysis project Ga0255774, IMG submission 179972) | Coastal salt marsh microbial communities from the Groves Creek Marsh, Skidaway Island, Georgia - 101407AT metaG (version 2) | ecosystem: Environmental > Aquatic > Marine > Intertidal zone >...
AGCAGAGGTAAGTGTGACGTACGAACCTACTGGGGCTACAAAGACTACTACTGCTAGTGATAACGGAAACTTTTCACTTTCGTTTTTACCTGTAGGTGGACCATATACTGTGAGTGTTAGTGCTCCTGGATATGGAACAGAAACAGTTGGTAATGTATACCTCGTATTAACTGAAACAACAAACGTTTCTGTTGATTTGGTAGCTAGCTCTTCTTCTGTTGAAGAAGTTGTTGTTACCGCTTCAAGAAGTCAAGGTACCATTAGAGTTGGTACTGGTACGACTTTAGACAGAAATGCGATGGACGGTATTCCAACTGTTAATAGATCAGTTGCTGATTTTGCAAAACTTGATCCTAGGGTTTCCATTAATACTGGAAGTGCCAGAAGCTCAGAAATATCTGTCATGGGGCAAAATAACAGGTTTAATGACTTTGCTATTGATGGTATTAGCTTCAACGACCCATTTGGACTAAACAGTAATGGTTTCGGTACCATGAGAAACCCCATCTCTATGGATTTTGTCGACCAGATCTCAATTGATGTAACGCCATTTGATGTTGCAAGAGGTAATGCTACTGGTGGTTCAATTGCTGTAGTAACTAAGTCAGGTTCTAATGATTTTCATGGGACTTTCTATACAACCAAAAGAGATCAAGATAATCTTGGTAAACTTTTTGATCAAAAGTTCTCTACTTTTTCAGAAGAAATAACTACTTGGACGCTTTCAGGTCCAATCATTAAAGATAAGTTATTCTTCTTCTTTGGCTTTGAAGAATTTGAAGGTTCATCTCCTGTTCTTTTTGGAACTAAAGATAGTGGTGCTCCAAACCCAGCTGAAACTGTAACTACTGCAATGGCAAATGAGATTGCTGATATTGCTAGAAATGTTTACGGATACGAGCCAGGTGAAATCAACGGCGTTTCATTTCCTGAAACTCAAGAGCAATACACAGCTAAGTTAGATTGGTACATTAATGATGCTCATAGAGCAGTTATTAATGTTTCTCACTCCGAAGACGTCTTGCCTCAAAAATACAACGGAGGCTCAACCGTATTTAGTAATAACTATTACATCAAGCCACCAGAGATTGATAGAGAATCTATTACTCTCTATAGCGATTGGACAGATAGATTAAGAACAAAAATCAAATACACAACTTACGATATGTTTGAGGACGATAGATCTGTTGGTGATCCACTCTTTCCTGAAGCTGCAATTACCGTTGGTGGAGATACTGTCTATCTTGGTGGCGACAGATACAGAGGTGCTAACAGAATTGAAGCATATTCTGAATACCTTACTTTTAAAGCTGACTATGACCTAGGTGACCACCTTTTAACAGTTGGTTATGAAACAGAAGAATCAGATATTTATAACCTCTTTATCGCTAGATACAACGGTGAAATATATTTTGACTCTATTGAGGATTTCAGAACTGGTATGTGGAGCTACTTGAGATTCCACCTTCCTATTACAGGCACTTACGATGTTGATACAGCGGCTGCAGACTTCAGACTCGAAAAGAATACATTCTACCTTCAAGATAAGTGGTATGTTAATGATGATCTAACAGTCATTTTGGGTGTTAGATACGATCAAATGGAAACACCTACTGAAGCTAGACTTAATCCTAAGTTCCTAGAAAGAAATGGTGTTCCTAACAACTCTAAGTTTGACTTTAGTAAAGTTCAGCCAAGAGCTTCATTTACCATGAATGTAACCGATCATCTTGCTGGTCTTTTAGATAATGTTGGCATTGGTGTCATTGATGCTACTCTAAGAGGTGGCTATGGATTATTCTTAGGAAGAATCCCTAACGTTTGGTATGGAAACCAATACTCAAGATCTGGTGGGGCAACTGACTATAATAGATTCAGAAGTTTTTCTGATGTCATAGGTCCTATGCCTGCTGCATCTGTTGCAGATCCGAGATTCTTCTGGGTTGGACCAACTTCAAACTATGAAGTGAGAGGCGCATATTTTGGTGATGCTCAGGGTACAGATCCAAACTTTGAAGCTCCCTCATCTTGGAGAGCTAACATCGCAGTTGACTATGTAACTGAATCTGGTTACGAGTTCACTTTTGAGTGGAACAGAGATGAAGTTGATAAGGCTGTTTTCTATAAAGATCTAGGTTTAAGAAGCACTGGTGAAACTAGAGCTGACGGTAGACCAGTTTATAGAAGCACTGTGCCTGATTACTACCTTACTAATTCAGATATGGGTGGAGCTGATGCCTTTACCTTCTCTGTTACTAAATCATTTGGTGATCTAAAAGCTATGTTTGCATACAGTGCGGTAGATGCCACAGATATTTATCCTCTTACATCTGCTCAAGCTGAGTCATCTTATGGTTATACCCAGAGATACGATGGTGAAAACTTAGTAGATACTCCATCAAGTTACATGATTGATGATAAGTTCATCTTCTCTCTAGATTACACAACTCAAATCATTGGTAACAATGACACTAGATTCTCTCTAGTGTATGTTGCTAAATCTGGTGAGAGATACAGCGTGACCTTTGATGAAGTTGGATATAACTCTGTAGGTGGTAGTGGTAACTTCTATGCTGATTACTCATTAGCATATATTCCTACCGGTGCAAGCGATCCTAACGTAGTCTTTACATCACCTGCTGTTGCTTCAGCAGTGATGGATCACATCAACAGAACTGGTTTAGCGGCATACAAAGGTACATACGCACCTAGAAATGCCTTCCAAGGACCAGATTACAGAAGATTAGATCTAAGAATCACTCAAGATCTTGGTTTGTGGAAAGATCACAAGCTTACTATCTATCTTGATGTACTTAATGTGCTAAATCTTCTTGATGATGACAAAGGCATCGTCAGAGAATACTCTTTCAACAATTCAAGACAAATCGTGCTTGGTGGTTCAAGAGGGTATGACGATCAAGGAAGATATATTATCGCTGGTGTTGATCCAGACGATAGCTTAAATGTACTTAATTTTGATGGCCAATCTGTATGGCAGATGAACCTTGGATTTAAGTATTCTTTCTAAGTTAATTTAAACTAAGAAAAGGGCGGTTTTTCCGCCCTTTTTTTTGTAAAATGATTAATAGTGAATACTTCAAACATACCTCAAATTTCTTTTGAGCTTATAAAACAAAAAGATGCATCGGCTATTCAGCAATTAACGAATGCCTTGCAGGAATTCGGATTTGTTACCTTCACTGATCATGGTCTAGCAGACTCTATCTTAGAGGATGCTTATGCTGCTAGTAAGGAATTTTTTTCTTTACCAAATGATATTAAGCAAAATTATGCTAGACCCGATACTGGGGGTGCTAGAGGTTATACCCAATTTGGTAAAGAAACTGCTGTAGGTGAAAAGGTTGCTGATTTAAAAGAATTTTGGCATCACGGCCCTAACATTGATAAAACCTACGACCCTCGCATTAGAGAGAATATTCCAATCAAAGAACTTGAAGAATTTAATGTAGTTTGTGGAAAATTATTTGAGGAATTGCATTTACTTGGTATGTCCGTGTTGCAATCTATAGCACTCATTCTTAATAAACCAGAAGATTTCTTTGATTCATGGGTTGCAAAAGGTAATTCTGTTTTACGCTTAATTCATTATCCACCTGTTACAGATAAAACCAACCTTCTCAGGGCTCGTGCCCACGCAGATATAAATCTTATTACCTTGCTTGTTGGAGCTGAAGAATCTGGATTAGAGGTTAAGCATAAGGATGGAAGTTGGATACCTATTGAGGCTGCTTCCAAAAGTATAGTTTGTAATATCGGTGATATGATGCAGCTTGTTACTCGTGGCCAACTGAAAAGTACTGTGCATAGAGTTGTTGACTATAATGTTGGAGATCCAAAGCCAAGATATTCAATACCATTTTTTTTACATCCTTCTCCAGACGTTATCTTGGGATCTATAGTAGATGATTCAAAAGATTCTGTGTCTGCTCATGATTTCTTAGAAGAAAGGATTAGAGAGATTAAACTTTATTAGAACATTATGAATACACCTTTAATACTTCAAATCACAATCGGATTTATAGGGTTAACCTTATTAGCGGTCCCTTTGTCAGCCAAAAAATCTGCTATTAACTATCGCCACATATTAATTGCTATAGCTTTTCAAATTATCTTGGCATTTGCACTCATTAAAGTACCCGTAATCATTAAAATCTTTTCTTATTTATCAGAAGGCGTTATTGCTTTGCAAGCTGCCACCACTCAAGGAACTACTTTTGTTTTTGGTTATTTAGGTGGGGGAGATGCTCCATTTATGGATGGCGGGAGAGGGTCCTCTCTTATTTTTGCTTTTGGTATTTTACCCTTAATTATTGTGATGTCTTGCTTAACGGCATTGTTATGGTTTTGGAGAATTCTGCCTTTTATTATTCGAGGATTCTCAAAAGTATTTGAAAAATTATTTAATATTGGTGGGCCTATCGGTTTGGGAGCAACTGCCAATATTATTATGGGCCAAGTTGAAGCCCCTCTTTTAGTTAGACCTTACCTAAGCAAAATGACAAAAAAAGAATTACTTATTCTTATGACTGCAGGCATGTCTACTGTTTCAGGCTCCATTATGATCGCTTTGGTAATGATGCTGCAGCCTCAATTTGTTGATGTAAATCTTATTCAACACCTTATTACAGCTTCAATTCTTTCTATACCTGCTGCAATCATGTATGCCAATATCATGATTCCTTCAAATGATGCAACTGAATTTGATGCAGATGCGGTGCCAAAAATTTATGAAAGCTCCATGGATGCGATTACCCGTGGTACTAGAGACGGTCTTGAAATTGCCTTGAATGTTGGAGCTATACTTATAGCATTTATCGCATTGGTTTCACTAGCCGACTCTATTTTGGGTCTTTTGCCTGCCGTAGGAGATGCTCCTCTTTCACTTCAAAGAATATTGGGTTGGATTTTTGCACCCATTGTATGGTTGATGGGTGTGCCTTGGTCAGAATCTATTGAAGCAGGAAAACTTCTTGGGATTAAAACTGCTTTGAACGAGTTTGTTGCTTACGCTCAACTTGCTGCGATTGAAGAGGGCACTTTATCAGAGCGCACAAAATTGATCACCCTTTATGGTTTATGCGGATTTGCTAACTTTTCATCTGTAGGAATTTTAGTCTCTGGTATTGGCGCCATGTCACCTGAACGGAAAAAAGATCTTATAGATATATCCATAAAGGCACTTGTTGGCGCAACATTAGCTTCCTGTATGACCGGTTTGGTTATTGGAATCTTTTAGTTAAGAAATACTATTCCTGCATTTAGGTAAGTAGCAAAACTTAACCAAATTAAGTAGGGCGCATGCATTAATTTAGATCCAGTGTCTAATTTTCTAAAAATATAAACATTAAGACCAATTAATAGCAGGATATCAAATAGGGCAACTAGTGGTAAATGCCAAGCAAAAAATAACCAAGACCATATTCCATTTAGAAAGAGTTGGATTACAAAAGGTTTAAATATTTGATTACTATTTAGATACCCAACAATGGCCATTAATAGATAAAGAATAGGCCAAACTATTCCAAACACATAACCCGGTGGATTTAAGGGCGCTTTATTTAAGGAGAAATACCAACTATCTATTTGCGTACTTGATAGAGATCCTACAGCAAATGTAACTAGAACTAAAATTGGAAGAATAAATTTTTGCAATTAAAAGAATCGGCTAAATGGACCCAATAACTTTTTTAAGATACTGGAGCCTGAGGGCTTTGCTTCACTGAGAATATAAAAGGCAGTGAATGCAAAGGCTAAGACAAAAACTATATAAGCGTCGTAATGTTCCCACATATTTCTATTATATCAATTAATAGAGGTGGTTAGCATTTCTCAAGGATAATTGAGCCCACTGAATACCCGCCTCCAAAAGAACAAATCAATGCCTTCTCCTGAGAGTCTAAATCTCTATGATAATGAAAGCTAATGATAGATCCAGCCGATGCCGTATTAGCAAAATCTTGAATTACATTAGGAGCTTTTTTGTTATCAGCTTCTTTGCCCAACAATTTTAAAATAATAAATTCATTCATTTTAATATTTGCTTGATGAAGAAAATATTGTTTGATGTCTTGAGGTGTTAGGTTATTTTCAAGCAAATGATTCTGGATTATTTCAGCAACCATAGGACTTACCTCTTTAAATACTCTTCTACCATTTTGATTCACTCGAAGAGCGGCTTCTTGGTATTGGTGATCCTCTATTGTATTCATGAAGCCAAAATCATTTCTCAGGTTATTTGAAAATTTAGTAACCAATTTATTACTAATAATTTTATAAGATTCATCAGATGGCTTTGAACTGACAACAATAGCAGTACATACATCACCAAAAATAAAATGTGTTTCTCTCGACTTATGATTATTGTGAGCGGTAGTAATTTCAGGATTGATAACTAATACTGTTTCTGCTTTACCAGAGATAATATCAGCATACGCGTTAGAAATACCAAAGGTTGTAGAAGAACAAGCCATCATCATGTCATAGGCATATCCATCTATACCAAGAGCATTTTGCACCTCTATTGAAATAGCAGGGTAAGCACGTTGAATGTTAGCGCAGGAAACAATAACAGCATCGATATCTGTAGGAGAAATGCCTGCATTTTTCATAGCATCTTGAGCTGCTAAAACACTTATTTCTGCTGAGAAAGAGAGTTCCTCTGAAGTTCTGTGAGGGATCACTGGATGCATATAATCAGGATCCAATAAATGCTTCTTTTCAATAACATATCTACTTTGAATACCTGAGGCGCCCTCGATAAATTCACTAGAGCTATGACTTAGGGGTTCTATTTCTCCGGAGTTGATAGCATCTTGGTTTTCTGAGTTAAATTTATCAACATAACTGTTATAAGATTCAACCAGTTCATCATTAGTTACCTTAAAAGGCGGAACCCATATACCTGTTCCATTTACATAGACATCTTTCATAGTAGATACTCAAAAAATAAGCATGTTATTCTAAGCATTTATGGAAAAGATATCAGTAACTACCGGTAATAAAAACACATTCTATGTAAGCCATTATTCTATTGATTCTAAACCAAAGGTAATAGTACAAATACTGCATGGGATGGCAGAACATCAAAGGCGTTATCATGGTTTTATTAATTATCTGAATAACCAAGGTATCACCGTTTTTATTCATGACCATTTGGGGCACGGTGACAGAGTAAACGAATTGGATATCAAAGGATTTTTTGCAGAGCAAGATGGCTGGAGTACGGTAGTTAATGATGCAAAATCTGTAAGTGAGGTTATTAAAAACTTATATCCAGATATTCCACTTGTTCTTATGGGTCACAGTATGGGGTCTTTTATTGGTCTAGCTTTAATAGAATCATTTAACCTTTATGATTTGTGCATACTCTCAGGCTCCTCAAAGCCTTCTAAAATTTTGCTATTGCTTCAAAAACTTTTACTCAACAGCGAGGTAAAGAAAAATGGTATTAAAGCTTATAGTGAAAAAATAGATAAGTTAATTTTTGGAGGATTTAATAAGCAAATTAAGGGAGCCTGTACTCCTCACGATTGGTTAAGTCACGACAAGGATTCAGTCAAAGATTATTTAGATGATCCCCTATGTGGATTTATGGTAACTAACTCTCTATGGCTGGATTTAGTAAATGGTATTGGGCGCATTTATGCAACTAAGGCTATGCAGGGTATTTCGAATGAATTACCCATCTTACTTTTAGCTGGAGCAAATGACCCGGTTGGCAATAACGGTAAAGGTCCCACTCAAATTTATAAAATGTTACATAAGTTAGGGAAAAATGTAGAACTCAAATTATTTGAAGATATGCGTCATGAAGCTCTTAACGAATTAAATAATTCCAAGGTTTACGATCATATCTACACTTATATAATGAAGCATCATGGAACATAATCAAAGAAACATCTTAATTACTGGTGCCGCCCAGGGAATCGGCAAAGGTATAGCTCAGGCATGCCTGGATCAAGGTGCAAATGTGTATTTACTGGATATTAATGAAGAAGCATTAAATGCAACTGTTTCTCAGTTGAGATCTATATACACAACCAACATAGAAGCTTTTGCATGCGAGCTTACAGATAATAAAAGTTTTAAGAATGCGCTTTACAAAGGGATAGATCATTTTGAAGTCTTTCATGGTTTCTGTAATTCAGCTGCATCATCGCAGGGCATAGGCCCTTTCGAAACCTTTTCTGATGAAGATTTTAATGCAACGGTTAATCTAAGCTTTAAAATTGTTTGGACATGTCTTAAGGAGGAAATCTCATATCTTAGAGAGAATAAATTAACTGGCAGCATAGTTAATATATCCTCCAATTCTGCCATCCGCGGTTATGCGTTTAATAGTATTTATGCTGCCTCAAAAGCTGCAGTGAACAATTTATCTCAATCTGTTGCCAAGGAAGTTGCTAGAGATCGAATAAGGGTTAACGTAGTCTCACCAGGTACGATCAATACCCCAGGAGTTGAGGCTTATTTTGCAAAAGAGCCTAGTGCAAAAGAAAAGCTAGAAAAAACAATATTACTCAAAAGATTAGGAGACCCTATAGAAATTGGGAATACAGTTAGCTTCCTGCTTTCTGATCGATCTTCATATATTAACGGTCAAATCATTTCTGTAGATGGTGGTTCTTCCATCTATTAATAATGCCTCCATCTCTAAACCAACAATATTCATATCCAGAATTAACAAGGATTGAAGAAGGCGGCAAACGATTTTATATAGACTCCAAGGGCAACCCCGTTCCTTCGGTTACTACTATCTTAGATGCAGTAAGCGATAAAACTGGCATTAAAAGATGGGAACAACGTGTTGGTAAAAAAGCTGCAGAAGAAATTAAAAAACAAAGCACAGATATTGGAACTATGGTCCATGAGGCAATCGAACAATATCTTTTAGGTAATGCCTGGGATGCATTTACTCCAGATACTAATGGGTTGCTTGCAAAAGGCATTACTGAGAGGTTTATCGATGTTGGCTTAAATTATATTGATGAAATCTGGGGCTTAGAGGCAGGATTATTACTAGATGATTGGTATGCAGGTACAGCTGACTGTATCGCAGTATATAAAAATAAACCTGCCATTATTGACTTCAAAACTGCTAAAAAGTTGAAACGCAAAGATTGGATAGAAAGTTACTTTTTACAAGGCGCAGCCTATGCTAATGCGCACAATGTTATGTTTGAAACCAATATCGAAGAAATCGTTATATTAATGGTGGACAGGGACTTATTGTTTAAAGAATTTCACATTAAAAAAGATGAATTTGCTTATTACACTAAATCATGGAAGACTAAACTTTTAGAATTTTTTAATCATCATAGAGAGGCTTAAATGGAAAACCTTAAAGATCAAGTGGTATTAGTTACGGGTGCAAGCTCAGGATTTGGGATGCTAACAGCAAGAAAAATAGTTAATCTTGGAGGTAAGGTAATTTTAGGTGCCAGAAGAGAGGAAAAGCTGAAAGAATTAGCTGATGAATTGGGAGAAGTTAATGTTGCTTTTGCAAAGACAGATATGTCTGTATTAGAAGAAGTAAAAAATCTTGCAAAAGTTGGAATGGACAAGTTTGGCCGTATTGATTCATTAGTAAATAATGCAGGGGTTATGCCTTTATCTCTTATTGGTGCCGGAAGAACTGATGAATGGGATGCAATGATAGATATTAATATTAAAGGTGTTCTGTACGGAATTCATTCTGTCTACGAGCATATGATGACAAGAGGTTCTGGAAAAATTATTAATATCTCATCTGTAGCAGGTAAGCGAGTTATGCCGGGTGGAGCAGTTTACTCAGGAACAAAGTTTGCAGTTCATGCAATTTCAGAAGGTGTTCGAATGGAATCTGCTGGCAAGATCCAAGTTTCTTGTATATACCCTGGGGCTTTTATGACTGAGCTTGCGGGAAGCATTAAAGATGAATCCATGTTAGAAGCTTTAATGGCTAGAGGTATTGGTAAAATTGCTGGAGATGCTGAATATGTCGCTGATGCAATTATTTTTGCATTAGCTCAAGATCACGCAGTAGCAATTAATGACATTACACTTTCACCAACTGCAACACCTTAATTAGCTTTAAGAATAGCATCGGCACATTTTGCTCCAATAACGTTCCCCAATGCATTAGTGTTCCCCGAGATGATATCTGGCGCAATAGAGAGATCAGCTACTCTGAGATTTTTAATACCCCAAACTTTGAGAAAGTTATCTACGACTGACATTTCATCAAACCCCATTTTGCAAGTTCCAACAGGATGGTAGACAGATAAACCTGTTTGTTGAATAAATTGATCTAACGCGTTGTCAGTTTGAATATCCTCCCCAGGTAATATTTCTCTAATCATTTCTTCTTTTATAGGAGATGATGAAAGGATCTCTCTGGTAATTTTAATCGCGTTTCTAAGGTCTACCAAATCTTCATCTGCGCTTAAGTAGTTCGGATCTATGAGCGGTGCGTCTTTGGGGTTAGCCGATGCAATCGCCACACTTCCAGAGCTTTTTGGGCGCAGAATAGTTACCGAAGCCGTAATACCTGATTCAGGACTCATTTTTCCATTTTTATGATATTTGCCTGCTCCTGGAGCAAAATGAACCTGAGCATCTGGCCTTTCTTTGTCTAAAGATGATTTAAAAAAAACACCCACATCAGCTGCGGGGTAGGTATACAAACCTTTGTTTGCGAATAGATACCTGCTCAGCTCCTTAATGGAAGAGAGGAAGTTCATTTTCTCTTTAAAGGTTTGATGATGGTCCTTCAAGAGTACCGACAAATTCACAGTTAGGTGGTCTTTAAGATTTTTACCCACTCCGGGTAAATCTCTAACCCCAGTAATGGAATGTTTTTCTAGCTCTTCATAATTTCCAATACCAGAGAGCATGAGTATTTTAGGTGAGTTAAATGCTCCTGCGCTTAATATTATGTCCTTATTAGAAGTAATAACTTGATTAGTTTTTTTGTATGTGATCTCCACTCCAACAGCAGCACCTTTATGAATAATTAATTTATTGACATGCGCTTTTGTCAGAATAGTTAGATTAGGTCTTTCCTGAATAGGCCTTAAAAATGCATCAGCAGCGCTAAACCTTTGTCCATTTTTTATATTGGTTTGATAGAGACCATAACCTTCTTGATTTTCACCGTTAAAGTCTTGATTGTGTTGGAGTCCATAATTTGCACATGCCTGCATAAATAGATTTGATGTGGGTAGAGAGCCTTTGAATGTTTCCACCCAAAGAGGACCAAAGTTTCCATGATACTGATCCACTAAATCTTGATTATTTTCTAGGGATATAAAATACGGCAGCAGGGAATTAAAGTCCCAACCAAATTTACCATCTAACCATGCATTGTAATCATCTTGCTGTCCACGAATATAGACCATTCCATTGATGCTGCTTGAGCCACCCAAGGTTTTGCCGCGAGGTGAGTTAATCGTCCTATTTAAAAGTTTGGATTGAGAAACAGACTCATCGCACCAACCGTATTTTTTATTCTTGAACAAAGAGCTAGCTGCTAAGGGCATTTTTATTTGTGGGAGGCTATCTCTTGGTCCTGCTTCAATCAAGCAAACAGAATTTTTTGGATTTTCACTTAATCGATTGGCAATTACTGAACCAGCACTGCCTGCTCCAATAATTACGTATTTAAAGTTAAAATCCATTCCGCTATCATGCACCTATGAAACAAATTATAGCAATTGGCGGAGGTGGTTTTGGCAGAAATCCACAACAACACTTGATTGAGCAATATATTCTTGATCAAGCTAAATCAGATAGACCAAACATCTTATTTATTCCTACTGCTACCGGAGAGCTTGATTCTTACATTGTTAATTTCTATAAAGTTTTTTCAAAATTACAGTGCAATCCAAATCATTTGTCTTTTTTTAAGAGAACTCCAGATTTGCAACAGTTAATCGCCGAGCAAGATATCATCTTTGTAGGTGGAGGGAATACTAAAAGCATGCTTGCCGTTTGGAGAGAGTGGCAATTGGATGAATATTTAAGGGAAGCTTACAACAAGGGAGTGGTCATGTCTGGGGTTAGTGCTGGAGCAATATGCTGGTTTCAGCAAGGCATTACTGATTCTTGGGAGTCAGAATTAAAGGTAATGCCGTGTTTAGAATTTGTAGATGGAGTTTGTTGCCCGCATTACGATGAAGAGCCAGAAAGACGACCTACTACTAAGAAACTTCTTACCAATAATATTTATCAAGAAGTTATTGGAATTGAGGGAGGTTGTGCATTGCATATAAAAGACGGAAATATCTTTAAGGCAGTTAGATTTTCCAAAAATAAAAATTCTTATCGAGTGACTGCTAAAGATAATAAAATTATTGAATCACCAATTGACTCTATCTCTCTTGTCCAATGAATTTGTGGAGATTAATAAATCCCTTTGTAGTCTTTATTTTGAGGTCCCCTCTACATTTTTTAGCGAGCAAGAATCTTATCTTCATTACATTCCAGGGAAGAAAATCTAAGAAAACCTTCAACATTCCTGTGAGTTATCACCGTGAGGGCAATGATCTCATTGCCCTGACTCTCAAACAAAACCTGTGGTGGAAAAATCTTAGAATGCTTAATAGAACTCAGATTACACTATTAGGCAAGAAAGAAGATGTTGGCCTCACAATAGTTGATCAAGACACTCAATTCATCAAAGAGAAAATGCGCGAACTTATTATTGAAAAACCTATTGATGCTTATTTTGCAAAGGTTAAACTTGATAACAATAAGCTTCCTGTAGAGGAAGATTTAGTAGAGGCCTCTCAAAAACATATTGTTTTAAAATTTACTTTGAAGGCATGAGAATCTTTTTTTTAATTATTTGTATGCACATCTCAATGTTCTTAGATGCAAAAGAGATTATGTGTGAGCTAAAAGGAACTTATGAGACCACTTACGGAGTTCCTAATAGGAATTATTTAAAAGATTTTGGTGATGCTCTTAAAACCTTTACAGCAGGTCCTTATACTGGCTTTTTTGTAGATAAAGCTAAAGAGAATATATCCGATAACTGGAATGCAGAAGAATTCTATGTGGTGCAATATTGGAATATTGATAGTGATGATGAAATATCATTAAACAGCTACGATGTTGATCCAGCCATTTCATGGATTGTTCCGGATTCTGATAAAACATTAAAACAGTCTGGTAAAAATATTATTCTTGAAGAAATGGTTTCCACAGACTCTGCTCATCCTGCCTCAGAGGAGCTGATTGTAGATTATTACAAAATTATCAATAGCATTAATCGCTTTACTGGCAAAGGAAGGATTGAGGGTAATATTTGGCTGAGTGGCAAAGATATTAAATCTATTAAGGCTCCAAAGATTTCTTTCATTGCTAGAGGAAATTGTTCTGACTTAAAGAAAAAATTCTAATTTGTTTATTCCTAAAAAGACTCTTGCCAGAAAATGCAATATTTCGTTAGAGAGTTTAGATTTACTATTAGAGCTAAATGCCTTTAAAAATGAAATTCTGGTTAATACTTATCTAGTAACACTATACGGTATAGAAGAACCAAATTATGCATTAAATACTATTCCCTGGATGCAAATAATAAATCTTGCTAGCGATGATGACGTTTCTTTTAAGAGTGATTTAAGTTTTTCATTTGTAGATTTTTCAGGAAATAACAATGACCCTATGTCTTTAACCATCAATCCTATATTACGAGAAATAGATTTTTGGGATGGGTATTCCAATAATACTGCAGAAGTCTTTAAGAGTAATTTAGATTTTAAAGCTGGGGTTAAAACTTATTTAAGAAAATTTAACAAATTACTAAAAAAGTAAAATAATCATTCATTCTGATAGAATAAATACAGATATATAAGGGAAAACTATGTTTACTAGAATGGATCAAAGCTCACAAGAAGACTGGGAACATATCCGTGATGAGCATATGCCTCATGTGCTTGATATGCCAAATAGAATTATCTCTATGCTTAAACAGTTAGATGGGGTGACCTTGGGATTCAATACCGATCAGCTCCACCATGCTTTACAAACTGCAACCATGGCTAGAAGAGCAGGCGCAGACGATGAAATGATCGTTATCTCATTAATTCATGACATTGGGAAAGTTATCAATGTTCCAAACCATGGTCAGATTTGTGCAGAAATCATAAAACCTTATGTAAGCGAAGATGCTTACCATATTATTAGAACGCATCAAGATTTTCAGGGAGAGCATTACTACCATTACATGGGCAAACCAAGAGATCTTCGAAACCAATATAAAGATGAATCTTGGTATGCAAAAGCTGAAGAATTTACTGATCAATGGGATCAAGCAGCCTTTGATGATCAGTATGATGTTGATTCTTTGGAATCGTTTATACCTCTGATAAATAAGATATTTGCTGCACCCAGACAATTAGTCTAATTCTTACAGCATGAAATTTGCTATTCCAACAGCTATGATTCCTGTTGGAGAAATTAAAGAAATTGCAATTGCTGCTGAGATCAATGGTTTTCATTCAATCGCTGTCTCAGATCATTTATTTCACCCAAAAGAATTCTCAGTGCCTTATCCCTATACGCCTGATGGAAGTGTTAGATGGGAAGAGGGCACGGACTGGCCAGATCCAATAAATTTATTATCCTTTTTAGCTGGGGCAACAACTAACTTAAACTTTTATACGTCTATTTATATTTTGCCTGCCCGTAATGTGCTCCGTGTCGCTAAAGAGGTAGCAACTCTATCTAATCTTTCTAATGGGAGATTTTCTTTAGGTATTGGGATGGGGTGGTTACCTGAAGAGTTTGAGTTAGGAGGCATTCCTTTTAAGGAGA
>Ga0255774_10002274_pt1 | contig 14815 bp, 11 predicted proteins | sample 101ome_17_FD_179972 | JGI IMG/M metagenome (GOLD analysis project Ga0255774, IMG submission 179972) | Coastal salt marsh microbial communities from the Groves Creek Marsh, Skidaway Island, Georgia - 101407AT metaG (version 2) | ecosystem: Environmental > Aquatic > Marine > Intertidal zone >...
CTGGTCAATCGTGCCCCCGCCTAACAAGACGCCCTGACAGACCGCCACGTACTCGCGTTTTACGGTCCGCGCTGACAGCTGCGCGACCAGGGATCGATGGGCCACAGGAGAACGAGCTACACACATGATCCCGGAGGTCTCTTTGTCCAAACGATGCACAATACCGCCCCGCGGCAGTGCCTCGAGTTCCGGCGCATAGCCAATCAAGGCATTCACCAAGGTGCCAGCCGCATGACCCGCCGCCGGGTGCACCACCAGCCCTGCCGGTTTATTCACAACGATGACATGTTCATCCTCAAAAAGGATATCGAGCGGGCGATCTTCCCCCGACCAACTGACCTCCGGCAGGCGTTGTGCACGAATGGTCAATTGCTGGCCCACGCTCACTTTGTCCTTCGGTCGCCGGGTTTCACCATCGACGGTGAGGCTGCCATCGAGAATCCACTCCTGCAGTTTCGACCGGGAGTAGTCAGAGAATAGCTGCACAGCGGCCTGATCCAGCCGAATTCCGTGCATCTCCGCGGGAACGTCGGCATCAAACGCGAGGGTTTCAGGTAATTCGCCCACTAAACTTTGCCCTAATCAACGCCCCGTAAGGCTGTTAGCTGAAGGTCGCTTCGCGTTACAATCCCGCCTTCCACCTTCGCATGAGAACCTTGCTCTTGTCTTTTTCGTCTGTTGCCAGCTTTTATTTGCCCAAGTCTATCAGGCTTATTGGGATCGCCATGCTACTGAGCATGGTATCAGCCTGCTCGTGGTTTGGTGGCGACGATATCGAAATTGCCGACTCGGGGGAGCAGCAAATTTACTTCGATGCGCAGAAGCACCTGGAAAACAAAAATTTTGACATGGCGATCCGAACACTCCAACTGCTCGAAAGTCGCTACCCCTTTGGCCGCTACGCGGAGCAAGCGCAGTTGGAACTGGTTTACGCCCACTATGGTGCATACGAGTTCGAGGCCGCGATCGAAGCCGCTGATCGCTTCATACGCCTACATCCACAGCACCCGAACGTCGACTACGCTTACTACATGAAGGGTCTCGCCTCCTACGACATGGAGGGGGATTTTTTAGCCAAGTTCGTGCCCACCGACGACACCAAGCGGGATATTTCCCACATCAAACAAGCCTTCGCAGAATTCGCGCAGCTGCTTGCACGTTATCCAGACAGCGCCTACGCGGCTGACGCGCGCGCGCGGATGGTTCACATGAGAAACATGATCGCTCGTCACGAAGTTCATGTTGCCAATTACTACTTCCGAAGAGGCGCCTACATGGCCGCCCTTAACCGAGGTCGCTATGTCGTCGAGCATATGCAACAAACGCCTTCGGTCGCCGATGGCCTCGCCATCATGGCTCAGGCCTATTTGCTACTCGGTCTCGAGGACCTCGCGTTGGATTCAATCGCCGTGCTTCGCGAGAATCACCCAGCGCACCCCAATCTGGATGAAAACGGCGAATTCAAGAGTGTTTATGACCTCGACGGCCTGCACCGATCGGTCATTAACAAGATGACTTTCGGCCTGTTTTTCCCGCCGAAACCTCCCCAGTTTAACTACCGACCCAAGGGCTAGCCTAACGCCCGAGCGCGACTACTGGCGCCAAGCCCAGGTAATGGGATAGCGTCTGTCTCGGCCAAAGCCTCGCTGGGTAATCCGCACGCCAACCGGCGCCTGCCGGCGTTTGTACTCGTTCAAATCAATGAGCCGAATGACCCGCCGGACATCTTCTTCTGCAAACCCTTGAGCAATAATTTCTTTTGCTGATCGATCTTGCTCAACATAAGCCTCGATAATCGCATCGAGCACCTCGTAGGGCGGCAGGCTGTCTTCGTCTTTTTGATCTGGCGCGAGCTCGGCGGAAGGGGGCCGAGTGATAACCCGCTCGGGAATACACTGACCCAACGTGTTGCGATAATTCGCCAAGGCGTAGACCAGCATTTTTGGACAGTCCTTGAGAACATCGAATCCCCCCGCCATGTCCCCGTAGAGAGTGGAGTAGCCCACCGCCAGCTCACTCTTATTGCCCGTGGTCAACACCAGCACATTCTTTTTGTTTGATACCGACATCAGCAGCACGCCTCGGCAGCGCGCCTGCAGATTCTCCTCAGTGATATTCGGTGGCAACCCCTCAAACTCGGTACCCAGGGACAGCATGAAAGCGTCGTAGAGCGGCTCAATCGAAATCACTGAGTAATTCACGCCGAGTGTTGCTGCCTGGGCTTCTGCGTCTTCCATGGACATCGAAGCCGTGTAGCGAAATGGCATCATAATGGCCTGAACCCGATCGGCACCTAGAGCATCTACGGCGACAGCCAGGGTGACTGCGGAATCAATCCCGCCGGATAGGCCAAGCACGACCCCGGGAAAGCCATTTTTGTTGACATAATCCCTGACACCCACCACCAGGGCCTGCCACACCAGAGCCAGATCTGACAAAGGTTCGGGCAGGGATTGTGGACTGATAACGCGCGGAGAGCCCTCATGAACATCGAGGGCAAGCACGCTTTCTTCAAAACCCGGCGCGGCGGCAACAACCTGACCGTCCGCGTTCACCGCAAAGGATCCACCATCGAACACCAGCTCATCCTGTGCACCCACTTGATTAACATAAACGATCGGGAGCCCGTTCTCGCGCGCGCGATCGCCAACCAGCCGTTGACGTTCCAGGCCCTTACCCTGATGAAAGGGGGACGCATTCAAATTGATAAGCACTCCTGCACCCGCCGCTGCCGCGCGGGCCGCGGGTACCGGATCCCAGATATCCTCGCAAATAGTGATGCCGACGGGAACGCCCGCGATGTCGACGACACAGGCCTCTTGTCCAGCCGTGAAGTAACGTTTCTCATCAAACACCTGATAGTTAGGCAAACACTGCTTGAAGTACTCGGCAATGACTGCGCCGCGATGAATCACGCCAGCGGCATTAAACAGGCCACGAGGAGAAAGTCGCGGATAACCGACAATCACAAAGAGCTCAGGGGGTAGCGAAGCACAGAGTGAAGCCAGGGTTTCTTCCGTTTGCTCGCCAATGCTGGGCCGCAACAGCAGATCCTCCGGAGGATATCCAGTCAGGGTTAATTCCGGGAAAACCACCACAGCGTGGGTATCAGTTACTGCTGCATCGCAACAGACCGCGATCACCTTTTCTGCGTTTCCCGCCCAATCACCCACCAGCGTGTTGATCTGGGCCATGATTACCTGCATGTGCATGTTCCTAATTCGGCAAAACAGCCGGTAGAGGTCTAATGAATCCACCAGTCGATCTATTGTACTCTGTTGGCTGCGCCCCGGGCGTCCTTCACGCCAGATAAAACAGAACAGGATCGGCACTGATAGCGTAATTCCATGACCGGCATACCATCACCCATAGATTCAGCGCTGCGAACAACCGGATCTAGCTCTCGGGGAGTCGGCCGGCTATTCTTTTTCTATAACAGCTACCGACTGATCCTGGCGGCCGGTCTGCTCGCCTTACTCATACTTCCGGGGGGCGAGGATTTTATTACCGGCTTCAATCGCCTGTGGTTTGCGATAGGCGCCAGTCTAATGCTGGTGTCCGCTGTGCCGCTCACGCGACGTCTGGGCGGGCGCATTCAGCAGTCAGAAACCGGCCTATTTGCACTGCTGATTAGCGACATCATCGCCATTACCGTGCTGGTGAGCGCCACTGGAGGCCTCCTCAGTGGATTTTCCGTGCTCTTTATTATTGCCGTCGCCGCGGGGGGGTTCCTACTTCACTCTCGCAGCCTGGCCACGCTGGTTGCCGCGATCGCTGTACTCGCCGTGCTGACCGACGCGGCGTGGCTCGTGGAGCGTCAAGAGGCCGACATTGGACTGCTACTTCCTGCCGGGCTATTGGGAAGCCTGCTCTTTGTGGTGTCTCTCCTAGTACAAGCAACCGCCCAACGACTGGCCCTGGTCGAAGCCCGGGCTCAACAGGCGGCCACCGAGGTTGAGGCGCTCGAACTGCTGAATGAGCAAATAGTCGCACACATGCACACCGGGATTCTGCGAATCGATGACCGAGGCCTGGTCGAGGCGGTAAATGATTCAGCGCTAAAGCTACTGCAACTCAAGCCTCGTACTCAGTACGCGCTAGGCGAGATAAGTCCCGACCTAGAAAATCAATATGCGGAGTGGCGCAGTGGTCAGCGCAACAAACCGGAGCCTTTTCGCCTGACGGTTAATTCTCCTGCTATTATCGCGTCATTCGCTGGAATCAATCCTGCCAAGAGTAGCGACACGCTGATTTTTGTTGAGGATTACACCCCCGTCACGCAATTCGCACAGTCGCTCAAATTGGATTCGCTGAGCAAGCTGACCGCAAGCATCGCGCACGAAATCAGAAACCCCCTCTCGGCCATCAGTCATGCCGCGCAGCTACTCAATGAAAGCGACACCGTACAACAGGCTGACCGACTGCTGTGCGATATTTTGGTAAGTAACAGTGTGCGCGTTAGCGACATCATTGATAACGTCACAGAAGTCTCGAGACGACAGGCTCCCCATCCAACCCAGCTTCTACTGCAGCATTGGATGACCGACTGTATTACCGAGTACAAAGGGTTAAGAGCCGAGCCCTGCAGTATTTCGATAAACGGCATGGTTAAAGATGTCGGCGTCATCTTTGACCCCAGTCACCTAAAACGGGTGCTGACCAACTTGTTTGATAACGGCCTTCGACACTCCGAGGCTGACAGCGGGCGCGCCGAGTTACGCGTTGATGTCGCGGTGGATCGGGTTAACCGCCAGGTGCTCGTCGATATTGTTGACTACGGAAATGGCGTTGCCGAGAGCCAGCTCGGCAGGCTTTTTGAGCCCTTCTTCACGACATCAAGACAGGGGAGCGGTCTGGGTTTATATTTATGCAAGGAGCTTTGCGAGATCAACGGGGCCGATCTTTTTTATCAGCGCACGAGTACGGGCGAAAGCGCTTTTCGATTGAGTTTGAAACTTAACGAGGATTTTCGGTGACACAGCAGACTGTTCTTCTGGTTGACGACGAACCCGACATCCTCCAATTGTTGGAAATCACGCTTGCGCGAATGAACTTGCAAACCCAGCGTGCAACATCCATTGAAGAAGCCAAACAGCTTCTCGAAAACAGCGTCCCGGACCTGTGCCTTACCGACATGAAATTACCCGATGGCAATGGCCTAACCCTTATTGACCACATTCAACACCGACATCCCTCGGTGCCGGTGGCCATGATTACAGCTCACGGGAGTGTTGAGAGCGCCATTGAAGCGCTCAAGCTCGGCGCATTTGACTTCGTGACCAAGCCCTTGGCGCTGGAGAAGCTAAGGGACCTTGTGGGTCACGCACTGCAAATCAAAAAAGGCGCCGAGGATCTCACCAGCGAAGAGCTTATTGGCCAGTCCGAGTTAGTGGTCGCGCTTCGGGATCAAATTCGACGAGTAGCGCGCTCTCAGGCACCTATACACATTCACGGTGAATCCGGCGTGGGTAAAGAGATCACAGCGCGACTGATTCACTCGCTGAGCCCCCGATCAGATCAGCCTTTTATTGCCGTTAACTGCGGGGCAATCCCCCCTGAGCTGGTTGAGAGCGAGCTGTTCGGCCACAAAAAAGGGGCGTTCACCGGCGCCACGGCAGACAAGCCCGGGCTTTTTTTGGCGGCCTCCGGCGGCACCCTGTTATTGGACGAGGTTGCCGATCTGCCCCTGCCTGTCCAGGTCAAACTGCTGCGAGCGGTGCAGGAAAAGTCGGTTCGCCCAGTCGGCTCCGAAACAGAAGTTCCGGTGGATGTTCGCTTACTGAGCGCCACCCACAAAAACCTGGGCCAACAGGTAAGAGCCGGCGCATTTCGGGACGATCTGTATTACCGCATCAACGTTATTGGCATCCACGTGCCAGCCCTTAGGGAGCGCAAGGAGGATATTCCGCTCTTGGCGGAGTTTCTCTTGAAAAAACTGGCCGCAAGCCATGGCACCGACAAGCGAACACTGTCCGAAGAAGCAACAACGCGGTTACTCCAGTATGCGTTCCCGGGCAACATACGGGAACTCGACAATATTCTGGCCAGAGCGGTGGCAATGAGTGATCGAACCGAAATAGCGGCCAGCGACATTGCCTTTGAGGAGACGCTTACGCCCCCCCCAAACCAGGTGGCAGCAGCCACATCAGATATCGACGAGTCCAATCAGAAACCGCTACTGGAGGAAGTTCATGGCGATCTGGAGGGCTTTCTGGCCGATACTGAACGGCAAATACTGGACGAGGCGTTAACCAAAAACCGTTGGAACAAAACCGCTACCGCCAAGGCCCTTGGCATCACTTTCAGAAGCCTACGCTATCGTCTCAAAAAACTCGGCCTCGATGACTAGGACGGGCAACTACCCCAGTTTTTGAGCATACGGGGCCGACCAATACGATTCACGACGACCGCCCAGTGATCGTAATCGCCTTCAACACAAAACAACCAGCTCATGTTGCGGCTGCCCCAGCCGTCTGAACCCCAGACTACTGATCGATCTTCCTCTCGCGTCCCGCTGCTGTTCCAAACCCTAACGCCCCGGCCCGCCCCGTAACGAGTACGCAGCTTGCCCTCGGCGCTGACCACCGAGAAGCCCTCGGTATAGCGTCCATCGCAATGCCCCCTGTCAGGATTGCCGGGACAGATAAGAACCGCTGTACTGGCTCGCACCGCCTGCGAACGGGCAGTCATAATCGCCGAAAGTAACCGCGAGGCCTGAGCATAGCTTTGCCAAACCTTGACCTGTGCTGTCATTGCGGGGGTGCCAAGGGAGAGCAGTATCACCACCATCCCCATCACGATCAGTAGTTCGATCAGGGTGACGCCGGCGTCTGCTTTCCTGATTGTCGTGGCGATATCGCGAGAGGAATTGTCCGAGCTCTGCAGCCGCCCACGTCGTCTATTCTGAACATTTCCCACCGGAAAATTGTGTTCCCAGGCACGTCGTAAAACCAGCCCATCGCCAACCAATGGTCATCGGCATCGAGCAAGGGGGTTGTGAACTTATTCGAGATTTTTCGCGGGAATGCGCAGCTCTTTGGGTAGCGAGAAGGTGATGTTTTCGGGCCGTCCCTCGAGGGAGCTCACCAGCGTTGCGCCGGCATCACGAAGTGCCGCCACCACACCATCAACCAAAAGCTCTGGCGCGGAAGCGCCCGCGGTGACGCCGATAGACTGACCAGCGGCAAGCCACGCGGGGTCGATCTTGCTGGCGTCATCAATCAAATAAGCGCTGGCACCGCAGCGCTCGGCTAACTCGCGCAGGCGATTGGAATTGGAGCTGTTAGGGGACCCCACCACCAACACCACATCGGCTTTCTCAGCGAGAAGCTTCACCGCGTCCTGCCGATTTTGCGTGGCGTAACAAATGTCATCTTTTCGCGGACCAGCAATATTGGGAAAACGCTGGCGCAGGGCATCGATCACCTTCGCTGTATCGTCAACCGAGAGCGTTGTCTGGGTTACGTAGGCCAAATTATCCGGATCCCGCACCCGAAGCGCGGCGACCTGCTGCTCGTCCTCGACCAGATAAATCTGACCACCCGCCGACGTATCGTACTGCCCCATGGTGCCTTCGACCTCAGGGTGGCCCTCATGACCAATGAGAATGCACTCGCGCCCCGCGCCACTGAAGGCCGCCACCTCCACATGGACTTTGGTGACCAGAGGGCAGGTCGCATCAAAGACCCGTAGTCCGCGACGAGAGGCCTCGTGCTGGACCGCCTTAGACACTCCGTGGGCGCTAAAGATAACGATAGCGTCGTCGGGCACTTCATCGAGCTCTTCGACAAAGACTGCACCGCGGTTACGCAAATCATCGACCACAAACCGGTTGTGAACGACTTCATGGCGGACATAAATGGGTTCGCCAAAGACCTCCAGCGCGCGATTGACAATATCGATCGCCCGATCGACACCGGCACAAAAACCACGGGGATTGGCGAGTAAAACGTCCACTGCTTTTCGGTTCCTCTTCAGACCCCGTTTGGGGTCACGCGCTTTTGACGTGACTCAGTGTAACTCAGCTGCTTCAACATCGTGTATGGCCACCTTAAACCCCAGCGTGCGCCCTGCCAAAGGGTGATTAAAGTCCACCGTAACCTCCTGGTCGTCGAACTCGGTAACCACCCCGGGTAACTCACCGCCTGAAGCGTCGGCAAACGAGAACATCATACCCACTTCGAATTCAACGTCGGGTTCGAACTGCTCGCGTTTAACGCGCTGAATATTATGCTCATTAGGCTGGCCGAACCCGTGTTCGGGCGCGATGCTAAATTCTGCCTCATCACCTGCCTTCAAACCAAACAGTGCGCGCTCAAAACCCGGCAGCAGTGAACCATCACCCACCGCAAAGGTAACTGGTGCCCTGTCAAAGTTGGTGTCGACCGTCGACCCATCCTCCAGAGTGAGCGCAAAGTTAAGCGTCACCCGCGTGTTTTCACTAATCGCCAAATCGTCCATTTAATCGCCCGCCTGTTGCGTAGATGACTCGGTACCGCGGAAGCTGTCGAGCACCAAAACCACAGCGCCTACGGTAATCGCGGAGTCGGCTATGTTGAAAGCCGGCCAGTACCATTGCTGATAGTGTATCGAGATGAAGTCGACGACGTAGCCCAGCGCCACCCTGTCATACAAATTGCCAAGCCCGCCACCGAGAACTAATCCCAATGCCACGGCCAGGGGGACTCGATGTTGCGACAGTCGTGATAGCCAGACAATAAGAACCACACTAACCGCCGCCGCCACTGCCGTGAAAAACCACCGCTGCCAACCGCCCGCCCCTGCCAAAAAGCTAAAGGCAGCTCCGGTGTTATACGCGAGCGTCAGATCAAACCAAGACGTCAGCTCGACCGGCACACGATAGCTAAGCTCAAGAGAAGCAAGATGCTTGGTCCATTGATCGAGCACGACAATGGCAAGCGCCACGCCATAACCCATAAGCGCCTGACGCGAAAAAAAACCTGCGCCCTCAGGCATAGTGGCGAACTTCTCCCTCGCCATCTACGTTAGTGACGCATCGTTGGCACAGGGTGGGATGGTTGGTAGCGCTGCCCACATCGGGTCGGCGATGCCAGCAGCGCTCACACTTTTCTTCCTCGGCAGCCAACACCACTACCCGCAGCTCCTCATCCTCACCCTGCAAGGCATTATCGGGGGACTCCGCGATAGGCAATACGCTCGCCTCGGAGGTGATAAGCACAAAGCGCAGCTCCTCCCCCAGTGAATCAAGGACCGTTTTCAGCGCTGGTGCCGCGTACAGCACCACGCTGGCATCGAGACTACCCTTCAACTCACCCTCTGCACGCTTTGTTTCCATCGCGCGGTTCACATCCTGACGAACCGTCACCATGCGACGCCAAAAACCGTCTCCCAGTGCCTCGTCATCGGCCTTTGGTAGTTGGTCGTACCACTGCGTCAACAACACCGAGTCCTCCCGCGAACCGGGTAAGTTCTCCCAAATCTCCTCCGCCGTAAAACTGAGAATAGGCGCTATCCAACGACAGAGCGTTTCAGCCAAATGCCACAGCGCTGTTTGGGCGGAGCGCCTGGGATGGCTGTCAGCCTGGGTGGTGTACTGGCGATCCTTAATAATGTCGAGATAAAAACCGCCCAGCTCGCCACCACAAAAGTTATGAACCTTGTGAAAGACCTGATGAAACTGATAGGTGCTATAGCTGGTGATCAGCTCCTGCTGAAACGACGCGGCGCGCCGGCATATCCAGCGATCCAAAGGCAGCAGGGCGTCATCGGCTACGGCATCTGCGGCCGGATCGAAGCCCGCGAGATTCGCCAGTAAAAACCGGCTGGTATTGCGAATTCGGCGGTAAGCGTCACCTGTTCGTTTGAAGATTTCATCTGAGGCCGCGATCTCATTGCGGTAATCCGACGACGCCACCCAGAGTCGCACGATGTCCGCGCCCATATCGTTCATCGCTTTCTTGGCCGGAATAATGTTACCGACCGACTTGGACATCTTGCGGCCTTCTCCATCCACCGTGAAACCGTGGGTAAGCACCGATCGATAGGGGGCTTCGCCGTAGGCACCAATCCCCGTCAGCAACGAGGACTGAAACCACCCACGATGCTGATCTGATCCTTCGAGATACAAATCCGCCGGGGCACTCAGGCCCTCGCGCTTGCGCAATACGCAGGCATGGGTCACGCCGGAGTCGAACCAGACATCCAGCGTGTCTGTGACCTTCTCATAATCCTCCGCCTCATCCCCCAAAAGCGTTGAGGGCTCCAGATCAAACCAAGCGTCGATACCCGCGCTTTCAATGTGGACAGCGATGGTTTCAATCAGCGCCAACGTCCGCGGATGAAGCTCACCAGACTGACGATGCACAAATAAAGGAATAGGCACGCCCCAGGTTCGCTGACGGGAAATACACCAGTCCGGCCGATCTGCCAACATCGCGTCAATGCGAGCACGCCCCCAGTCGGGCACCCAATTGACGCCCTCAACGGCTTCTTTGGCCTGCGCCAACAGGCCTGCCTTGCTCATACTGACAAACCACTGGGGCGTGGCCCGGAAGATGATCGGGGTTTTGTGACGCCAGCAGTGCGGATAGGAGTGATCGTAGGGCAAGTGCGCGAGGAGCACCGAGCGCGCTTCAAGCTCGGCAATGATCTCGTCGTTGGCCTTGAAGATATGCTTACCCTCTAATACCGGCGTCTCTGGCAGGTACACCCCGTGCGGACCCACCGGGTTGTAGACCTCAAGGCCGTAGTCCTGGCCAATCGCAAAATCCTCGAGGCCATGGGCCGGAGCGGTATGCACACACCCCGTACCCGCCTCGGTGGTTACGTGGTCACCGAGCATCACGGGCACCGCAACATCCCCAAAGGGTGGCCTAACCTGCAAATGCTCAAGCTTGTCGCCCTTGACCGTCGCTATCGGGCTGGCCGCGTCAAGGCCATAACGCTCGGCACATGCCGCCAGCAAAGCCTCGGCAACCACGATCGCGCGGTCACCCTGGGGCACCAGCACGTAGTCCAGCGTGGGACTGAGACAAACACCGCGATTGGCCGCCAACGTCCACGGGGTGGTGGTCCAGATCACCACCGCGACTTCGCCCTGCCAATCGGTGTTAAAGGCCTTGAGGAAAGCGGCGGCATCAACGGCGGGGAAAGCGACATCGACGGCGGAAGAACGCTTCTCCTGATATTCCACTTCAGCCTCGGCAAGCGCTGAACCACAGTCTAGGCACCAATGAACGGGTTTGAAGCCTTTGTGTAAGTGACCTCGCTCGATGATCTTGCCGAGGGTGCGCACGATATCCGCTTCGAATTGAAAATCCATCGTGAGATACGGGTTTTCCCAGTCCCCAAGAACGCCCATGCGGACAAAATCATCCCGCTGCTGGTCCACTTGCTTGGCGGCATACTCGCGACACTTCTTTCTAAACTCACCCGCCGAAATTTTGTGTCCAGGCTTGCCGACCTTTTTTTCGACGTTAAGTTCGATCGGTAAACCATGGCAATCCCAGCCGGGCACATAGGGGGCGTCATACCCCGACAAGGTTCGGGACTTCACGATAAAGTCTTTCAAGATTTTGTTAATGGCGTGTCCGACGTGGAGTTCACCGTTGGCGTAGGGTGGCCCGTCGTGAAGAATAAAAGGAGGCCTGCCCGCACTCGCCTCCCTCACCCGCTGATACAGATTCATCGCCTGCCATTGCTTCAGCCGTTGAGGCTCGCGCTGGGCAAGGTTGGCCTTCATGGGAAAGTCTGTTTGGGGCAGGTTGAGGGTGTCTTTGTAATCGCTCATAAACTTCTGTCGTTATCGCGTTGCAGCGTTCAATGAATCGCGTGTTCAGCGAGCCAAGCTCTCGCTTGATCTATATCGCCGGCGATGCCGGCTTTCAGGGCCTCAAGAGAATCGTATTTCTTCTCCTCCCGAAGCTTACACAAAAACTCCACCGTCAGCCGCTGACCGTAAAAATCACCCGTATGGTCGAGTACATGAACCTCCAAATTCGCGCGCAGGCTATCCGCCACCGTTGGCCGCGTTCCCACATTGGCAACCCCGGGTGCGGCGTCGAGGCCGGCACCGCTCGCCAGCACCACATAAACCCCCGATAACGGGCTGCGAATCCGACCTATCCGGATATTGGCTGTGGGGCTTCCCAGCTCTCGACCCAGCTTCTTGCCATGCTCGACCCGCCCCGTCATGGTGTAAGGGCGACCCAGCAATAGCGCCGCTTCTTCAAAGTGCCCGGCAGCCAGGGCTTCGCGAATCCGGGTACTGCTCACCCGCTCACCCGCCAACTCTATTGTGCCGGTCGGCTGCACTTCGTAGCCAAACTTCTCCGACATCGCCTGAGCGTACTCAAAGTCCCCTTCTCGGCTATTACCAAACCGAAAGTCGTCGCCCAAGGCGATGTATTGCGCGCCCAAGCCGTCGACAAAAACCCGTCGGATAAACTGCTCCGCGGTCATCGCCCGCAGCGACTCGTCAAACTTGAGTACCAGCACTCTGTCGATACCGGTCTCGGCCAGAAATGTCAGTCGTTCGCGAAAATTCGTAATCCTGGGTGGCGCTTCCAAAGGACGAAAATATTCTCGGGGTAGGGGTTCAAACACAATGACGGTTGAAGGCAGTCCCAAATCAGCGGCCTTGGCCTTCAGGTGCGCCAATACCCCCTGATGGCCCCGGTGAATGCCGTCGAACGCCCCGACCGTGACGGCACAACCGCGGTGTTCCTCTCGTAAATTGTGAAGACCGCGGATCAATTCCATCGGGGAAGAGTCATCGTCGCCATAAAACGCTGAAGTATATAGAAAAACTGCTACCTAGGGGGGACTAAGACCGAGGCACCGTCATTGATTCGGGCTACGAAAATGTTGCACACGAACCCCGAAAATACCCAGTGCCAACCCATAGGCTGTTGCCCCGAGGACAACCAGCCCAGCCATCAAACCCACCCGCTGAACGACCCCAGCATTGAGCCACCAGAGGGTCTCTGGTGTAAGCCACCAAAGCAATCCCCCCATGGCTATTAAGCCTGCTGTCAGCGCCACCCACTGGCGGGAGTAATACGTCGCCTGCTCTCCCAAGATCTGCTCTTTATTGAGCCCGCGATACAACAGGCCGGCGTTTAACCACGCAGCCAAACTTGTCGCCAAGGCCAAGCCGACGTGACCCAGGTCGAACCACCACATAAGCGGAAAGATAAACAGCGGGTTCAAAACCATGTTGGCGACCATAGCGATAATGCCGATTCGCACCGGCGTCTTCATGTTTTGACGCGCGTAAAATCCGGGGGCTAATACTTTCACCAACATAAATGCCGCGAGCCCCAGCGTGTAAGCACGCAGTGAATAAGCGGCTTTTTCGACATCAGCTGCACCGAACGCGCCGTATTGAAACAAGGTGGTGAGAATAGGCTCAGCCAGTATGAGCAGGGCCAGAGTCGCGGGCAGCGCAATAAACAGCACGCAGCGGATGGCCCAGCGCAGGGTGTTACCGAAATCCTCCCGCGCTTTCGCACTCGCTTCACCCGCGCTCTTCATCAGCGCCTGCTGCGACGAGAGCGCCGGCAAGATTACCGTCGCAATGGCGATCGCAAACACACCGAGGGGCAGTTCAGTGAGCCTATCCGAGTAGTAGAGCCAAGAGACACTGCCCGCAGGAAGCAGTGATGCGAGCACCGTATCGAGGAGCAGATTGATTTGACTGACCGATACGCCAAACAGCGCGGGCACCATGAGCACCACTATTCGGCGAACCCCCGCGGCTTGGGTATCCCACCTCGGCCGGGGCAGCAGCTCCAAGCCATAAAGAAACGGCAGCTGAAACAAGAGCTGCAAAAAGCCGGCTATCAACACCCCAAGCGCCAGCGCATAAACGGGCTCCTGCATCATCGGCGCGAGAAACACCGCCGCTGCAATCAAACTCAGATTCAGCAGCACCGGCGTAAAAGCGGGCACGGCGAACCGGCCATAAGCATTGAGGACCGCCCCGGCAAAGCCCGTCATCGAAATTAAAAACAAATAGGGAAAGGTCACACGTATCAGTTCGGCGGTGAGCGCGAGCTTTGCGGGGTCTCTTGAAAACCCCGGCGCAAAGATCAGTGCGACCACGGGTGCGGCGGCAATCGTAAGCGCTGTGAGGAGCAACAGGGTACCGCCAAGCACGCCGGCCACGCGGTCGATTAGCGCCTTGACGGCTTGCAACCCTCCTTGCTCACGGGTTTCCGCCAAAACAGGGATAAACGCCTGCGCGAAAGCGCCTTCGGCAAACAGGCGGCGCAAAAAGTTAGGGATTTTAAACGCCACGAAAAACGCGTCGGCGTTACTGCTCGCCCCCACCAGCCCGGCGAGGACCACGTCTCGAAGCAAACCCAGCACCCGTGACGTCATGGTCGCTGAGCCGACCACAACACTCGAGTGCAGCAAACCTCGTGGAGATTGCTTTTCCGTGGACGACTCGGTCTGTGGCGTCAGCTGCTCAGCCATTGCACGCGCAGGCCTAAAAACGCCGCTCCGTAAACCAGTTAACGTCTCTGGCGTGGGTATCGACTTGATCTGCCACCTCCAGAATCAGTGCAAACAACGCCATTCTTACCAAGACCCCGTTATCGCTTTGACGAAAAATGGCGAGGTTCGGATTGTCATTTAGATCGACGTCCAGCTCCTGCGCCCCCGCACGTGAGTCCCGCGGAAGCGGATGCATGATCACGGTGTTAGGTTCGCAATTTGCGGTATACACACTTTGGTTCAGTCGTAAACGACCGCGATAAAGATCGGCTTCCTCGCGACTTGCGAAGCGCTCTTCCTGAATCCGCGTCGAATAGACAATATCGACACCGGC
>Ga0255774_10002280_pt1 | contig 14782 bp, 12 predicted proteins | sample 101ome_17_FD_179972 | JGI IMG/M metagenome (GOLD analysis project Ga0255774, IMG submission 179972) | Coastal salt marsh microbial communities from the Groves Creek Marsh, Skidaway Island, Georgia - 101407AT metaG (version 2) | ecosystem: Environmental > Aquatic > Marine > Intertidal zone >...
GTAGCCGGCCCAGCTAAGGGCGCCCTCCCGCAGCAGGTGCTGATAGATGAGGTTGTTGACCGGGACGGTGATCCCGAGCACCACCACCACGGCAATGCCCAGGCCCACGGCGGTGCTGATTTTCTTCGAGATGGCGATGAAAGTGCACATCCCCAGGAAGAAGGTCAGGGCCATGTTGTCGATAAAGACGGCCCGAACGAAGAGGCTCAGGTAGTACTCCATTTAGAGGGCCTCCCGGTACTGGATATTGTCCGCGATCTCAAAGTCAGCGCTTTCCACCTGCTCCCGCTTCCAGGACCGGAGGGCCCAGATCAGAAGGCCGATGATGAAGAAGGCGCTCGGCGCCAGCAGCATGAGGCCGTTGGGGACGTACCAGCCGCCGTTATTCACCGTGGGCAGGATCTCGTAGCCCATGAGCGTGCCGGCGCCTAGGGGCTCGCGGATGAGCGCGACGGTGACCAGCAGCGCGCTATAGCCCAGCCCGTTGCCAATGCCGTCGAGGAAGGAAAGCCCCGGCGGGTTCTGCATGGCAAAGCCTTCCGCCCGCCCCAGCACGATGCAGTTGGTGATGATCAACCCCACGAAGACCGAGAGGGTCTTGGAGATGGCGAAGGCGTAGGCCTGAAGCAGCTGGTCCACCACGATCACGAGGGACGCGATAATCGTCATCTGCACAATGATCCGAATGCTCGAGGGCATGTGGTTGCGCAGAATGGAGATAAAGAGGCTGGAGAAGGCGGTAACGGCGGTCACCGCTGCGCACATCACCAGCGTATTCGCCATGCTGACCGTCACCGCCAGCGCTGAGCAGATGCCAAGCACCTGAAGGGCAATGGGGTTGTTGTCCAGGATGGGGTTAAACAGGACTTCCTTTGAGCTGGCCATGGTTAGACGCGACCTCCCCGTAGGTTCTCAAGCCAGGTGCCGTAGCCCCGCTCCCCGACCCAGAAATTCACCAAGTTCTGCACGCCTCGGCTCGTCATGGTTGCGCCGGACAGCGCGTCCACCTGATGGCTTCGGGCGTCGCTACCCTCCGGGGCCTTGCCCTTCACCAGGGCCACCGCCGGAGCACCGTCGTTGCCAAAGAGGCTGACGCCGGCCCACTGGGCCTTCCACCGGGGGTTTTCCACCTCACCTCCCAGCCCCGGGGTTTCCTGGTGCTGGTAAAAGCCAATGCCGGCGACCGTTTCAAGATCCCTGTCGAGGGCCAGGTAGCCATAGAGCGTACCCCAGAGGCCGTAGCCCCGGATCGGCAGCACGGCGGTCTCGATCGCCCCGCTCGCATCGCGCTTTAGGTACACCAGGCCGTAATGCTCAAGACGCTTGATCGTGGCCGGGTCTTCCCCCGTAGCGAGGGCCGTGGAGCGGCTCGGATCGGCTGCGGTGCGCAGCTGATCGAAGCTTTGGGCATCGACGTCGTCCGCATAGCGACCGGTGCGCAGATCCACCACCCGGGTTTCAAAGTCCGCGAAGAGCGCTTCCACCCCGCGCCCTGCCTCATCTTCCGTCGCGCCCTCGGCGAGCACGCCCGCCGCAATGAGCACGTTCTTTTTCTGATCGAGGACGCGATTCGCCTTCTGCACCGGTTTCAGGGCAACAGCGGCCCCGGAAACCAGAATGGAACAGACAAGGCATACGGATACGGCGACCAGCAGAATGTTGCCGATGCCATCTCGCTTAGGCTGCGACATTGCGCGCGATCCTCCGCTTGATGTTGGCCTGCACCACCATGTTGTCGATCAGCGGTGCGAAAAGATTTCCGAACAAAATGGCGAGCATCATCCCTTCCGGGAAGGCCGGGTTCACCACCCGGATCAGGATGCACATGGCCCCAATGAGCGCGCCGTAGAAGTAGCGACCCGTGTTGGTCATGGACGCGGAGACCGGGTCCGTGGCCATAAACACGGCGCCGAAGGCGAAGCCCCCAAGCACGAAGTGCCAGCTAAAGGGCATGGCGAAGAGCGGGTTGGTCTCGGACCCTAGGGCATTGAAGAGCAGGGTCATCAGTAAGCCGCCCAGCACCACGCCGGCCATGATCCGCCAGTTGGCAATGCGCATGAGCACCAGGGCCGCGCCCCCAAGGAGGATCGCGAGGGTCGAGACTTCGCCCATGGACCCGGGCATGGTGCCGAGGAAGGCCTCCATCCAGCTCACGCCGTACTCTTCCCCAAGGGCCGCGCGGCCCAGGGGCGTGGCGGAGGTGTAACCGTCCACCGCGGTCCACACCGCGTCCCCGGACATGGACGCCGGGTAGGCGAAGTAGAGGAAGGCGCGCCCGGTGAGGGCCGGGTTCAGGAAGTTCTTCCCCGTGCCACCGAAGACTTCCTTGCCGATGATCACGCCGAAGCTGATCCCGAGGGCCACGAGCCATAGGGGAATGGTCGGAGGCAGGGTCAAAGCGAAGAGCACGCTGGTAACGAAGAAGCCTTCGTTCACCTCATGGCCCCGCTTTGAGGCAAAGAGCACTTCCCAGAAGCCCCCCACGAGGAAGGTCACGGCGTAGGCCGGCAGGAAGTAGAGCGCACCGTGGACCAGGCAGTCCCAGGGGCTCGCAGGATCAAAGCCTGCGAAGGTGCCAATGACGGCGCCGCGCCAGCCATCCGCCGCGGCGAGGCCCAGGGTCGCCAGGGCCTCGTTGGCGTTGTGACCGATGGCGTACATGCCCGCGAACATGGCTGGGAAGGTGCACAGCCATACCGTGATCATGATTCGCTTCAGGTCGATACTGTCGCGAACGTGAGAGGCACCCCCGGTGACCCGGCTGGGCTTGTAGAGCGCCGTGTCAACGGCCTCGTAGAGCGCCGCCCACTTTTCGTACTTGCCGCCCTTCTCGAATTCCGGCTCGAGACGATCTAGCACACTGCGTAAGCTCACGACCTAGCCCTCCTTCTCGATGCGGTCGAGGAGACCCCGAAGCACGGGGCCGTATTCGTATTTACCCGGGCACGCGAAGGTGCACAGGGCCAGGTCTTCCTCATCAAGCTCCAGGGCCCCAAGGGCGATGGACGTCTCGATATCCCCCACCAGCAAGCTGCGCAGCAGCTGCGTGGGCAGGATGTCCAGGGGCATGACCGCCTCGTAGGACCCCACGGGCACCATGGCTCGGGCCGAACCATTCGCGCTCGTGGTGAAGGGGAAGCGCTTCTTCGGCGCCAGCCGGGACAGGAACACGGGCAGCACGGAGAACGCCTCACTCCCCGGGCGCAGGTAATGAAGGAAGGGCCGGCTCCGGTCTTCCGCAAGCACGGAGACCTGGCTGTGGTAGCGGCCAAGGAACGCCAGCGCGCCCCGGGCGCTGCGGCCCGAGAAGACCGAACCGGACAGCACGCGCAGATCACCGCCGCTGAGTTCTCCCGCGGTCAGCTCATCGATGCTCGCCCCGAGCACGGTCCGCAGGAGCCGAGGACGGGTCACCGCCGGCCCACCGAGGGCCACCACGCGCTGCGTGTACAGCTCGCCGTCGAGCAAGGTCCGACCGAGCGCCACCACGTCCTGAAGACCGATGTGCCATACGGACTTTTGCGCAGATACGGGCTCGAGATAGTGGATGTGCGTGCCCGGGAGCCCCGCGGGATGGGGGCCGGCAAAGCTTTCCTGCTGGATCCGAGCGTCGCTACCGGTGGGCAGGGTGACCCCAGGCGCCGTGCACAGATAGACCTTGCCCTCCGTGAGGCGGGCCAGAGCGTCAAGGCCATGGCTTAGCGCGTCGTGCTGATCCGCAACGGCCAGCACGGGATCCGCCGCCAGGGGCTGGGTATCCATAGCGGTCACGAAGATGGCCGCCGGCGTACTGTCCTTTCCAGGGATGCGCGAGAAGGGCCGGGTGCGTAGGGCAACCCAGAGGCCGCTGGCCACCAGCGCCTCCACCAGCACGCTGCGCTCTACCCCAGCGATGGCCTCGGGGCCGATTACGGGGAAGGCGACGGCGCCGCCCGCTTCGTCCACGTCAATGACCACGGATTGGAGGGACCGCTTGGCACCGCGGTGGATGGCACTGACCGTGCCTGCCGCCGGCGCCGTAAAGACCACTCCAGGATTCTTTTTATCGTCGAAGAGAACCTGACCCTTCTCCACCCGGTCCCCTTCCTGGACCGCCATGGTGGGTTTCATTCCGATGAAGTCGGGGCCGAGGACGGCGACCTGTCGCGAAGGCCGCGCGTCTTCAATGGTTGGTTCGGGGGTGCCCGTAATGGGCAAGTCGAGACCACGCTTAAGGCTGATCATGCTTTGGCTGCTGCACCCTTGCTCAGGCCGACAAACGCAGTTTGTCGATGGCTCGGCCCACGAACACGCGTGGGGGTGGCAGGCTCCAAAACTGCGGGACGTATCGTGTGTTTCCCGCCGCTCGCCCGACGCAGCAACGACTGCCCTAGGGCTGCCGAAGCATTTTGGAGCCGGCGGAATTATAAAGATCGTGTTTCGGCCCTACCAGTTGGACAGGGCCGGGAGAGGGGTGAACAGGGCCTATACAGGCCCTGAAACTTTCATGGACGGCTGCATAAAACGGTTTAAAAGCCCGTTTTTGCGACGTCGCTTGGAATCAAAGGATAGCGAATGCCCGCCCAGCGCTGAACGATCCGCACCACCTGGCAGGTGTAGCCGAACTCATTGTCGTACCAGACATAAAGGACGCAGCGCTTGCCATCGACGATGGAGGCTTCCCCATCCACGATGCTCGCATGGCGATTCCCCACGAAGTCCGTGGACACCACCTCGGGGGAGGTCGTGAAGTCGATCTGGCGCTGAAGGGACGAATGAAGCGCCGCCCAGCGGAGGTACTCATTCACCTCCTCCACCGTGGTTTCCGTTTCCAGGGTCAAGTTGCAAATGGCTAGGGAGACGTTCGGCGTGGGCACCCGGATCGCATTCCCCGTGAGCTTACCGGCGAGCTCGGGCATGAGCTTCACCACGGCGGAGGAAGCACCGGTCTCCGTGATGACCATGTTCTGCGCGGCGCCCCGACCCCGACGATTCTTCTTGTGGAAGTTATCGATGAGGTTTTGATCGTTGGTGTAAGCGTGGACGGTCTCGAGGTGCCCATAGGCAATGCCGAACTTATCCTGCATCGCCTTCAGCACCGGCACCACGGCGTTGGTCGTGCAGGAGGCTGCCGCCAAGATGGTATCGCCGGGCTCCACCAGGTGACTGTTCACCCCGGAAACGATGTTTTTGATCGCACCCTTCCCCGGCGCCGTCACGATGACCTTCGAAGCACCCTTCGCCTTAAGGTGCTGCCCAAGGCCCGCCTCGTCGCGCCAGGCACCGGTGTTGTCGATGACGATGGCATTGCGAATGCCATAGGCCTCGTAGTCCACGGTGGCCGGATCGCTGGCGTAAATCATGCGGATCACGTTGCCGTTAGCGATGATGGCCTGGTTTTCTTCGTCCACCCGAATGGTGCCGTTGAAGCGACCATGCACCGAATCCCGGCGCAGCAGGCTTGCGCGCTTTTCGAGATCGTTCTCCACCTTGGAGGGGCGAACCACAATGGCGCGCAGGCGAAGCTGTTGCCCACCGCCGGTCTTTTCGATGAGGAGCCGCGCCGCGAGGCGGCCAATGCGCCCGAAGCCGTAGAGCACCACGTCCTGGGGCTCGCTGATGGGCGGCGTATGGCGGCCAATGACCTCAGCGCAGGCCCGGCGCACGAAGGCTTCTGCGTCGATGCCGGTCTCCGCCGCTTCCGCCATAAACTGGGTAGCCAGCTTGCCCACGTCGATGTGGCAGGGACCGAGATCGAGGGACGCCATGGCTTCGAAGATGGGGTAGGTCTCGAACTCCGACAGCTCGTTACGCTCCACCTGCCGCACATAGCGATGGGCTTTCATAATGCTGGTGACGCTCTGGTTGTAGAGCGCCCGGCCGTAGCAGTAGGTCACCACATTGCCGCGATAGAGCTTACCGATAATCGGGATCATGGCCTCCGCGAGGGCCTCCCGCTGCTTCCAATCGGGGAAATAATCTTCAAGGCTCGGTAAGGCCACGGCAGGCTCCTTGTACAGATTTTCTAACCCCGGGGCTGGGGACTGAGACCAGAAAGGCGGGCATTATCAATACTTCCCCCCCCCTTGGCCACCCCACGGGGTGTACACTGAGCGGCCCCAAGTTCGTGAGGCCTTCATGAGTCACCGCGCCGATCCCTTCGCGCCCCCGCGTCCCCACAGCGCGGAGCGCCGCCTGCGCTGGCGAGGCCTACTGCCGGGGGCCGATGCCCTCGCCCTGGCCGCTGCGGCCCGGGCCCAGGATGCCCCCGTGCTCGTGGTCACCGCCGACACGGAAAGCGCCAACCGGCTGGAGAGCGAGCTCGCTTTCTTCCTCAGCCAGCCCTCGGACCCGGAGGTGCTTCACTTCCCGGACTGGGAAACGCTGGCCTACGACAGCTTCTCTCCCCACGAGGCGATCATTTCCCAACGCCTAGCAACCCTTGCGGCCCTCCCTTCGCTGCGCCGGGGCGTCCTCGTGAGCCCGATCACCACCCTGCTCCACCGCATCTCCCCCTTGAACTGGCTCCTCGGGCGTACCCTGGCCCTAGGCAAGGGCGATCGGTTTGATCGCGATGAAAGCCTTAAGCGCTTCCACGCCGCGGGCTACCGGCGCGTGGATACGGTGCTTGAACATGGGGAATATGCGGTTCGAGGCGCGCTCATCGATATCTTCCCCATGGGGAGCGCCCATCCCTTTCGCATCGACCTTTTTGATGACGAAATCGAATCCCTGCGCACCTTCGACCCGGAATCGCAACGCACCCTTGAGACCCTGGACGCCCTACGACTTTTGCCCGCTAAGGAGTTCCCCCTCGATGAGGCCGCGCTGAAGGGCTTCAAGGATCGCTGGCATCTCGCCTTTGATGTGGACGCCCGGGCCTGCCCGATCTACCAAGACGTGGCGCAGGGCAGCGCGCCGGCGGGCATTGAGTACTACCTGCCGCTATTTTTTGACGCCCTCGATAGCCTACCGAGCTATCTACCGGAGGGCACGCTGGTGGCCTTCCTCGAGGGCACGGCGCCCGCGGCGGAGGCCTTCCGGCAGGAGGTCAACGGACGCTTCGAGAATCTGCGCTACGACCCCCAGCGACCCATCCTGCCCCCGGACACCCTTTTCCAAAGCGCCGACGAGCTCTTCGAGCAGCTCGGTCGCTTTGGCCAGCTCCGCCTCAGCACCGACGCCGGGGACGGCTTCGACTTTGCGGTCCGCCCCCTTCCTGACCTCAGCTACAGCGAGGATGGACAGGCCCGGCTCGATCGCCTCAAGACCTTCCTCTCGGGAGACGGCGCCCCGGATCGGGTTCTGATTTGCGCTGAATCGGCGGGGCGCCGGGAGCTGCTCCGGGAAACGCTGGCCCGGGGTGGCCTAGCGGTGTCTGCCATCTCCGATCTTGAAGCCTTCTTCGCCGAGGGACCCAGCCTGGGCCTGACCCTCGCCCCCCTCTTCCACGGCTTCCACCTCTCCGAGCAGAAGCTTGCGGTGGTCACGGAAGCGGACCTCCTGGGGGAGCGGGTGCAGCAATCCCGGCGCCGGAAGAAGGGCGCCGGGGACGCGCCGGAGCTCATCGTTCGCAGCCTCTCCGAGCTCACCCCCGGGGCCCCGGTCGTCCATAACGAGCACGGCGTGGGTCGCTATCTCGGCCTCGAAACCATGGCCCTGGACGACGGCGCCCAGGAATTTTTGACCCTCGAGTACGCCGGGGGCAGCAAGCTCTATGTGCCCGTGGCGAACATGCACCTCATCTCCCGCTATAGCGGCGCCGATGAGGCCCATGCGCCCCTGCACCGCCTGGGCTCGGAGCAGTGGGAGAAGGCTCGGCGCAAGGCCGCGGAAAAGGTCCGGGACGTCGCCGCCGAGCTTCTCGATATCTACGCCCGTCGCGAGCTCCGCCCCGGCCACGCCTTCCCGGCCCCGGACGCGGACTACGAGCGCTTTGCCGGCGCCTTCCCCTTCGAGGAGACGGACGACCAGGAACGGGCCATTGCCGCCGTCCTCGAGGACATGACCGCGGCCCGAGCCATGGATCGCCTGATCTGCGGAGACGTGGGCTTTGGAAAAACGGAAGTGGCCATGCGCGCGGCCTACCTCGCCGTGGCCGGGGGGCGTCAGGTGGCCGTGCTCGTGCCCACCACCCTCCTCGCCCAGCAGCACTTCGAAACCTTTAGCGACCGCTTCGCCGACTGGCCCGTGCGCGTGGAGGTGCTGTCGCGCTTTCGCAGCGCCAGCGAGGTGAAGGCCGTCGCGGAGCGCCTGAAGGCGGGCAAAATCGACATCCTCGTGGGCACGCACAAGCTGCTCAGCAAGGAATTTGAGTACGCTCGCCTGGGGCTCATCATCATTGATGAGGAGCATCGCTTTGGGGTGCGGCAAAAGGAGCAGCTTCGGGCGCTCCGGGCGGAAGTGGACGTGCTGACGCTCACCGCCACGCCCATTCCCCGCACCCTCAATATGTCCATGCACGGCCTTCGCGACCTCTCCATCATCGCCACGCCGCCGCAGCAGCGCCTATCGATTAAAACCTTTGTGCGGGAAGCCTCCGATGGGCTGGTGAAGGAGGCCGTGCTCCGGGAGCTGCTCCGAGGCGGCCAGGTGTTCTTCGTGCACAACGAGGTGCGTACCATCGAGCAAACCGCTGAGCGGCTGCGCGCCCTCATTCCCGAAGCGCGGGTGGCCGTGGGGCATGGGCAGATGCGGGAGCGGGACCTCGAGCAGGTCATGAGCGACTTCTATCATCGCCGCGCCAACGTGCTCCTGTGCAGCACCATCATCGAGACGGGCATCGATATCCCTAACGCGAACACCATCATCATCGAGCGTGCGGACCGCTTCGGCCTAGCCCAGCTACACCAGCTTCGGGGGCGGGTGGGCCGGTCCAACCGCCAAGCCTACGCCTACCTGCTGACGCCCCACGTCAAGGCCATGACGGCCGATGCGCAAAAGCGCCTCGAGGCCATCGAGGCCGCCGGGGATCTCGGCGCAGGCTTTAGCCTGGCGACCCACGATCTTGAAATTCGGGGCGCTGGAGAATTGCTCGGGGACGAGCAGTCGGGGCAAATCGAGGCCATCGGCTTCACCCTCTACATGGATATGCTGGAGCGTGCTACGGCGGCGCTACGGGCGGGGAAAGAGGCGAATCTCGATGCGCCGCTGGGCACGGGGGTGGAGGTGGATCTCCACCTCCCCGCCCTGATCCCCGACGACTACCTCCCGGACGTCCACGCCCGGCTCATCGCCTACAAGCAAATCGCCAGCGCCGAAGACGAGGAGGCCTTGAAGGATGTGCAGCGCAGCATGATCGACCGCTTCGGCCTGCTGCCCCCGCCCCTCAAAACCCTCTTTGAGGTGACCCGTCTGAAATTGAAGGCGGAGGCCCTCGGGGTCACCCGAGTCAACGCGGGGGCGGAGAATGGGCGCTTGGATTTTGCCCAGGAGCCCACCCTCGACCCCATGGCGCTCATCACCTTGGTGCAGCAGAGTCCGAACCGCTATCGCCTGGAGGGGGGCCAGCGCCTGCGCTTCCGCCTGCCCATGGAAACGCCGGAGCAGCGCATGCAAACGGTGGAAGGGCTTCTCGACGCCCTGGCGAAACCTGCGGGGCATCGTGGCTAGGCGTCTTTTCCTCCTCGGGCTTGCGCTCCTGCCGACCCTGGCGCGGAGCGAGAGCTTCGATGTGGAAGTGCTCTTCGTGAAGCCCTTGGCAACGCTGGCCATCACGGAGGAGCAGCTTACGGTGCGGGAGGCGCCGGAGTGGCCGGCCCAGGCTCTGCGCTTTGATGCGCCGCGCCCCGCCAATCCCGGGCAGGCCAAAGCCCTCTGGGAAAGCGTCGGCCAGGGCCCGACCCTACGCTGGGTTACCCCGGGCCTTAGCCCCGACTTCGACGCCTTTCTGGACGAATTGGCACAGCTTCGGACTTCGGAAGGCGGGGGCCTGGGGAGCCTTCAGATGCTAGAGACCCTTCGCTGGGTCCGGGCGCTCGGTCCCCCGCGCCCCCTGGCCTTTTACCTAGCGCCGGAAGGGCGCAGCGTCCCCGCCTTCGGACTCCAGCAGGCCCCGGCACTGACTCCGACCCTGGCCCAGCAAGAAACGGAGGAGGACGACACCGATCGGTGGCGCCCCCTCACGGCCCGGGAGCTGCGCTTCGGAGGCGCGCGACGAAGCCTCGCGCGAAGCGCGGAGTTCCGCGTGGTGGGGCATTTTGGCTGGCGCGCCGTGCTTGAGGAGAACGAGGCCACCCTCCCCCTGGCTCTTTGGCTCCCGGAGGACGAGAACACCCCAGGGCTTACGGGCAGCCTCGCCGTGGATCTTCGGCGCTTCCTGCACCTGTCGGGAACGGTGTTTCTTCGGGAGGACGACGGGTGGCTTGAGATCCCCCTGGCGCGGCGCATGCGCTCGGAAGAGCTTCATCATATCGACCATCCCCGCCTGGCGGTGCTGATCGAGGTCCGGCCCGTAGAGCCCTAAGCGCCAAGGACGGCGGCAGCTGCCGCCAGCACCGCCATGATCCGACCCCGCCCCGCTTCCGCGGCCGCCATAATCTCCGGCAGGCTCACCGAGCCCCGGCCGGCCGCAGGATTGACCACCAGCCCAAGGCCCGCCAAGGGCAGATCCAGCTCCCGGGCCAGCCCCGCTTCCGGCATGCCCGTCATGCCCACGATGGTGCAGCCGTCGCGCTCAAGGCGATCGACTTCCGCGGCCGTTTCCAGCCGGGGCCCCTGGACGGCGGCATAGACGCCGTCGCTGACCAAGGGCAAAGCGGCGTCCGCTTGCACCGGCGCGGCGGCGGCCAGGAGCGCCCGCCGCAGGGTTTCATCGTAGGGGTCCGTGAAATCGACGTGGAGCACCTCCCCTTCCAGGGAGAAGCTCTGCTCCCGACCCCAGGTGTAGTCAATGAGCTGGTGCGGGACCACCAGGGTGCCAGGCTTCCAGGTCGGCTCGGTGATTCCGCCCACGGTGTAGATGGCAAGAATGGCCTTCGCCCCCGCTTCCTTTAGGGCGGCGATGTTGGCGCGGTAGTTGATCGCATGAGGCGCGAGGGCATGGCCCTTACCGTGGCGCGCTAAATAGAGCACGGGGGCGCCGCCCAGCGTGCCCCGCAGGAGGGGCCCGGAAGGCGAACCCCAGGGCGTGGAGAGGGTCAGGCTGTCCTCGACGGTCATGGCGTCGAAGTTTTCGAAGCCCGTCCCTGCAATCAAACCGATGGTCATGCTGCCTCCCTAGGCGACGGCCCACAGGCCCCGCAAATTGCGGCCATAGCCCTTGTAATCCATGCCTTCGCCGAAGAGGAAGCGATCGGGGGCCACAAGGCCCACGAAATCCGCCTCCAGAGCCCGATCCGGGCGCCCCTTATCCACCAGTACGGCGCTGGCCACGGACGCGGCGCCCTCCGCCTCGCAGAAGGCATGAAGTGCCTTCAGGGTTACCCCTTCGTCGAGGATGTCATCGACGAGCAACACATGCCGGCCCCGCAGCGACTGCGTCGGAGGCTTTTTCCAGAGAAGCGCCCCACCCTGGGTCTCGTCGCCGTAGCGCGTCACCTGCAGATAATCGAGCTCAAGGGCAAAACGCAGGTGCCCCAGGAGATCAGAGGTGAAGCGAAGGCCGCCAATCATCACGCAGAGAACCAAAGGGTTCAGATTCTCGTAGACGTCCGTGACGGCCCGGGCGCAGCGCTCCACGGCGCTGTCCACGGCTTCCGGAGCAAAGAGGCACTCGGCGTGATCCAGCACCTCAAGGTATTCCTGCTGCAGCTCACTCTTACGGCTCATGAAAAAAAGCATTCCTATGGGTTTAGGGTGGGCTAGGGGCTTGGCTCCGCTTGAACGGGTCCGGCCAAATGAAGCGTGCGCGTGGGGAAGGCAATCTCGGCGCCATGGCGATCAATGATGGCCGCAATGTCGAGGAGGATGGCTTCCTTGATCGCGTGGTACTCGGTCCACACCGTGGTGCGGGTGAAGGTGTAGATGAAAAAGTCGAGGGAGGAGGCGCCGAAGGCGTTGAAGTTCACCATGAGCGTGCGCCCATGATCGATGGCTTCGTGGCCCGCAAGATAGGTTCGAATGTCTTCCAAAATGGCCGGCAGCACGGCGACGTCATCGTAGCGAACACCAATGGTCTCGTAGATCCGCCGGTTGTTCATGCGGGAAGGATTTTCCACCGTCAGGGACATGAAGGTGGCATTGGGCACGTAAAGGGGCCGCTGATCGAAGGTGCGAATGCGGGTCAAACGCCAGCCGATATGCTCCACGGTCCCCTCGATTTCCTGATCCGGGGAACGAATCCAATCCCCCACGGAGAAGGGACGATCAAGAAACACCATGAGGGCGCCAAAGAAGTTGGCTAAAAGGTCCCGGGCCGCAAAGCCCACGGCAATGCCGCCGACCCCGCCAAAGGCCAAAATCCCAGCGACGGAAAAGCCCAGGGACTGGGCCGCGGTCAGCACCGCGGTGATGATGATGGACATGCGCAACAGCTTGCCCACCGCCGTTGCCGTGGTGGCATCGATGGGTCCGTCCTCGGCCTCCCCGGCGAGGAACCGAGCTTCCACCTGCTGCACAAAGCGCACGCCCCAGAGGGCAACGAGGGAGACCACGGCCAGGGTGCGTAGCGGATCTACCAGCTGGAAGAGTTCCACCTGCGCCTGAGCGCCGGCGGCTTCCGCGGCCTGGCAAAGACCGAGCACGGTCACGAGCCACACCATGGGGCGCTCGGCCGACGTCACGAGCGCATCATCGTAAGGGTTGGTGGTTTTCTCGAACTGACGCCGCAGGCGACCTAGGAAGCGTTTCAGGAACGCGGCGGCCAGAAGGGTCAGGAAAACCGTCAGGAAGACCTCGATCATCCAGCCTTCGAGGCCAAAGCTCGCCATGGAAGCGGCGATGCGATCGTTGATGGCGTCCATGAAACTCCCCGGTGCTGCTGCGGGCGCGCACTATACACCAGCCCTTCCGACCGCGCTGCCCTGCGGGTTGATTAAATATACAGGCTGGATAAAATCACAGAAAATCACAGGGAGCTCGGCTATGGATCGCCTCACCCCCCGACAGCAACAAGTGCTCGATGTCATTCGCAGCCATATTGACGAAACGGGCTATCCCCCTACCCGGGCCGATATCGCCCGCAATCTGGGTTTTCGTTCTGCCAACGCCGCAGAGGAGCACCTGAAGGCCCTCGCGCGGAAGGGCGCCATCGCCCTCATCCCCGGGACCTCCCGAGGTTTGAAGCTGCTTGAGGAAAGCCCAGGGGAGCCCCTCGGGCTCCCCATTGTAGGACGCGTGGCCGCGGGCCAGCCCATCCTGGCCCTGGAGCATGTCGAGGACCACAGCCCCGTACCGCCGAGCTTTTTCAAGCCCAGCGCCGATTACCTGCTTCGCGTTCACGGGGAAAGCATGCGGGACGTTGGCATTCTCGACGGCGATCTTCTCGCCGTTGCGCGCGCTCAAACGGCGCGCAATGGGGAAATCGTGGTCGCCCGGGTGGACGATGAAGTCACCGTGAAGCGCTATCAGCAGCGCGGACAGCACATCACGCTCCTGGCCGAAAATCCCGACTTCGCGCCCATTGAGGTGGATCTCGCCGCTCAAAGCTTCGCCATCGAAGGCCTGGCGGTGGGCGTACTGCGGCAAGGCGTCTAGGTTAGGGGTCTAGCGTAGGAACCCGCAGCGCCACGCCCTAGTGAAGCGTGGAGCCCTCATCGTGAAACATGAGGGCCCAACCATTGCGACTTTCCCCAGAGTGTTGCTCGTGAAGGTCCGAGGCCGCATCGGCCGCGGCGTCCAGCATGGCCTCCACCACTTCGAGCAAATCGTCCCCGAAGCGCTCTAGCATCGCGCGGGAGAAGCGAAACAGCACCAGCGGTTCCCCTTCCGGGTGCTGCGTGCGCCGCAGCACCACATCCCCATTCTCGAGCTGAATGATCTCCAGCAAGCCGTCCCCGGCGCTCGACCCCTCCGTCATGCGCTCCGCGCCTTGCGCCGGGGGACCTTCTTCTTCGCCGGCGCTTTCCGGGCCGTGGCCTTCGCCTCTTCCTGAACCCACTTGCCATCGCGGAAGAAAGCGCGCCACTTCGTCGCCTGCCCTTCGACCTCGGAAAGCAGGTACTGCTCCCCGTCCTTCCGGCTCCAGCGAATTACCGCTGGGTTGCCGTCCGGATCGGCCTCCGGGGCATCCAGGAGGAAGGCGTATTTAGGATCCAGCTCATTCCCATGGGGCCTTAGCTCGGAAACCAACGGTGCTCGGGTCTCCCGATTTTTGGGAAACCCGCTCGCCGCGAGGAAGAGCCCCGCCGCCCCGTCGCGCAAAACATAGGTATCGTCGACCTTGAGGCACCGAAGCTCGGGCATGGGAATGGGCGTCATCTTCGGCGGCGCCGGCTGACCGCTGCGCAGAAGCTTCCGAGTGTTCTTACAATCCCCCGCCATGCACCCGAAGTATTTTCCGAAACGCCCCGATTTCAGCTGCATCTCTGCGCCGCACTTATCGCACTCCAGCGTCGGGCCCTCATAGCCCTTCAGGCGAAACACCCCGGTTTCGATAGCAAAGCCCGAGCAATCGGGAGCGTTGCTGCAGACGTGCACCTTGCGGGTCTCGTCGAGCAGATAGGACTCCATGGTGGCATTGCAGGTGTCGCAGCGGCGCTTCTTCCGAAGCGCCTTGGATTCGCTTTCATCATCGGCATCGAGGTCCACGGCCTCATCGCCCCCGAGGAGATTCACGGTTTGGGTGCAGCGCTCCTTCGGCGGCAGGCTATAGCCCGAGCACCCCAGGAAGACCCCCGTGGAGGCAATGCGCAGCATCATGGGG
>Ga0255774_10002284_pt1 | contig 14769 bp, 10 predicted proteins | sample 101ome_17_FD_179972 | JGI IMG/M metagenome (GOLD analysis project Ga0255774, IMG submission 179972) | Coastal salt marsh microbial communities from the Groves Creek Marsh, Skidaway Island, Georgia - 101407AT metaG (version 2) | ecosystem: Environmental > Aquatic > Marine > Intertidal zone >...
AAAACCCAAATGCGGCGGTTGGCGTTCCTATGGGACCAGAGACGTCTTTATTGACGATAGATATTGACAACGGGCCTGATAAAGTAGGCATGCAGACGTGGGAAAACACCAGTTTGATTGTTCCAGATACAGTCAAAACCAGAACTGTCTCTGGCGGGTTACATTTAATATTTAGATACCCAACGAACTACATAGTACGTAACAGTGCAAGCACAGTATTCGGACCAGACGTAGATGTAAGAGCTGATGGTGGTTACATTGTTTGGGCAGGTTCGATCCTAGAAAATGGCCGCTATCAATATCTTGCTGGTCATTCACCAAACGACGTGCCATTTGCCGAGGTCACCCCAGAAATAATGATGTACTTAGCTGCCAAGCAGAAAACTAAAAGTAAAGGACGAACATCAAGTCAAGGTACAAAGGAAGGATCCAGAAACTCCAGCTTGTTTCAAGAGGCAGTAACACAGGTACATTCTGGACTGGATGATAACACTGTTTCTGAAAACGCGCAGAAGCTGAATGCAACATTTGATCCCCCTCTTGATAAGGAAGAGGTAGACCGAACGGTCAAGAGTGCGACAAGTTACAGGAACAATTCTCAGATCCCATTAACTGATCTTGGAAACGCCGAGCGTCTGAAGAGAGATGCCCTTGGAAAACTAATATATGTTTCAGAAGAGAGGGAATGGCGCATCTTTGATGGACAGCGTTGGGTTCGCCAGAATGGAGCCTCGGAGAGACAAGCGCATGAAACAATACGCAGGATCGTGCTCGAAGCAGGTCATGACCCTGATAGCATTCAGGCTTACAGCAAATGGCAAAAAACATCTGAGTCTTCTTCACGCATTAAGGCAGCCCTAGAGATAGCAGCGACATTGGAAGGCATGTCAGTTTCGAAATCTAAACTTGATCAAGAAAAAAATTCATCAATTTTGGCAATGGAACATTTGAGTTGGAAACCGTTAACTTTCGAGAGCATCGAGCATCTGATTTCATAACAAAAATCGCTCAAGTTTCTTATGATCCAGCAGCCGGCGCGCCGCGTTTTGAAGCGTTTGTGGACGAAATCATGGATGGTAACTCAGAGGATAAACAATACGTGCAAAAGCTCGTCGGATACATTCTATCTGGAGAGCGTCCAGAGCAAATAATTCAATTTTTCAAAGGTGACGGCGGCGATGGCAAATCAGTTTTGCTGGAGACAATTCGCAAGTTGGTAGGTGATTATCAAATCACACTGTCAGCCAATACTTTTGCAGCAAAGAATTTTTCAGCTATTCCTAATGACATCGCGCGTATCGCAGGAGCAAGGCTAGCTGGTGTGTCAGAGTTGCCAAAGGGGCTGCATGTTAACACGCAACTTTTGAAGGGTATTTCAGGTGGCGATACATTAGTCGCTCGTTTTTTGCATCAAGAGTTCTTCGACTTTGAACCGGAAGCCTTGTTGGTTATCTGCTCAAACTATTATCCATTTATCGATGTTGAAGATAAGGCTTTTCTGCGGAGAGTACGATTACTGCGTTTTCCACGTAACTTTTCAGAGGATGCACCGGATCTTTTTCTAAGAGATAAACTGGCTAAAGAATTATCTGGGATCCTGAATTGGGCACTTGAGGGTTATAAAATGTACAAGCGAGAGGGACTGGAGCCTACGCCCAACATGCTTGCGGAATTGAATAGATATCGGAAATTTATAGATCCGCTTGATGGCTTTTACGAAGACAAAATTAGGGTCACCAACGATATATCCGATTTCATTCCCTCAGACGCATTATTTGATGAAGCGCAGCGATATGCATGGGACGAAGATCGAGGTAAAATCGAAAAATCTCAGTTTTTGCAATATATGAAAATGAGAGGTCACGAGCGCACGCAACGTCGGACGCCAAATGGTCGCCGTCGTGGTTTTGCAAAGATCAGGACCGTCGAGTTTTCCGATATTGATCTCCCGTTTTAATACAAACGTCACAGGTGTCACAGCATTAATTGGTAGTCACGGTTTAGAGGGTAATCTTTTTCGCTAAAAAAAGTGCTGTGACAGTGTGACAGCTAAAAACTTGTCTCTCCACGTTTTGCTCAGATGACCATGGACCAAGGCCCACTGCTCGATCGCTTTTATCTCACGCGTGATCTGCCGTCCAACCTCGGCCCTGTGCCTCGCCGTTCCGCGCGCAGCCTTCGTGGTAAGCCCGTGAGTTGTCTTTGACGCCGTCAGGCGGGCTACGCCTTCAGCGGTCCGCGGACCTGTTGAGCAGCCGCCGTGAAATCGGCAGCGACCGTTTTGCTTGGTCCCCGGACGTTGGCATAACGTGCCGCGCCTAGTACGGGCCCCGCACCTCTGACCTTGCCAGTTTGGGCCATAGAGCCATGGTTTAACGTTGCTTTTCATTACCTTAACCAATCATCGGTTCTTGGGGTTTTATAATACCCTATATTGGATGGTTTTGCTAGGCATGCGTGACTTGGTCCACGGACCGCGGCCCGAGCAAAATCATTAACGCGAACTGTGCACAGGTATTACTGATAATGGGTCGACGATGCGTGGTATTTTGTCCGATAAAGACCTGTTTATTGATCCCCAGCCTATTGTCCTGAGCAAATGTATTCGAACTCTCCGGCCGGGTTATGTGCAGTGATATGGGAAGTAATTTGTCATAATGATTGGTTGCAAAATAGACCTGCCCGCGAAAACCAGTCTTAATCTGACAGTACCACTTTCGCGATTAAGTCAAATTGGTTTAAGTTGCGCATCCATAATATTTATTGTCTATACTATCTTTCAAAACAGAGCCTTTTAGGACTTTTTGCAAAAATTCGCTGTCGCACTGGTGGCAGTAGGAAGGAAAGAGTGGTGGCTATCAAGACAGCAATTATTGGCTTGGGTATCATGGGTCAACGCATGATTGAACAAATGATTCTTCATCCTGAATTTATAGTCGACAGGATCTGGGATCCAGATTCCACCGCCTGTCAAAGCGCACAAAAACTGGCACCTGATGCTCTGATAGCCTACAATGCCGAGGCTGCGTTCAGCAAAGTTGATTTGGTATATCTCGCCTGTCCGCCTGCACCGCGCAAGGCTTATTCTCTAGCGGCATCAGCGCAGGGCAAAGCTGTTTTTCTAGAGAAGCCGTTAGGTGTAGATGTAGCTGAAAGCCGTATATTGGTCCGTGAATTAATGGCTGCAGGCGTACCAAGCGCAGTGAACTTTACCCAAGCGGCTGGGCGTGCGCTTACGAATATTTCAGCAGGGTCCAAAGTCGGTGCATTGGGCGATTTGATAGGCGTCGACATTATCGTGACCTACCCACATTGGCCGCGCGCATGGCAAAAGGCGGCAGACTGGCTGCGGTTTCGTGCTGAGGGAGGCATGACCCGCGAAGTGATTTCGCACTTTCTATTTTTGAGCGAACGTATCTTGGGGCCGCTTGAATTGGTATGGGCAAAGCCAGAATATCCTGCGCAAGAGGATTTGTGCGAAACCCATGTTGCCGCGCGATTGGTAAATGGTGCGGGCCTACCCGTGACGATTATGGGCAGTGTCGGCGGCGCGCAGCCTGATCGCCAAGAGGTCACGATAAAGGGTTCCAAAACGAGCCGAAGGATTTCAGAATTTGTCATCGACGCCGTGTCGTCGGGCGGTCAATTTGAACCCTCATCTTCAGATCTAACGGATACGCGCGCGACAGGGTTGCAGGCGCAATTGGATGACTTGGTTCTTTTAATGAATGGCAAACCGAACCGACTCGCAACGATCCAAGAGGCGCTTCGTGTGCAAATCTTGGTCGAGGGCATTTTGTCAGGCCACCGCGTTAACTGATCAATATCTTGATGGAGGCATAATATGACGCTGAACATGCTAGGCGCATCGCTCAAAACATGTCACTGGGGTTACTTCGATGCAAAACTACCACCTGCAATGACCATTTCGAGTGGTGATGAAGTGGTAATCAACACCGTCTCTGGTGGACCCCAAAACCTTCCGGGCGCTGGGTTCCATGTACCAAAAGAATTGCTGGACCTTCACGCCGCTGGGCTACCTACAATGCCAGGGCATATCTTAACTGGACCGGTTGCGGTGCAAGGCGCTATGCCAGGTGATGTTTTGCAAATTGATATCTTGGATGTGTCTTTGCGGCAAGATTGGGGGTATAATTATCTTGGCCCACTAAAAGGGACATTGCCACAAGATTTCCCAAACACGCACAATACTATTATTCCGTTAGATATAGATCGCAGTATTGCGACATTGCCATGGGGGCTTGAGTTGAAACTCGCCCCGTTTTTTGGCGTAATGGGTGTCGCGCCACCGCACACTTGGGGACGTATTTCAACGATAGAACCACGGTTGCATGGTGGTAATATTGACAACAAGGAATTAGTAGCAGGCACGACGCTATATCTGCCAGTTCAGGTGGAAGGCGCGTTGTTCTCGTGTGGCGACGGGCACGGCGCGCAAGGTGATGGCGAGGTTTGCGTCACAGCGATTGAAACCGCGCTAAAAGGTCGATTCCGGTTGAGCGTTCTCAAAGATCGCAAGCTGATCTATCCCCAAGCCGAAACACCGACCCATTTCATCACAATGGGCATGGACGCTGATCTTGATCGCTGTGTTGAGATGGCACTACGCGACATGATCACGCTAGTTTCTCATCGCTCCCAGATCAGCCGTGAAGACGCCTATATGTTGTGTAGCCTTGCGGGTGACTTGCGTATTACACAGACTGTTAACCGGGAAAAAGGTGTTCATATGATGATGGCAAAAAACCTACTTGATAAGGCTTAACACTTCTCAAGTTCCGACTAACTTTGACCTAAACATGAGAAAAGACGCACCGGAGAAACTCCACGACCACAAATTCTACCCATCGCGTCACTCTGCTGTTCTGACCAACACATTTGACAGTTTCGCGTTGGGTACGCCTTCTCGTGTATCATTTCAGATGTTGCAGATTTTACCGTGAAATCATCAAATTGGCAGTGATGTATTACATAAGTTAATCATTGAGTTTCTGATTTGTGGAAGACAGCTTGACTGAACATGGCGTCGATATCTGTCACGAAACAGTTTGGTTTTTGGTCGAACGTTTTGGTGCAAAGTTTGAGTGTGAAATCCGTAAGAATACTACAGGGCGATATTAGAACTGGCGATGGCACCTGGATGAAGTTCTTTTGAAAATAAATGGAAAACGCTTTTACCTTTGGTGCGCCATTGATCACGAAGGTGAGGTTCTTGAGTGTTTTAATACAAAGCGACGTAATAAGGATGCAGCGGAGAATTTCATGATAAAAACAATATGAAAGCACGGATCACCCAAGATGATCGCAACGGACAAGTTGCCATCCTTCGGGGCGGCTTTTTTGCGAGATTTGCGTTGTAGATCGTCAGTTATGCAGTGGCCGGGCAAGCAGCAGTTGAGAACATTCGCACCTGCCATTTCGACGACTTCACGGAGCGATCCAGAGATTTAAAAGTTATGCAAAGCCCGAGAAAGTTACCAGTTAACATGCCCAAATATATAACCGATTTAATCATGAGAGATATCTCGAAAGCAGGCAGACTTATAAGCAAAAACATAAAACTACTCTCACAGATTGGTTAAATTTCTATACCACATAATGATTGACTGGTGGTGCCTTTTACGTGTGTTCTAGTTTGTCTGAAAACAACAAAAAATTATTGATACTGAGGAATGGGGCTTGAAACACTTCAAGCAGATTTAATCTGGCGGTATTATAAATGCTAATCGACTAAAACAAAGTGACCTTTTTCAATTTCTTTGTATTGAGGGGGTTTTACTTCGTAACCGACAGGGAAAACTGGCGTAGGTATGGGTTTGAAATTCACATTTCCTAAGATGTTCCTTTGCTTTGGATCTGCGATTGGAACAGCTGATATTAGATTTTGGGTATATGAGTGTTGAGGATTTTCAAAAATATGTGATCTACTTCCTACCTCAACCAGTCTTCCAGAATACATAACACCAACTTTATGAGATACCCGTTCTACTACAGCCATATCATGGCTAATAAACAGGTACGATATTCGTAACTCGTCTTGTAATGACATCAACAAATTCAGTACTTGGGCCTGAACCGAAACATCTAGAGCGGAAACAGCTTCGTCTGCAATGACAAGGCTTGGATTTACAACTATGGCACGTGCAATAGCTATCCGTTGGCGTTGACCACCAGATAATTCATGGGGGAACCTATTTAAAAATGAAATTGGCAGCTCAACTTTCTTAAGCATATCAGCGATCAAATCATCAGTCTGTGATTTATTTATAATGCCAAAGTTTCTGAGGGGCTCTGAAATTTGATCCTTTACTCTCATGTAGGGGTTTAATGAAGAGAAGGGATCCTGAAAAATCATTTGCATATCTCTACGCGCGGACCTTAACTCACTTTTATTAAGTGATAACAAATTCTTTCCATTTAGAATTATATCTCCAGATGTAGGTTCAGCTAATCGTAATATGGAGCGCCCACAACTCGATTTTCCACAACCTGACTCGCCGACCAATCCAAATGTTTCGCCCTGTTTGATGCAAAACGATACGTTTTCGACAGCATGCACATTAGCGACCTTACGTTTTAATACCCCTCCATAAACGGGAAACCGAGTTACCAAATTCTTTAATTCCAGAATATTTTTAGTGTTGGCTCTTTCAGCCGTTTTATTGATTATCTGCTTGTTTGTTCCGCTAGGAAGATTCAATGGTTTTGGATATTTCGTACCTGCCATCGCCCCAAGCTTTGGAACTGCAGCGAGCAATTTCTTGGTATATTCCTGCTTGGGCCTGTAAAAAATATCATCAACGGACCCCTCTTCAACAATTTTACCTTGGTGCATAACTAAAACACGATCAGCCATCTGGGCGACGACTGCCATGTCATGTGTGATGAATAGAACACCCATCTTATGATTAGATTTCAGACGATTGATCAGAGCTAAAATCTCAGCCTGAATAGTCACATCTAGCGCAGTAGTCGGTTCATCAGCAATTAACAAATTTGGAGCGCATGCCATAGCGATAGCTATTACGATCCGCTGGCGCATTCCGCCAGATAATTCGTGAGGATATTGCTTCAGCCGTGCTTCTGGATTAGGTATTTGCACTTCTCGAAGCAAGGCGAGCGCATGTGCGCGTAATTCAGGTCCAGTTAATTTTGTGTGGCGTTTCAAACCGTCAGTAAGCTGTTTTTCAATGTTAAACACAGGGCTTAGTGAAGTCATTGGCTCCTGAAATATCATGCCAATTTCTTTACCCCTCGCTGCTGTTATGGTTTCCAAATCTGTGTCAACCAAATCCAGTTTCCCAGATGTTGCAGTTTCCAGAGCCAGTTTTCCGGAAACAATTTTACCACCACCAAATTCCTCCAATCGCATAAGCGACAGAGAAGTTACTGATTTTCCAGATCCGCTCTCTCCAACCAAACACACAGTTTCACCAGGAAAAACGTCAAAGCTACTATCTGCCACGGCAATTACAGTTCCGCTATCCGTTTCGAACTCCACTCTCAAATTGCGGATCGCAACTACTGGTTTCTCGGTTTTTGCTGGTACAACTGTGTTTGAACTCATGTTTTAGACCTCGGATCTAATACATCGCGCAATACATCGCCAAACATATTTAACCCTAAAACCGTCACAGCCACTGCAACTCCTGGCACCAATGCAGTCCAGGGCGCTCTGTCAAGATAATCTCGGGATGCTTGAATCATTAATCCCCATGAGGCTTCTGGCGGTTGTGTACCCAAACCCAAAAATGATAGGCCTGCCTCGGCTAAAATTGCAAAAGCTAAACTGATTGTGAATTGCACAATAATAACCGGTGTTATATTGGGCAGAATGTGCCCCACCATTATTCTAACATTACTAGCTCCAGCAGATCTTGCAGCCTCAATATAAGGCATTTGAGATACTCTTAAAGCTTCACCTCTGATTAGCCTTGCGAGATATGGAGTGAACGCAATTCCAATCGCCAATATCGTATTTTTAAGGTTTGGTCCTAATACTGCACTAATGGTAAGCGCCAGCAACAATGCAGGAAAGCTAAGAAGCGTATCAACCAATCGCATTAGTATATTATCAACTGTTCCGCGAAAAAAACCAGAAATTAGTCCCATTGGTAAACCAATTATTAGGCTCAAAAGCACAGCGGAAACTGCTATGCTTATAGACGTCCGTGCGCCAAGCATTACTCGATAAAATAAATCTCTGCCAAGTTGATCTGTTCCAAAAATATGCTCAGATGTAGGAGGGGATAATCTAGCTCGCATATCCATGTTTGTTGCATAATCGGGTGGTATAACCAGCGGCGCTATAATTGCCGTAGCTACAGCGAGAAGCACTATAGATACGCCAATTAAACCCTTAAAATTAATAAACTTTTTAAGAAAAATCATGATAACCGAACTCTTGGGTCTATAATTGGGTATAAAAGATCAATAAGTAAATTTATTAGCATAACGGCGGCGGCGATTGAGAATACCGTTGCTTGTATAAGTGGTATATCCCTGTTCAATAGCGCTTGATATGTTAACCAACCCATGCCCGTGTAATTAAATAAGCTTTCCATCACAATGATTGAACCAAATAGATAGCCGGTTTGAAGACCGGCTACAGTAATAACAGGTCCAATTGCACTTGAAAGGCCATATTGCCAAATTACAACTTTTTCTTTCAGACCTTTTGCTCGCGCTACGCGGATAAATTCCTGAGCAAGAACGCCTGTCATGGTAGCTCGGGTCATTCTGGTTAAATGCGCCATTAAACCGAGACCCAAAGCTAATGAAGGGAGAAATGCGTGCCTGATCGCGAGAACAATGTCTTCGTTTGGGTGAACAAAACCAGATGAGGGGAACCAGCCAAGTGCTCTAGCAAATATTAAAATGAGCATAATTCCCCAGAAAAAATCAGGCAAACTAACGCCAATGATTGACACTGAACTGCTAAAATTATCCTGCCATCTGTTTTTATGGACTGCCGCCCAAACACCCAGCGGAATTGCAAGAAGAAGCGCTATCGACATTGAAAGAGCAACGATCAAAGCGCTGGATGTTATTTTTTGCAGAAGAAGAGGCCAGATTGGCATTTTAAAAAGTAACGACGTCCCTAAATCACCCTGTAAAATACCCAATACCCAGTTTCCATATTGAACAAAAAGTGTATCGTTCAACCCCAGATTTTCTCGAAGATTTGCTAATGCTTCTGGATTTGATTGAGTGCCCATGATCATCATTGCCACATCACCAGGCAAGATATTCGTAATTACAAATGTGATAATTGATATCAGAATAAGTGTGAGGATCATCGATAAAAGTCTGTGGACGATATAAGACATTTCTCACCATTTCAAATAAGTAAGGCAGAGCGCTAGCGAGGCGCTCTGCGAAAATATTTTACTCGATCCAAACTCTATCAAAGTGATAAGTTGCGCCATCAGCGTTAACCAACGTGTCAAGGCCACCTATGTTTTGTTGCGCGCCGAAGGAACTATTACGGTGCCATAACACAATGTCGTGAACTTTATCAAAAACACGTTGCTGCACTTCTTTATAAATTTCGGCGCGTTCTTCTGTATCGATTGTAATCCGTGCTTTTTCGGTTAATTCATCGATGACTGGATCGTTTATGCCGCGATAATTAAAGCCTCCAGTTGAGTTAAATAGGCTGTAGTATAGAAAGTCTTCTTCCCAAATTGAGTTGAAGTTCATCATCGACATCTGAAAGTCTTTATCTACCCAAACTTGGCTTAACCAATCTGCCCAAGTCAGTTGCTCGATGGTGAGTTCAATCCCTGCCATCCTGAACCATTCAACTAATATTTGCGCAGCCTCGACATGGTATGGATAATTCGTCGTAGCTTTAAATACTACTTTAAGATCTCCGGGACCATAACCGGCTTCAGCCAGCAAAGCTTTGGCTTTTTCAATGTCTTGCGGCCTTTGATTGAGGCTAGTGTTGTATGAGGCACTTGTGGCAAAACCTGGAGAAGCGGCCGTTTTTCCCTGCCCCCAAAGAGCACCTTGAAGCAACGTTTCTTTATCAATCAAATAATCGATGGCAAGCCGTACACGCTCGTCTTTAAAGGGCTCGAAACCATAGCTTAGATTGACAAAGTCAAATACACCGTGTGACCAGCTTAGAACCTGTAGATTGTCATCTGCTTTGATTTCTTCAACACGGTCTGTAGGAATATCATTGATCAAATGCATCTCGCCTGTGCGTAAACCTGTAAGCCTCACCGTTGGCTCGGTTACTTCGCGAGCAATTAAACGATCAATACAAGACTGTCCGTTCCAATACTCGTCAAATCTTTCTAGTTCAACTTCATTACCAAACTCTCTTCGGACAAATTTTAATGGTCCAGCACCAATTGGAGTTTCACCTTGTATATTAGCAGATCCTTCCGGGATTATTGCACCTGCTCCAAGAGCAGCAAGTCGTCCCAAGAATGGAGCGTTTATTTGGTTCATACGAACTATCACAGTATAGTCATCTGGCGTTTCTATCGAATCCACACTATTGAAAACAGGCTTATTCACTGCCCCAGTATCTGGGTTCATTATAGTTTCAAAACTATACTTCACATCGGCGGCAGTCATCTTGCTACCGTCATGAAAGAGTACGTCATTCCGCAATTCAAACGTATAAGTCAGCCCATCATCGCTTAACGAGTAGTTTTTGGCCAACTCAGGGATGATATTCAAGTTCTGATCCGTAGTAACTAGTCCATCGTGGATATTTTGTAAAATACGTAATGTGGAAATAGTACCAGTCTGATGGACGTAAAGATTTTGAGTGGTTTCAGAATGACCCCACACCAAAGTACCTCCAGTCACTGGGCATTCTGACGCATAGCTTGCTGTGGTAGTGGAAACGAGCAGGCTTGTTGTCAGCGCAATACAAGTATTTTTTAATTTCTTTTGCATTTTCAGTTCCTTTTTTCGTTGTTGTTTGCACCGATTAGGTCCCTCAGTTTATTATTTATCGAAGCACTGGTTTTTCTCCTGCTACCCCTAATTTTTCTTCAAGCTTCATGGCAAAGCTCAAAATTTCGCCCTCTTTAAATAACCCCCCCCATATGGAAAATCCTTGAGGAACACGATATTTTTGTCCGCCACCTTCTGATCCAGTATCAAGCTTTCCACTACCTAATGAAGCCGCGCCTCGAGATGCAAGGCTTGCAAACCCGGAACGTATATGTACGCACGGGTGACCAGTAAAGTTGGTTGCAACGAGCATTGGGCCAGTGTCGAATGGCCCAACCAGAACATCCACTTGAGTAAATAAATTATCCATTGCTTTCATTGCCAAAAACCGTAATCGATCAAGCTGCACGTGATCAACTGCCGAGAGAAACCTTGCTTTACGAAATGTATTTGGCCAAGCCCCCTCATCCTGCCATGTCAAAGTATCATCTTGATTTGTAAGAGTAAGATGCTCGAATGCAGCAGCGGCTTCCGCATAAAGAATATTTATGAGCGACATATAAGGCAGATCCTCCAATGCTACCTCATTAACTTCAAAGCCAAGACTTTTTACAGCTGCGAGCGCATTGTGATCGATGTCGTTTGCTCCATCACCGAACGCTTTAGCTAAATATCCCACCCGTAAATTCTCAGAAGTTGCTCGTGCATCGAAGCTAAACGGTGCCTCGATACTGCCCAAATCGCCTGGATCATACCCATTCAACACAGACAGAACACGTCCAGTGTCTTCAACATATCGACAAATAGGTCCTACTTTATCTAGAGACCAACACAGCGCCATACCACCTCTTCTTGAGACGCGACCAAAAGTCGGCCTCAGACCGGTTGCACCACATCGATTACTGGGTGATGTTATTGAACCCAAGGTTTCTGTTCCGATAGAAAAACTACACAATCCAGCCGCTGTAGCAGATGCGGAACCAGCACTAGACCCACTACTCCCTTCGGACGTATTCCATGGGTTTCGCGTTCTACCACCATACCAAATATCGTTGTAAGCAAGGGCCCCCACGCTGGTCTTGGCAATGAGAATAGCTCCCGCTCCTCTCAATTTTTTAACAATTTCTGCATCAGCTGAGGGTACGCGATTTTTATAAGGCTCTGCACCCCAGCCTGTAATTATACCGTCTGTATCAAATAGGTCCTTAAGCCCATAGGGAATGCCGTGAAGCGGGCTTAGTTTTATTCCCACCGACATTAATGCATCCATAGCGTCGGCTTCTTTCAAAGCCTCAGCAGCTCGTACAACTGTAAAACATTCTAGATTTTCAGAATATCTATCGATCCTATCCAAGTAAATTTCAACGAGCCGTCTGCTGGTTATTTCACCTCTCTCAATCCAAGATGCTTGTTGACGGACCGATGAGAACGCGATTTGCTCATCACTTTGAGGGATTTTATCGTTACACTCACTTTCGATGTAGCCTTCTTCTGTTGGCATCTTAAAATGTGGAAGGCGCGGATCAAATCTCGATGCCATCGGAATATCGTTATTTAATTCTACGCTCCGTCTTGCTTTAGCTGACAGAATTTGCCCTTCTAGATTGTTCAACATTTGCTCACGCTCATCGGACGTGTAACTAACTCCGACTAACTCCTCGGCAGCAGCAATTTTTTCTTGAGATAGGTTTAATTTGACCAATTTTAATCCAAGTTTACTTTACAAAAATACAGTAGTCATAATTTCAGCACCAAACATTATGATGTGTCAATAAAAATGATCTTCTTCTGTTTGTGCACTGATGACCAATATAGACAAGTCAAATAGAGCTGATCACGTATTTCATAGCATGCCATCCCTCGTCACGCTGGGAACATACCCGCTAAACTGGGTTAAAAAGGACCACTGAGCAGCATCAAAATTAAAAAGAATGAAATAACCGTCAAAGCCTTGACCATTGGCCACTTAGATAAATTTTTCATGCGATTTTCCGTCATTAACTTTCCCTAATCCTAGCCAGGGAGAGACGCAGTTTAGCACATCAGTATATAGCTTCAAAATTGTGTTCTGGAGACTCGCTGCAATTTCCACTTTGAAATTAAAATTTTTTGGTCGAATATGAAAACAAGTATACAGTCTCACTAATGCGGAACTTCAACATGAACTGGTCTGATTATCTAGAAAACAACAAAAGCCAATTTACCCACGAATTACTCGATTTTGTAAGTATCCCATCGATCTCTGCGCAAGATGAACATTTTGACGATGTGATGGAAGCGGGTAACTGGGTCGTACGCAGATTGGTTGCAGCCGGTATTTCCAACGCGAAACTTTTGCCAACAAAAACACATCCAGTAGTTTATGCAGACTGGCTCCTGGCTGGTAAAGATAAGCCCACCATCCTGATTTATGGTCATTTTGATGTACAGCCGGTCGATCCCCTAGATCTCTGGGAAAGTCCACCGTTTGAACCCGAAATACGCGATAACTGTGTATTTGGTCGCGGAGCCTCTGACGACAAAGGCAATATGCTGGCTCCAATCATTGCTATTGAAGCGTATCTGAAAGCAAACGGTTCACTGCCCGTAAACGTAAAATTCTTCTATGAAGGACAAGAAGAAATTGGTTCTCCTACCTTGCCAGAATTTATAAAAGCAAATGGCGCAATGCTGTCCGCAGACATGATTTTTTCCTCGGATGGAGGTCAATGGGGCAAAGATCAACCGAGCTTAGTAATGGGTTTAAAAGGGCTCGTAGGATGTGAAGTAAAGGTAACCGGCGCAGGGAGAGATCTGCACTCAGGAATGCACGGGGGCGGTATTGCGAACCCAATACATGCCTTGTCCCTCATAATATCTTCTATGAAAGACAAAGACGGCAAAATAACGGTTAATGGATTTTATGATGATGTCGTTGATTTGACCGTTGAGGATCGACGCGAAATAGCAAAAGTCCCCTTCGACGAAGATGATTACTGTAAAAGCGTAGGAGCTCCAGAACCATTTGGCGAAATTGGCTACACAATACCCGAAAGCCGCTGGGCACGCCCCACACTTGAACTGAATGGGATATGGGGAGGTTATCAAGGAAAGGGTACTAAAACAGTTCTGCCATCTGAAGCATCCGCTAAGATCACTTGTCGTTTGGTTGCAGATCAAAAGCCCACAAAAATTTATGAATTGTTAAAGGCGCATATTGAAGCCAACGTTCCAAGAGGGGTTACCGTTTCCGTGGATCAATTACCGGGAAATGCGAACCCGTTCCTGGTTCCGAAAGGGCACAACTCAAGCGAAATTGTACGATCAGTGCTTAAAAAACTATATAATGAAAAACCTTACGAAATACGGGTTGGTGGCTCAATTCCTGTAATGTCGACACTGTTGGAAGAATTAGGCGTGCACGCGACTATGTTCGCCTTCGGTTTAGATGACGAACAGATACACGCTCCAAACGAATTCTTTCGCCTAGAAAGCTTTGAGAAGGCGCAGAAAGCTTATTGTATGCTCCTAGAAGAATTTGAAGCTCTTTGAATGTATGGCTTTGACCTAATTTGTGATGTCTTGTGTGGACCGCTGCTTTTGTGCAAAAGTTAGATGACGCCGCTCAGCAAGAGCAGAGGCACTACTAAAATTGAAATTGGTGCGTGAGCATAGGCGGCGTTACCAGACGAACTTACCTTCAATGAAACTACCACTCTATGACTAAAGGCCGTGGTCCAAGGCGCATGGTCCGTGATCCAATGCCCCCGGTCCATGGCCCTGCGCCCCATCACCAATTTTTTGGTCAAGTAACCCCCAGATCGTGGCCCCTGGCTCTGGTACCGCTCA
>Ga0255774_10002291_pt1 | contig 14751 bp, 6 predicted proteins | sample 101ome_17_FD_179972 | JGI IMG/M metagenome (GOLD analysis project Ga0255774, IMG submission 179972) | Coastal salt marsh microbial communities from the Groves Creek Marsh, Skidaway Island, Georgia - 101407AT metaG (version 2) | ecosystem: Environmental > Aquatic > Marine > Intertidal zone > Salt...
GATGGATGATGCGCCCCGCATGGCGCTGATTGTTCGCCGAGATTTGGTGATGTCCGCAGGCAAAATGGCTGTGCAGTGCGCGCATGCAGCGGTGACCTGCACCCGCCGCGCCCGCCAACATGGCCGCCTGTACGACCGATGGTTGGAAAGCGGTGCCCGCAAGGTCTGTCTGGCGGCCGAAGACGAAGCACACCTGAATGAATTGCTGGCCATGGCAGAAGCGCATCAAGTGGTGCATGCACTCGTTACGGACGCCGGGCGCACAGAACTGCCTCCGGGAACGGTCACGGTGCTCGGGTTGGGCCCCGCGCCACGGCGTGCGTTGGACGCCATCACGGGGTCGCTCGCATCGTGGTGATGGCATGGGTCTTCGCTCATGGGTGCACCGAATCACGGCTCCAAGCGGTGGGGTGGACCGCGTTCTTGGACCGGTGAAGCTGGTCTGCGTGGTCAACCAGTCGCTCAAAATGGGCAAGGGAAAAATGGCAGCGCAGGTGGGCCATGCATCGGTGGGCGCGTTCCTCGGTGCAGGGCCCACCCACGCCGGTCATGTGGAGGCGTGGTTGGCCACCGGTCAGAAGAAGATCTGTGTGAAGGTGCCCGATGAGGCAGCCTTCGACCGTTTGATGGCCGAAGCCAAAGCGCTCAACGTCCCAGTTCATTTGGTCCGCGATGCCGGTCACACCCAAATTCCGGCCGGTTCGAAGACCGTGTTGGCCCTCGGCCCCTTTGAGAGCGAGGCCCTTGACCGTTTGACGGGCGAACTCAAACTTCTTTGACACCGCGTTGATGAAGGGGAGGACGCAAGGCGTGACATGCGCGAACACCCCTCGGACCGCGTTGATTTTCGCTCGGACACCGTCACCCAGCCCACCGCAGCGATGCGGCGGGCCATGATGGAAGCGGACGTTGGCGACGATGTGCTCGGCGACGATCCGACGGTGAATTCCCTCGAAACCCGTGTTGCGGCGTTGTTCGGCAAAGAAGCCGGCCTGTTCCTTGCCTCGGGCACGATGGCCAACGCTGTTGCCCTTCGAACGCACACCGTGCCGGGCGATGAGATCGTGTGCGACCGAACCGCCCACATCTACAGGTACGAAGGCGGCGGGTACGCCGCCCTGTGCGGTGCGTCCATTGCGTTGGTCGACGGGCACAAGGGGTTGATGACCTCCGAACAAGTTCAAGCCGCGATTCGAAAGTCGGATGGCTCAGGCAGCCACTACCCAAACGGCACACTGGTGTGCGTTGAGAACACCTCCAACCTTGGCGGTGGCGCGTGCTACGATCAGGCGACGTTGGACGGCATCGCTTCCGTGGCGAGAGCGCACGGCTGTGCGACGCACATCGACGGTGCCCGCATCTTCAACGCCAGTGAGGCCACCGGTGTTTCGGTCGCGGACATGTGTGCGGCTTACGACTCGGTCTCCATCTGCTTCTCCAAGGGATTGGGTGCGCCGGTGGGCTCCGTGTTGGTGGGTTCGAAGGCGTTCATTGCACAAGCCCATCGCTGGCGCAAGATGTTTGGAGGTGGCTGGCGCCAAGCCGGCCTTCTGGCGGCCGCCGCCCACCACGCCCTCGACCATCACGTTGGGCGTTTGGCAGAGGACCATGCACGGGCACGCCGATTGGCTCAGGCTGTCGACAGCATGCCCGGTTTTTCGGTTGACCTCGATACGGTTCAAACGAACATGGTGTACGTTTCGTGCGACCGACCAGCGTCTGAGATCGCCGCCACCCTCGCGAGCCACGGTGTGGACGTGTTCGACATCGCACCGACAAAGATTCGAATCGTCGTTCACCTGCACATCACGGACGAGGATGTGGACCGGTTTCTCGAGGTCATGCGGTCCGCATTTTGATGGAGATTTATATCGCCTCAAACAACCATGAGGTCATGAGTGACAACAAGGTTGACCCTTTGCCATGCGTTCACAACCGTGCTTCGAAAGAAGGCGTGATGGTGTGTGAACTGTGCCGATCCATGCTGAATCACCGCCCACGAGAGGGTTGGCATGTTCCGTTGAGCGATGAGGAACATGAAGAAGCCATCTCGCTGTTTGGCGGTTCAGCCTTGCCCAGTCTGCGCCGATGGAAACATCTGGCCCAACGCATGAAGGATTCCTTCCACGTCAACTGGGCGCGCTTGGCGGACGGTGGCGACCCCGTGGTCACGCTGCCTTGTTCGGACGAAGCGTTTGCTGCCTTGATGGACGATGCCTTGGCGGGTCGGGATTTGAGCCCGAACCAACAGCACTGGTTGAACGTCGGTGTTGAGCTTCGCGACGGCGTGTGGATGCGTCGCATGAACGGCGTGTGGTACCTGAACGACGTCCCCTTGGGCGCTCGCGTGACCGACCCGATGGTGCTGGAGGTGCTGGGCAACCCCGCCTTGCGAGAAGGTTGGGATCTGACCAAATTGTACACGGGTTTGGGAGCGCTGCACATCGCTCCCGAGGAACACGAACACGCCGACGTTCCCCATTTTTTCTTTCGTGGACGCTACCACCGTTTGATTCACCCCCACCACCGCCCCATCGGCACCATGCTGTCGTGGCTGTCCCTGAAGATTCGCGTGAATCGCACCCGTGAGGGTGCACCAAAGGAAGCGATGAGTGCACTGGCATGGGCCTACGATTTCAAAACCTGCACCACCGACACCGTCCGGAACGTTCCGCACCAACGCATGGTGGACGAAGCGTTCGCTCACCGGCCGACGGGGTTGTTTGACCATCACGATGAGCCTTGGATGCAACATTACCGCGACCACGTCTCCACCATGGACGATGTGGACAACCTCGACCATCCTTTGCAAATGGGTGGGTCTCGGATCAAATTCCGTGTGCGTTCGCCCATCAACCGAACCCGTTTGGTGCAGGTGCCGAACCGACCTGACCTGTGGGCACTGTTGCTTTCATTGGCCATGAGCCCCTTGGATTCGAGGCCGGGTAAGTTGCTCCTCGGGATGCAACACAACTGGTCTCGACCGTACTTCAAACGCAACATCGACGCCCCCGAGGTGGTGCGCTCGCTGGAATTCTGCCACGACATTTTGAACGGCATCCTGGGTGCTCGAGTGGCTGTCCAACACGACCGGGTGCTCATCATCGGCCAACTTGGGCATGTGTATGAAGTGAGCGTGGGGGAGGGCCAGCACGGTGCGCCGTATTGCATCCAGCATCGGACGTCGTTCAAACCCCACGCAGGGAGGGACTTGTGCATCCACAGCGGTCAGCGTACGAACACGGTGCCCATCGGAGACACCCTTGGTTCGGTGTTTCTTTCGCTCTACAACGATGCCACCGCCGCCATCAACATCGACAGCCTCGCATCGATAATGATCAACGCCACACCCTTGGGTTTCCCCGAGGAACCCGACGACCGATGGCGTGGGCTGCTCAATCAAGCGGCCGTTGCCAGCTTGGATCGATTGGCTGAGCGCGGTTTGCTGCGGCCGCTGATGGGTGAACGGCGCCCTTGGTACGGTGGCCGGGCCTTTCCGGACGATCAGCGGCACCGTTTCCATGAGATGGAGATGCATGCCTACATCGAGGCGGAACACCGTCGTCGTGATCGCCGACCCGGGTCTTCACGTCACGGTCGGTGGCGGGAACGGTTCAGCGCCGCCATGGAATGTGGAGCGGACCTGCCGTACGACGACGTGGTCAACGCCTGGCGATCATCGGTTCCTCCATACGATGAGCAACGTCATCGGCGTGCGCGTCACGGGCTCAGGGGCCGTCATCGCATGTTCCGTTTGGAGCACCGGTGGTTTCGCGGGATGCCGTACCGGCAACGCGAGGACGTGCACGAAGTGGGGGATGTTCGGGACGGTGAACGCCGATGGAGTGAGGCGTTTGCCCGGATCTGGCACGTTCTTCTTCGCCAGCCGCTTGGTGCTTGGGTCTCGTTGCCGATGAACAACGGTGGTGCGCTTTCGCTGGAGCGAACCGAACTGCGGGTCACGGTGCGCAATCAGCAAGAACGCAAATTCATGCGGCGCATGGCCCGCTTGGCCGGCTATGTGTTGGACACGGAACACGAACGCAGTGTTCGTCTGGTCCGCCGCGACCACCCCTCGCCCAACGCTCGAATGAAACTCAGTGAGCTTTTGGGGAAGATTCAACAGGATCAGGGTGTCCGAGGGGCCCCCCCTCGCTGGTGGAATTACGTTGAACCGTTCGCTGTACCCGATGAGATGGCAGACCTTCGGTGGCCGTACCACGAGGATTTGACGGATGCACCGTCGGCACGGCACCGGCAGCGAGGGAACGATGCGCCGCCGTTCATGCCTGCCGAGGATCAAGTGGACGACGCGTGAGGGCGACCGCCACCACAGCGGCCAGGCTCGACCATGCACTCATCCACGGCATGGCTTCGTCCTCGACCACGACCGGGGGGGCGGGGTTGACCATCATTTCAGCGGGGGACAGTTCGTAGATGAGGTGGATCCCCATGTCGTTCCCATCGTGCGCTTCGGGCACAGTCAACGAGGCGCTTCCGTTCAGCGCATCCCCGAGGTCAACGATGGCGTGTACGATGTGCGGGTAGGTACCCAGTCCGTTGGTCCCTTCCTCGAAATCGGCATGCGCTTCCACCCACCACACCGTGACGTGAAGGTCGTGGCCTTCCAACACCTGCTCTTCGATGTCAAGGTTCCAAGCGACGGTGCCGGTTTGCGTGTTGGTTGGTGTCCAGGAGAACGAGGTCGTGCCGTTCCCGAGTTCGAGGTCGGTGTTGGCAAGGTTGGTGAATTCATTCACCAACGTGCCGTCGTCTGCTACACTGCCGATTTTCTTCATGGAGCCGTTGAGCACCACGGTCGGGGGTGAGTCGTACCCGTATTTGTCCTTCCAACGCTGGTCGAGTTCATCCGTGCCGAACGGGTCTTGGGTTTCCCCGATGGATCGATGGATGTGGTACTGTTGGAGCAATCCTGCTGCTTGAACGTCCTCCAAGGCGTGCTCAACATCAACGCAATTCTCGCACCATGTGGCCGTGAACACCTCCACTACGGCCTTCAGTTGGCCAAGTTCGGTGACCTGCGCAGATGTGTTGTTCGCTGAGGTCCATTGACCACCAAACATGGTGCCGGCCTCGGTTGGTTCTGCGGGCAGGGCCGCTGCCGTGTTGATCATCGAGGCCATCACGGCAACGGAAAGAAGGACGGTGAGCGTGCGCTTCATGACACTCCCACGGAAGGGGCGCCTTTCAACCTCGCGGACTCACTGCCCCGAGCTGCTCGTCTCGTCCGAGGAACCGTTTCGGTCGCTTGAACGGTCCGTCCGCTCGGCCTCGTCTGAAGCATTCGTCTGGGTCTCGTCGGCTTGGCCTTCTCGCCCGTGCGGCGAACGGTGCTTCTCGAACAAGGCTGCACCTTGCGGGAAGATGCCGCGCTCCACCTCATAGCGGAGCTGCGCCAAGCGGCTCTTGATGCCGGCACCGGAGCGGTCGCCGACCGCGCGTCCCAAGGCCGCCAGGTTTTGGTGCTCGAGGTCGAGGGCCGTCAACGCTGCCAACATCACCACCGAACAGAGCATGGATTCATCCATGTTGGCGGTGTACGCATCGGTGGAGGGTTCGCCAATGGCGGTCAGCATGCCGTCGTACACCTTGTTCAACGCCTGATGTTGTGCATCTGTCAGGCGGCCGTCCAGTTCGTTGAACAACCGGTCGGTGTGAACGTCCACCTTGTCGTGACGGATGCCATTCTTGATGTAGGCCTTCATCTCGGCATCCATGTTGGGTCGTGGGATGGGTGCGAATTTCTGACGGCAGCGGGCTTTGTAATGCTGCGAAATGGTTCGCTTGGCGTTCTTGAATTGGGTCTGCGTCAAGCCGTGTTCAGCGAGCAAGGCCGCTCGGTCAATGCGGAGGGCGCCGAACCATTCGTGGGCCAACTCGGCGATGGCAATGGCCATCAAGACCAAGTTTTGACGGTCCGACTCGCCCTTGACGCCAGAGGGCTTGCGCGTGATGCTGGTTTTGGGGCAGGCCAGCAGTTTCTGTTCGTTGGGCGACAGGGTGCGGCGGATCGCCTCCTGTATGGGGGTGAGTTTCTGGGCGGTGGCGCGCGTCAGGAACTCCACCGTGAGGGCGAGGTTTTCGCCGAAGAGTTCGCGCAACGTTGCGACGAGCTGGCGGTACATCGGGTCCTTCTCACGGTGGGTGGAGCGGTTCACGCGACCCAACCGTCGGTACAAGCGAAACGCATCGGCCGACAGCCGGTTCCCATGGGCATCAAATCGGTCGCCCATGGCGTTCATCACGGTACCGGGGCCACGGCCTTCAAGGGCGTTCACCCGTTCATTCTGACGTTCCTCGCCGGCGGAAATGGAGCTGTTCGTGTCCGCATCGTTCGGGATGTAATCGAGCGTCAGCCCACACCCTTCGCAGCACATCTCGCCACGCACGCTGTCCAATTCCCATTGCTGTTCCACACCACATTCTTCACAAAATCGCTTCATCGTCGTTCACCTCAGTTATATGTCCCTCGAGTGTTTTTAAGGAATTCAAATCCACCAATGGCGGACTGGACTTCCCTCCTCACCATGCGGCCGATGGCCGCTCGGATGTTGCACGCACTCTCAAACATGAACAATTCATGTTTGGAATGTACCCTATTTGGACCCACCGGTCAAAACCCCACGTCCAACCCGTGGCCGCACAGATAGGCCCCTTTTTCGGATGAGAAAAGGGTCCAACATTTCCGGTTGCCAACATGCACACTTCCCAAGCAAACCACCAGCATGAAACAACTACATGAAATGTTTCACTCTTTGCTTCGCGCATCTTCAAGAACGCTCGCCGGTCATCTCAGGAATGAACGTCATGGTCCAGCCTCAGATCACGTCGGAACATGTCCCTGCCGGTCAGGGCATGCCCCCGTGGTTGTTCGAAGCGTTCAGGGATGAAGACCCTGGCCTGCTCGTGGTGCACCCCAACGAGCACCACCGTCAACAAACGCTGGTCAATCTCCACGAACAAGGCTACACTCATGCCCCGCAGGCCCACACCACCCTCAATCAGCTGTGGCGTTTGCTCCACGTTGATTTCCGCCTTCCTGTCATGCTCAATGACGACGTCACCTCGTTCATGGCGCTCCATCGTCGGTGTGCGACGGCCGCCGAAGCGCATGGCTTTCCCTTGCTTCACACGCCGGGGGCGGGTTCGTGGACGGTTCAGAAAACCAAACGCCTCTTGAGCCTCTATGCCGAGGTCAGCGGTTTGCGGGCACCGTTCGCTTGGTCGTCCAATCCCGGGGTGGACGTGCTGCACGATTTGATGCTGGCCCATGAGCGGGAAGCAGGTGGAACGCTCCCGATGTTGTTGCAACACCATGTGCTCAACGCCCTGAAGCGTGCTGAGCACCCCCCCTTCCACTTCGCTGGGCTCAACGGCATCGTGTTGCTGGACACGGCGCCCGATTTCAACGAGATCGAGCAGGATCTGCTCACGCACTTGTCCGTCCATTGCCCCGTTCATCAACTGCTTCACCCCGGTTCGTTCCGATTGGGTCATCACGGCGCGTACGTGCTCGACGAGCCACCGTGCACGGAGGAAACGCTGCCGGCCTGGCTTCCGCCTCACCCCGTGTGGGCCTCCGCCGGAACCGCTTGGTCTACGCCTGCAGGCGAGGACCGCGGGAGGGTGTTGACGCGCATCGCCTTGGACCACGGCGACGACGCCCTCCCCGCAACGGCCCACCTCGTCGGTGATTTCTTGACGCATGAGGGCGGTTGTGTTTTGGTGGTGGACGGTCAAGCCCACCAACGCCGTGCGGCATGGCATCAGTGGTTGAAGCAATGGGGGGTCGTTGCGCCATCGCAGTCCCGGGCAATGCGTGAACAACCCGTTTACGCCGCCGTCGTTCATGCCGCCTCCATTGGACAGGGCATGAACGCTTGGTCGCTCGAAGGGCTGCGCACCCTGGTCACCTCAAGCGCCCTGCCCTGGTCGACCAACATGTTCCCTGCGCTCGAGCATCCCAGCCAACCCAGCTGGCGGCCCAGGCCGCATCTGGAGGTCTTGGCAGACATTGGTCAGCATTTCCACGTCTTGGGTGGGCCCGGCGCCATCGCTCGTTGGATGGGAGCATTGAGTCAAGCACGCCCCTCGTTGCTTGAGCGCCGTCCTGACGAGCGCAAGCAACGTTTGGAGGAAACGCAGTGGTGGCTGGCATGCGTTGTGGCGACATGGGCACCGTTGTTGATGCCGGAGGACCGTCACCATGTTGGACGCGAACGGATTGGGTGCAGCTCTGGACAGGTGTTGCCAACGCCAAAGGCACCGGCCGACGGTCTTGAATGGCTGAGTGAAACGGTCGGTCGACTTGACATGGAACGCATGGCTCGAACCGTCGGTCGTCACAACCGAGGCTGGGGGGATCTGCAGGATGTGCTCGAGGCGTTGGATCGCGTGGTGAAGCAGGAAGGCGCCGAACTGCTCAAAGGCCAAGGGATGATCGACGTGCTTCACATGGTCGGTGAGGCCCTCCGTATCCCGTCAACTGAACCGCAATCGCCTCATGTCACGGTGCTGACGCCCGAAGAGGCCCACGGATGCAACGCTGATTTGGTCGTACTGGCAGGCCTTGATGTTCAATCGTGGCCCATGAAACGACCGACGCTTCCGTGGCTGGACGCCACCGCTCAGTTGGAGTTGGGCATGTTCCACAACGACGTCTTGGTTCGCCAGGGGCGCCATCACCTCCGTCACTTGCTCAACGCCGGCCGGTATGTGGCGGTGATGGACACCTCATCTGTGGAGGACAACGGTCCCAGCGCACCTCTGGCCGAATGGCTCACCGACGTTCGTCGATCCCGCACATGGGATGCCATGCGCCAGCCACCCCCGTTCATCCACCCTTCCCGTCATCAAGGTGAAGGGGCCGAACGTCGTTGGGCGTGGTCGGTTCGAGAGCGGGGCCACGGGGCCTGGATGACGCCCCAATTGGGCCCAGTTTCCACCGTTGCTCACGAATGCACTGGATCCGAGGATGGCTTGCTTCCCAGGTCGGGACGTCAGCGTGCGGGCCAACGGGCGCTTGCCATGAGGGATGAAGGCGACCATGCCTTGCTCCATCCCATGGGTGTGGTTCGCACGCACGTCGCCGCTGTGCAGGAAGACCGCTACCGCCGTCAACCGATGGCGAAACGGCTGGAGGAAGGCGAATGCTTGCCTTGGGATGCGCGCACACATCTCCTCTCTGTGGATGCGCTTCGCTTTGGTGTCGGTGAACTCAATCACCTCAAGACACCGAGTGCAGATGCTCCGGTGTGGCCCCATTTGGGACATCGGCCGGGGCGCTCCCACAGCATCGCTGCTGACCCGCGTCCCCTCCCACCCTACGGTTCCGGCCCCGAACATCTCAACGATCGGTTCGGGCATCTCTCCACATCCCTCCGTCGAACGCGTTGGTCGCCAAGCCGGATCGAAGCCGTTCTGCGCTGCCCACGTCGGGCGTGGTCGGAGGGTTGGCTGGGCGTTCGGAGCGACGGTGAAGCCCCCTCCGAAGACATCGACAACCGCACGCGGGGCCAACTCATGCACGACGTGTCGGTGGCCCTGCTTGAGGCGCATGGCTTGAGGGTCAGCAAAGTCGGTGAAGCGCCGGCCTTGCCGTTGCATCTCGGTGTGCTTGGAACCGTCACGGACGCTTGGGGTGCGGTGTTGACGCACCTCGCAGAACATGCCACCTGGCTGGGGCGCTCCAACGCTGTCTCCGTGCACCGCACGCGTGCCTTGCTCAACGCTTCACCGGACGCATGGGCCGCTCACGTCGAAGGCGCTGCCCCCCTACCCATGGGGGGTCAAGTGGGCTCCATGCTCGAAGCCACATGGGCGCTGCGTCACGCTGCTCCGTTGGTGGCCGAATGGCCCGCATCGAACCTCGATGGTTCACCGGTTTTCATCGACGCACCGTCAAGCGATGATACGGAACGGGGGTTCCACATGTCCGGGTTCGCCGACCGAATCGATGAGGTGCACCTCACCGAAGCCCAACGCGCCGTTCTGATCGAAGCGGGTGTGTTGGGCGACGCTTCACATGCGGCGCCCTACCCACTCAACGGGGCGCAGCGTCCCGTTCAACGGTTGGTCGTTGTACGTGACCTGAAAACCGTCAACGGTCCGAAAGCAGACCGCTTGGGATTGCGTCACGCTCGTTGCATGTTTGAGGACGTGCAGCTGGCGCTCTATGCCCGTGCTTGGGAGCAATCGCACCCCAACGACCGTGTGGTTGGCGTTGGTGCGTCCGAAATCGGTGAACGCACGGTGCACTACGTTGAACTCGATGAAGCCATGGACCCCGTCGCTGCCGGGCTCATGGTTGGCAACATCACGCAACATCTTCGCCATCACTTCCCGAGGACCAACCCTGCTGATTCCGGCCAGACCGCCTTCCGTCGCTGGATGGAGGAGCGGTTACGCGTGGCGCAACGGGCCATCGATGCTTTCGGTGCCGGTCACATCAACCCCACACCGGGCCGTCATTGCACGTACTGTGCGGTGCGGGACGGATGCGATGTTGCGTCCCTTGGAGGTGATGAAGGATGATCAACTTCAACAACAGCCAACGGTTGGGATTGGACCTCGATCGCCACATTGCGCTCGACGCCGGTGCAGGCACCGGCAAGACCACGGTCATGGCCGAACGTTACGTTCAGCACTTGATCGCGCACGACCAACGCGCCACGCACGTCACGCCTCAAGGCCCTCGCACACCGCTTTCCGGTCACGGGGCGTTGCGAGCTCCAGCACGTGAGCGAACCGACTTGGAGGCGTGGCCCGGTTTGCTTCCCTCCGAAGTGGTGGCCATCACGTTCACCAAAAAGGCAGCAGCCGAACTCAAGGCGCGCATTCGGCAGCGTCTTGGTCAATCGCGAGCCACCGCCGTCGCTGCCGACGATGCAGAAGGTGTGTTTGACCCACGACTTCGCTCGGACGCCGACGTGGAGATGCTGTTGTCTTCGCTCGATGAGGCACCGATCTCGACCATCGATGCCTTCCTGAACCGGTTGATTCAACCCCACATCGACCGGGTCACGTTGTACCCATCCCACACGTTCGTAGCCGAAGCGCAAAAACCCGTGATGCTCAACGATGCCCTTCACACGGTGTGGCGCATTCGTTCGGTTGAAGACGCCCACGAAGCCGGTGTGCTCCATCACCATGAGGCCTTCATCGGCGCCAGGGATCGACTTGTTGCGATGATGGGCGGTCAAGGGCCCGCCGAGGTGGTGCTGAACGGATTGATGAACCGGTCGCTGTTCGTTGAGCAATCGCACCGTGCCATGATTCAACGGTCCGAAGACCTCGGTCTTGATTGGAACGGGCGCGGGCCGGTTCCGGTGGCGGTGTTGCTCGATCTCATCGCAGAACCGGTTCGCAACGAGCTTCAGGGGCACCTCAGTGCACTTCACGCTGATCTGCGGGACTGGGTGGATCTGTTTCTCCAGCATCACGAGCGCTGCGTGGCTCCAGCGGAGGGTGACACGCACTTGACCCGGTTCAACCACTTGGTTCGAATGGCCCACGGCGACCTCCCCGAATCAACCGGTGCGGGCCTTTCGTGGGCTTGGAAACTCAACATGGCCCTCGCATCAACCTCCGGTTTGGCCGCCAAACCTCCGACGTTCTTCCCACGGAGCGCACTGCCTCAGTCCGATGGCTGGCCCGCTGGATTGCTGACGAAATCCAAGGCGAGCACGGCCGGGATCGGCAAGGATGGGCGTGCGGCGCTGTACGATCAAGCGGGTGTCCTTCAGGACCGCCTTGTTCGGCGTCTTCACGCACCTCTTGGATCGTTGGTGAACCTCTTGGCCAAGGCGGCCTTCCTCATTGAGCCGGGCGATGGATTTGACGGGATGCCGCTCGAATCACCGTTGCGATTGGCGCCGTTAACCCAACCCTTGCCCAACGAACCCCCCTCAACGGGGACCTTCGTGGACGGTGAATTGCAAGCCCAGGTCCTCAGCGACTTGATTGAAGTGCATCGAGCGACCCACCAAATCCTCGCACGGCGAAAATCACTGGATGGGCTCCACGATTTCGATGATTTGCAACGGTTTGCAGCGGACGTGTTGCTCGCGCGTTGCCCCGATGTGTGCCGTCATCGCTATCCTCCTGAGGTCATCGATGCATTGGACGGCTTGGGCGATGAACCGTGGAGCGATCATCACATCACGCGCGCCCTAACACTGCTCAACGATCGTCCCGAGTTGCAGGCCGACCTGCACCAACGCGTGGCGGTGCTGGGCGACATCCGACGGCAGTTCCGTGCATTCATCATCGACGAATACCAAGACACCAACCCTGCACACTTTCGCCTGCTGGCCAGGCTTTGGGGGCGGCGCCATCAACGTGCCGACGACCCTCAGCGGCCTCGCGGGGCGTGGGACCCCACGGTGTGCATCGTCGGTGACATGAAACAGAGCATCTACCGATTCCGCCAAGCGGAGGTTTCGGTCATGCGCCGTGCAGTGGCGATGATTCGGCGCTGCAACATCGATGAGGCCGATGATGCAAGGCTGGACCATTTGCGACAGGATGGCCACGGCCGGGACCCTCGGCCGGTGGGTGCGGGCGGTGAAGGCGGTTCCTTCAGCAATGAACATGAAACACGGGCCTCGGCTCCGCACAGTTTCGTCCCCCTGAACCAAGAGGACGGTGATGAGGGGGCAATCCTTGACGATGAACGCCTTCAACGCCGACGGGAAGGCCACATCGACCTGGCCTCCAACCATCGAACCCGTGCCGATCTGATGGAGACCATGAACGACATGTTTGACGAGGTGTTCGACCCTCACCATCACGACTTACCTGGGGATTGGCATGCCGAGCCACAACGCTTGAGGCCAGCGCGAATGACCGATGAAGGTGGCGTGTTCGAATGGCTGCTCCCCGTTCAGGGGACATTGGACACCGTCCCCGAATCCCTTGATGAACCGCTTGACACGTTTTCGGACCCTCACGCCGCTGCGGTGCACTTGGAGCATGAATTGGTGGCCCAACGCTTGGCATCCCTGATCGGCGGTGGTGCCACCCGCGTGTGGGACGCCGACCGAGTCTCGTGGACGGACGTGACCGAAGTTGGCTCCGAGGTACGTCCCTCAGACGTGATGATCCTCGTCAATTCGAGGCGTCATCTTCCCGATCTCGTTCGTCGATTGCGTGAACGCGGTTTACCCGTCATGGCAGACCGATTGGGTTTGTTGATGACCCAACCGGTTGTCCAACCGTTGCAAGCCCTGCTCACGTTGATGGCCCACCCCACGTCCAGGCTCGCTGCCTTCCAACTCGCTCGGTCACCGGTGATGGGGATGTCGGAGGACGAAGTCCATGCGTGCCTTTCGGGGTTGGGTGACGGTGAAGATGCTTGGTCGCACCTGATCGCACACGCTCCCACGCCCGGCACGCAGGCCCTCATGGTCCACCTCTGGCAGCGGGCCAGCGCCGGTGCCCTCTACGAGGTGTTTGAGGACGTGCTTGACCACTCGGATTTGCTGGCTGCTTACCCCGGCGATGCCGATCGGCAGTTCGCTGAAGCGTGGTACGCCATGCTCCATGACATCGGTGCACAGCACGGTCACGACGTGGGTGCGGTCCAAGCCAACATGGCAGGGTTGAGGCAATTGGGTCAACAGGGGCCGAAAGCCATCAGCCCGGCGGCAACGGAAGCGCTCCAAATCATGACCATTCACGGGTCCAAAGGCCTTCAATCGCCCGTGGTGGTGGTGACGGGGCTGTTCACGGCGGGCAAAGCCGATGCTACGGTCTCCATCCAGGACAACGTGCTCGTGACCCCACAGGCGGTGGCCGGGCGAGTCCAACCGTGGTTGGGCGCCCAGCGGCCTCAAGACGGGCTTTGGGCGTTCGCCAGCGAGATGAACAAAGCCCAAGACAAAGCGGAGTTGCGACGGAAATTCTACGTCGCATTGACACGAGTGAAGGACCGTCTTGTGGTTTCAGGGGCGCCAGGTGATCGCAGTGAGTGGGACGAGACCAATGGGCGCCTGGCGGTGAACGTCAAGCCGGACCCTCGAACGATGGGCTCCATGTTGATGCAAGGGCTCCGTCGCGCAGCCTGGCTGGCCAACACCGCTCATCCGTTGCTCGTTGAAACAGAAGCATTGGAGGCGGATGAGTTGCCGCCGTTATCGCCCAGGCGCGAGACGGTCGCGTTCAACCCTGCCTCCATGCTCTCCACCGCCGCGCTTGGTCCAACCGGCGTTCAAGGCCTCCGTGTTTACCACCACCCAGCGTGCTTCATCCAGCCCACCCCTTCCTCGCCCCAAGCCCAGTTGCGCGAACTCGCTGCACGGCTTGCGTCCACTGCACCGTCCGAACCAGCGGGTCCACGCTCTCCTCCCCCGACGGTGGCGGTGATGAAAGGTGCAGCTCACCACTTGGACACCACGTCAACATGTCCACGTCGCTATTGGCTTGAACACGTCAAAGGTTGGCCAACGGAACCGCTGTGGTTGCCTGGACGACCCCGCCCCCCGGCCCACCAGCGAGGCTGGCCCGAGGCGACCACGTTTGGTCTCATGATGCACCGCTTGCTCGAAATCGGCTTGAGAAACCCGTGTTCCATCCACGCCACGTCCTCGCCCTTGTCCCAAGACTGGTTGCACGCTGGCGAGGACCGCCTGACCGACGATGAGGCGCTTGGTGAAGTCATGCACGAATTCGGCTTCGGAACGAAGCAGGCAGAAGGGTCCGACGAAGCAACATGGCGCGCCCGGCTGACCC